>JACXTT010006061.1_pt1 | contig 17360 bp, 19 predicted proteins | sample 9270951 | NCBI WGS metagenome assembly JACXTT01 (sample SAMN15532306, study PRJNA645909) | rock metagenome | isolation source: weathered quartz diorite | place: Puerto Rico | collected 2017-06-21 | reverse complement strand
CGGACGAGTTTGGTCGTCTTTGTGGCGCTCCTCACATTTATCACAACTCGTGAAGATGAGATGAACACGTTCATTTCGTCCCAGGTGGGTAAAGAAGTCGTCAGTGACTTGCACCCAGATGGCTTGCGCCTTAATCCTGCGATGCTTCAGACAGCAATAGAATGTTGGCTTCCTCATCGGTATCCTCCTGGCCCCCTTGGCCTCGTGTGAGAGGGTGCAAGCGAGAGGTTTGTTCGCACGCGTGGATGTGCCCCTTTCGTTCGTCCTACGCCGAGCCATGCTGGGGACATGCTTTTCTCCTCCCCTTCCTGCTCGCCCACAGCTCCTCTCGGCTTTTGCTCTCCGCCCACAGTTGCACGACTCTCCGAGCGCAGGCCCTGGATAGCACTCCTCCGCCTCCGCCGTCGTCTTTTTTTTCAGAAACCGGCAAACGCATGGTCAACCTCTCGCTTCCGACCATGCTCGATGAAATACCGTTGCAGCTCTGGATAGCGCTGCAGTTGCTCGCGGTACACGGCCGACAGCGCCGCGATCAATTCCCCATGGCGGGTAAGCGCGGCATCCCCTAGCTCGATCAGCCGGAGGTTGGGCCACGCGTGCTGCCGAACGCGGAGGACCTCGTCCAAGATCTGTGGAGCAGGAAGGTCCGGCCGGACCCGCGCGAGGATCAAGGCCAGGGCGGCGGACGACCGTGAAATGCCCATGTGGCAGTGTACGAGCACATGGGCCTCAGAGGGTGGGTCAACCATGAGATCACAGGCAAATCTGAGAATTTCGTCAATATGACACCGCTGTGGTGCTACGTGCCCCTCGAGGTGTTCCAGGATGTCGTCAAAGCACAACTCGAGCCGTCGGTGCTCACCAAAGGCCGCAAAGCTTGGCCGTTCCAAAAGGCGAGGATCCAGGATTGAGAGCACATGGGTTACGCCACGTGCCGCATAGCAGGCGAGTTCCCCGAGGCCGCAGACGGTGACCTCGAACGGAACAAGTCTCTCCGAAGGCTCTCCCATAATCGCGCTCCCTTATCTTAAGCTGCAGAGTGCTCTTGCCCACAGGGAAATAAGACTGCACGCCCTTCCTCGTGGGTCACGAATCCATCGGTCCTGTTTCAAAACAAGAGCAGCCATCCCGATCCGTTCCCCAAGTTGTTTCTGGCCATTGCCGACGACCCCAAGCCTGTCGCCGCACCCGATGTCCATAAGTCTCCTCCGTGCGTGGTCCTAGGGGCGAGAATCACTCTATCCCTCTACGATGACAGCGCGATGAGCACGGGATGAAATTTGCATGACCGCTCCCCGCACGGCAGGGAGCGATCATGGGGTGCAACACCAAGGCGCAATTTTATCTCTCCGCGGTTGCTGCGCACTCGTTCCTTACTTGCTTATGACCTTGAAGCGTGTTCTAGGCGATGTCCTTGCCAAGAGGGCAAGAGGCACATGATTCGGCTTGACAGAGGGCGTAAAGTGAAGGGGTCATGCTGGAAATTTGGGTGGTGTTGGTCCCGCTCTCCACAGGAGAGATCGCAGGGTGAGAACAAGATACGCAGCCGTGAAGCGGGGGGCTGAGAGCAGCCTAGGGCGGAAATCATCAAGCCGACGATGCTCGTGCTCTTGCCAGGCCGCGATGGGACGGACGTCTTTTGCCGACCGTTGCTGACGTTCCTGCCCCGGCGGTGTGTCCCATGGTCGTGGGACATCCAACCTCAGGCTCCAACACCTATGCGGATCTCCTTGCCTTCGTCCGCGATGCGGTCGCCGAACTTCCGGAGTACTACGTGCTGGGGTGGTCGTTCGGTGGTGCTATCCAAGTAACGCTGGTACGTAACCCTTCGTTCCAAACGGACCAATAAATCATCCCTTTGGTGTGACCTGCTTCAGATAGAGCATTACTTGGATAGCGCCACCCAATTTCTGCCATCCACTGGCTCATGGCTTTCAATACACCGCGGGCACATACATCTCAGTGGGTACCGGATGGCGAAGATACTCCGGGTTGTGTTGCCGAGGCGGGAGTTGAATCGGTTCACGCGGGATTTCCTCATACGGAATCTGACGCAGCAAATGATGGATGCAGTTCAGGCGTGCTCTTTTTTTCTCGTCGGCGTGGACCAGCCACCAGGGCGCTTCGGGGATGTGGGTGTGTTCCAATATCTCTTCTTTCGCTCTCGTGTATTGCTCCCAGCGGCGACGGGACTCGAGGTCCATCGGGCTCAGCTTCCACTGCTTGAGCGGATCGTGATTGCGCATCTCAAACCGCAACTGCTGCACGCGGTCCGAGATGGAAAAATAGTACTTGAGGAGGGTGATCCCCGACCGCACCAGCATGCGCTCAAATTCAGGAACGCTGTGGAAAAACTCTGCCACCTCCTCTTCACTGCAGAATCCCATCACCCGTTCCACCCCGGCGCGGTTATACCAACTGCGATCGAACAACACGATTTCGCCCCCAGCCGGCAAGTGGGCCACGTAGCGCTGAAAGTACCACTGGGTTTTCTCACGCTCGCTGGGGGCCGACAGCGCCACCACGCGGCACACGCGGGGATTCATCCGCTGGGTGATGCGTTTGATCACACCGCCCTTGCCGGCGGCGTCACGACCTTCAAACACGACCACTAATTTGCGGTTGTGTTGCGCGACCCAATCCTGAAGCTTGACCAGTTCGCCCTGCAAGCGGAACAATTCCTTGAAATACACGCGGCGATCGAGGGTCTCTTGGTCGGGCTGTTCGACCATCTCATCGAACAGGCCTGCCAGACGATAATCATCGAGCTCCAGTTCCAGTTCCTCGTCGAAACTGTCCGCCAGTTCGTCTCTGATCCACCGTGCGTTGGGCTTCTCTGTCGGTCGTTCGTCACTCATCGTCGCTGCTCTCTGAACACGCGAGCCACAAAAGGGAAGGGTAACCCTGCACCTAACTAACGTGCCACACCAGGCAGTTCAAGTGCCCTGTAGTGAACCTTCTCCAATGGGCTCGGCATAATGACTTCCGTGGGTAGAGGTCAGCCCAGGCATACTAGCGTGTTGTTTGGTGGATTGGATGCTCACAAAGAGAGTAGCGCCGGTTTTATCAAATTGTTTGGGAAAGAACGAGCTAATCCCATGGTTGTCACCGCTCGTTATGGTTACGCAGCCTGTGGCAGCCCCGTTACCTCGCGCCATGCCACGAACGCCTGTTCACGGAACACTCGATAATGGACGGCTCTCATGAGGTGTCGCCCACAGCGGAAAAGATTGTTGATCGGACCATGCGCGGAGAGAAATCGCTGGGCCTGTCCAGGAGACTCAAAGCGTCTCCTCTGGCGCTCTCGTTGGCGAGTCGGTTGATGGGAGACCTCAGCCCTATTATTTAAGCGTCGGTCTTACCGATCGTCAAGATGCCACGTGTTCCCCGACCGCCCTTGGCGATACCGCAACTTCCTCGCAAACTCTTGCCCAAATTTCCGACACCACGGGCGGACGGTCTCATAGCTCACGGTGACCCCACGCTCGGGCCAAGATCTCTTCAACGTTCCGGAAGCTGAGGCAAAAGCGATGATAGAGCCAGACGGCATAGGAAATGATCTCAGGCGGAAAGCGGTAGCCACGATAGTGGGAAGGTTGAGTGCCCATAGAGGGCAAGTTTGCCGCATCCCTTACCAACTTGACAGTGCCGGTGACTGTGCACCCTACTGTCGAAAGCACGCTCATGATGACAGTAGTACTGCCGCATGGATTCCTCAGGCTTAGAGAGCAGAGAGCGAGGAGACAACTTCATTCGTGCTCACCATGGCACTGGCGTAGTTGAGGAGATTGACCTCGAGAGCGGCGTGCATTTCTTCCTCCGAGTAATCCGCGGTCGCGTCTTTGACCAACGCCACCTCGTAGCCCAGCTCAGCGGCATACCGCACCGTGGCCTCCACGCACGTGTGGGCAATGAGCCCGATGACGATGAGCTTGTGGATGCCATGCTTTTTAAGCTGCAAATCCAGATCCGTGTTGGCAAAGCCACTGGAACACCAATGCTCGAGGGCCACGATATCGCCTGGTTGAGGTTGGAATTCGCGGCGGATCTCGCCACCCCAGGAGCCGTATTCGAAGGCCTTATGCAACCACGTTGCTTTCTGGACAGGCGCCATGTACTTCCACGTCTCATAGTCGCCGGGACGGTAACGACGATGCAGTGCATAGAAGACGCAAAGCTTCGCCTGCCGCGCCGCATGCAGGACTTGCACCATATGCGGCACACACGCATTGGCTTCTGCTACCCCCTTCACGCGCCCAGAGTTTGCCTCCCTCGGCAATGAAATCGTTATACGGATCAATCACAAGCAGTGCGGTGATCTCTTTCTCATAGGTCACGTTTGCCATATTCTCTCCAAAGATGCTCGGTCTTAAGGGGCGTAAGAGGTGAAGACAAGGTCTCGCCCTTTCATCTGCTGGTGGCAGGCGAAGCAGGTTTTCATCCACGCCTCGTTGGTTGAAGGTTTGCCATCTTGGAAGTGACCGAACCCCCACCCGCCAGTCGCGGCGTACTTCTTTGAGTCCTTGACCATAAACTGAATGTTTGTGGCAGAGCCGGCTACGAAAGATTGGTCACGACCAAAGACTTTGTTGTTTTCCGCGGACGGAACGTGACGATAGTGCAAAGCGGCAATCATTGTGCCGTCCGGGAACGGGAGCTGCCCTTCGCGGTAAGCCGTGATCGCGACTTCGTTGCCCAAAACAGCAGCAAAACTGTGCAGATCGCCCTCTTCGTGGGCCACAGAGATCAACCGCCAGTCGCGGTATCCGGAGGGCATTTCTGTGACGTAGGTCGGAGCTGCCTCTTGCTCGGCGCGGCTCGCTGCGACTGTTATGAAAGCGATAGCACAGATGGCAATGGATCCCATTCGTAAGATATCGAGCCGTTTCATACGCCTTTCTTCTCTTTCTTGCTTCTTTACGGCATTGAACTCAATACTCACATACGAGGCGGGCTGCCCAAGCGTTGGATTGTAGAGCGCTCGCTGGCGTGGCGGAATCGCTGTCGACGGTTAGCCAAGGATTTTGAGAATCGCTTGCGCTATGCTCTAACGTTTGTTCACCTGGCCGCCATCCGTCTGATGGTCCGTAAACTATGTAATCCCTCGTAAACTTCTCGGACGGACTCTAAGGCCCATCGCTCTTCTATCAAATTAATGGTCCGCATTCTACCTAAACATTCGCTAGCGGTATCAAAACCGCTGGCGAACCAAATACGGGGGATCATCAACCTGTTCGCTAATAAACAACTTAAACATCCTCATCAGCCTGGTCGTCTATCTCTGAAAAAATAATTGATTGCTGAGGCTGGCCGTGCGGCCGGGGGAGGATAATCGCACGCACATCGTGGAATTGACGGCGAAAGGCATAATGCTCCTGCAGGATGCTTACGCCTTGTGGAGCAAAGCGCAGGCTGAGGCGACTCGCCGTCTGGGAGTGGAGGGCCTGACCGCACTGCACACCCTGACGCAGAAGCTGGGTGGGTGAGAGCGAGTTTTTTTGGTCTTATTATTGTATATACAACATTCACGCGGTCGGCCCCTGCTATGGCCTGTACGGCTTGGGTCTGACGCTCTACTTCGCCTCGGTTGGCACCAGCCGGCTGCTCTGGCCGCTGCTGGCGAACTTGACGCGACTGGGGATTGCAGCGATTGGTGGTTGGCTGGCCCTACGCTGGGGCAATGACCTCTCGCATGTATTCCTGGCACTGGGCGCCGCGCTCGCCGTCTTCGGGTTGATGAACGGGGCAGCGGTCGCGGGCGGCGCTTGGTTCGGTCCGATCGGCTGGCCACGCCTGCCAACTGCTCGAGTGCACAACACACGGCTGCGACCAACGTGCGACGCCCAGACGAGATAAGGAGCTATCGCGTACGAGTCAATCCCTTCCGGTGGCGGACCCGGCCTGCGCGCATCGGTACTCGCTCACTCTACCCGACTGAGAATAAGGACATGGTAGATATGAAAACTCATGGTCACTCTTCAATTCTCTCCATCTTGGCCGCTTTTGCCAGGATATGGGAAGCGAGGCAAGATAGCGGGAGTCATCGAATACAGACCTTTGTGATCATCACGACCGCAGCCAATGCCCTAATGGCTCAGCTGCATAGTCGTATGATGGCAATCTTGCGGAATGAGACCGAACGACGCTGGCTCGCACCCGAGAAACGAATACATGTTTACTTTTGCTGCTAGATCCGTATCCTGACAACCTTATGAAGAGGTACGTGGTTTTACAGCGGATGCATCGCGCGACAGAAGATGTACCCGACGTCATCAAGCCAGCAAGGAGAAGCTCGGGCATAAAGAAGAAGTACGGATCCTCAAATTTCTAATGGAGAAAACCTGGATGAAGGCTCGTCATGCCCAAATCGCACGAGAGTGGTAGGATTCTGCGCGCGCTCCGGGCCTGTTCTCACTATCTTGTGCATCGCAAGCGGAGCGACTTCATGCTCGAGCAGCAGGGGGAGGCCTAGATCAACCCCGAGTTATGATGCATAAGCAGCAGAGAACGAAGAGGAGCAACTGATGTCATACCGGAACCTGACGCCAGAGGAAGACAGGAAGTTGAGGCTCCAGTTTATTGCCGAGCTCTATCAAGTCGCGACTGATGAGTCTACATTAAAGGGCCAACGTCGGGCTCTGCAGGCCTACTGTGATGCCCTCACACCATGGCTCAGCGTGGCGGACGACGCCAGGCGACTGCGCTCTCATTTTGAACTCTTTGCGCATGTGGAAGTAGAAAGCGAAACCGCGGAGGATGCCGTGTTCTTGGTGACGCTCTCGCCTGAAGCGGAACTTTACTTTCAAGCGTGGATAAGCCGCCAGCGCTTCGATCCATACAGAGACCCGCCTCTGTAGGCGAGCATAATCGGAGGAACTGCCCGTAACTAAAGGAGTCCCGCCAAGCCATAGGGAAATAAAATAATAGATGATGCGAATGCAAGAAATGATCTGAAGTATGGTGACCACAGGGATTTCTGTATGTTTACTTCGTTGTAGAGTTCGGGAATTCTTAACAACAATCATTTAGGTGTCCGGAACAGCAGTCTGACAATAGGTCTATGAAAACCCCCCACCGCGACCAGATACAGAAAACCACTTCCGCTCAGAAGCGAGCGGTTGGCAGAGAGGTGGGACGATGGCCCGTTCCCCAACCCTGTTAAGAGGGCACCCCCTTCCCGCGGCTTCGCACGCCCTTGACCGGCAAGATTGCGGGAGCGTGGAAGCCCGGCGCTGGCAGGCACGGTGGCTGACCTGGTTGCTGGTGGTCGGGGGTGTCTGCAGTGGGAGCCTTCGAGTCCAGGCGCACGAGCGGGAACGAAACCCGTGGCGAGTCAATGAGAGCGCGCGGCTGCTGCAGGGACAGGTCAATCCGGTGCAGATCGCGGAGGTTGGCGACGTCATGTGGCGGCAATGCGATGAAGAGCGGCCTACGGCTGAAGAAGCCCGTCATCAGTTAGCGGAGGCCAGAGGTAAAGCAGACGTAGAAAAGCCGCAGAGTGAATCTGAGGACAAACAGAACACCGAGCCAGACCGAAAAGCCGCCGCGCCCAGGAGGCAGGCAGAGGAAGCAGAGCGGCAAGCGGCCGCAGCAGGGCGGACGGGGGAGATGGTGTCGGTGCCAGGCGGTGCGTTCTACATGGGCTGTAATGAAGCGGTGGATACGGAATGCGACGAAGACGAAAAGCCAGGACGGCAAGTCTCGGTCAACGCCTTCACAATGGACAAGACGGAAGTGACCGTGGCGCAATTTGGGCAGTGTGTCGATGCTGGAGCCTGCAGTAGCGATGGAGTGACCATGCCGTATTGGGCGGGCCAGACGCACCCGGAGTGGGCATGGGCCTGCAACTGGGGGCAGCGTGATCGCGAATGGCATCCGATCAATTGTGTGGAGTGGGAGCAGGCGCGGCGGTATTGTGCCTGGGCGGGGAAACGGTTACCGACGGAGGCGGAATGGGAGAAAGCCGCGCGGGGGACCGAGGGGTGGAAGTACCCGTGGGGCAACCGTGGCTACGGAGCGGCCGGAGGAGTAGCCAACATTGGAGATGAGACGGCGAAGCGCAGTCAACCGCGCTGGACCATTGCAGAGGGCTATGACGATGGCTATTACGGGACTGCGCCGGTGGGCTCGTTTCCGGCGGGAGCATCCCCGTATGGAGCGGTAGACATGGTGGGGAACGTGTGGGAGTGGACGGTGGATTGGTATGACGAGGGTCACCAATTCCGTGCCGTGCGCGGCGGCTCGTGGCGCGACCAACCGCTGAACGCCCGGGCCTCCATCCGCAACTGGGGCGACCCGGGCAATCGCAGCATGCTTCAGGGGTTTCGGTGCGCCCAGTAGCTCGTGGGACTGAGTGCCGGGTGCGAAAATGCTGCATGCTAGGGGGCAAGGCGGCGGCTCCCCAGCTGGCGAGGGCAGTGGCGGCAGCATTCACGCAGCAATGTTCCTTCGTTACCCGTTGCTACGGGGAGGCAATGATCGCCAGGGGAGCGATTGTGGCCGCTGCTCAACGAAGGGCTAGCCGATCGCCCCTTTGCCACGGTCCACGCCTTGGACCAGACTTTGGTACGCCATTATCGCCAATTCCTCACGCGAGCCGACCGCATTCGGGCACTCACGTATGATCACTGGTGGGCCGGATGGATAAACGCTACTCTATAATAAGAACCCGTATTACTTTTCAAGCCAGGAGGGGCGATCCCTGCCGTCCCTGGGGGCCACATGGCGGAGAAAAGCTGACTGAGCACCCCGCGGTAAGGGCGATGGGGGAATTTTTGAGCGTCGTCAAACGACGATGCTGCGGCGCAACGTAATTGAGGAGTCTCGTCATGTACGTCGTGTTGTCTGCGACGGCTGGGGAGGGCGATACTGACAGTCGGAGCTGGCCACCGAAAAACTTCTGTGCGCGAGGACAACGACTATGAGTGCTCCAGTCGTGTTAATGAATTGTTTCCTGTGTGAGAAAGCGAAGGCGAGAACGCAGAAGGCGGACGCTGATCACGTCGAGCGTTTTTTGTGTCCGAAGTGTGGAGACTACGATATCGTGGGGCAGGCGCGGCAGTTCCTGGAGAACAACCCGACCCTGAAGGCTCATGTGTCAGCAGAGGCGCGGCGCCTTCGCGCTGCAGATGCAACCAAGGTGCTTGAGATGCGTGTTGACGAAAAGGGGAATCTCATCGTCAAGGGCCGCCCTCGGCATCCGTATCCTTCTTGACGAATGGTTCGGCTAGTCACGTAAGGTGGGTGCGTTCGCTTTCAGCTAGCTGCAGGGACCTGGTGTTCAAACGCGTGCGTCTGCGCGATTGTAAGTGGATCATTGTGAAGCGTGCGTCAAACTGGACCTCCTGCCAATCCTTGCCTCAATCTCTCTCGTCGCATCCAATAAAGCGGCTGTTCTTGCCGCCGATAAGGAAGGTGATGCGATTCGAGTGTGCTTACTGCGACTGATGGTCGGACTCTTTTGGATGGAGTGACACTTGCTCTCCATAGAAGGGGGACACTGAGGGAACGGTGGTATGAGTTTAACCTTAATTCCGATCGCGATGGAACTCCTGCGGGAAGTGTCCCCAGTTCCAGCCACGCAACGCGTGGAGGAGGTGCTTTCCCGCTTCGAACATCAACCGGATCTCCGGTGTGTTCCTGTCATGGATGAGGGGCGATACATTGGAGTAGTAACCCGCCAACAGCTCTTTCACCTCAGTGTGCAACGCTTTGGTCTCGCGTTGTTTGGCCGTAAACCAATTGCGACGATTATCGAGCCACCGTTGCTGACGGCTGATCTCCGAGAGCCGATCGACCACCTTGCTCAGCGTCTGTTGCACTGTGACCCAGAGCTGAAGACTGAGATGTTCGTCATCATGCGTCACGAGCACTACTATGGCATCGGCTATGTTGCTGACCTGATGAGCAAGCTGGCGGCGTTACAGTCCACGCTGATTCACGGTCTCACCACCGAACGCCGACAGGCCTTTGAGCAAGCCACCCACATGGCAACGCTCGTGCAAGAAGTCACGCAAGCCCGGACGGAAGCGCTAGCCGCGACGCGCTTGAAATCAGAGTTTCTCGCGACCATGAGCCACGAAATCCGTACGCCCATGAACGGCATCACTGGTATGACGGAGCTGCTGATGGACACGACTTTGAGCGAAGAACAACGCGATTATGTCGAGACCATCCAGCATTCGGCAAGTGCGCTCTTGACCATTATTAATGATATTCTCGACTTCTCCAAGATTGAAGCGGGTAAACTCACGCTCGAAACGATCCCTTTCCAGCTCCCTCAGCTCGTCGAAGAGATCGGAGACTTGATGGCGGCTCCGGCGCAACGCAAAGGGGTGGAGCTCTTGGTGCACCTCCAGCCTCAGCTTCCGGTGACCGTTAGTGGCGATCCCGGTCGTCTCCGGCAAATTTTACTCAATCTGGTGAGCAATGCGATCAAATTTACCGAGCGGGGAGAGGTGGAACTCTCCGTCGGAATCGAGCCTGGACATTGTGGAGAAGAGAGGGAGGAGCAGGCTCAGTCCCAGTCCATCCCGTACGGCGAGTGCCTCCTGAAGTTTGCGGTGCGGGATACCGGGATTGGCATTTCCGAGGACGGGCGCCGTCGTCTCTTTCATGCGTTTTCCCAAGTGGACGGGTCGGATACCCGGAAATATGGGGGGACTGGCTTAGGGCTCGCTATTTCCAAAAAACTGGTAGACATGATGGAGGGCAAGATCGGGGTGGAGAGCGTTCCTGGCAGTGGCAGCACCTTCTGGTTCACGGCGCGGTTCCGGACGCACCTCCCTGAGGAACAAGGGGAGTCTGGTCCTCAGACCGAGCTGTGGGGAGTGCGAGCGCTGATTGTCGATGACAACGCTACGCATCAGAGGATCTTAACGGACCAACTGCGTACCTGGGGAATAGAGAGCGATGCGGTGGCTGAGGGAGCTCTGGCGCTGGCAGCGGTGCGGCACACAACCGCGCAGGGCAATCCTTACCAGATCGTGCTGCTCGATTGGCAGCTAGCTGACATGGAAGGGCAAGAGATCGCACAAAAGATCCTGTTAGATCCATCTCTGACCTCAACGCGGGTCGTCCTGTTGACTCCCTGGGGACTCCCTCATGAGGTGATTGCCGCTAGTGACATGGAGGGCTCCGCGTATGTGAGGAAACCGGTGCGTCCCTCCCAGCTCTACGAATGCATAGGAGTCTTATTACAGGATCGTACGCCCCACAAGGGAACGGTGAAACGACGGTCTTCTCTCACACGCCCGGCAGACAGCGGAGCGATACGAGCATGTCCACACCCTCAAGGCCCTGTCTTGGTAGCAGAAGACAACCCCGTCAACCAGAAACTGATCGTGCGCTTGTTGGGAAAGCTGGGGTATGAGGTGGATGTGGTTGCGAACGGAGGGGAAGCGCTCGAAGCGCTGGCCCGTACTGTGTATGGCGTGGTGCTGATGGACTGTCAAATGCCCGAGATGGATGGGTTTACCGCCACGCGCCTGATCCGCCAACGCGAACAGGAGCAAAGAAGCGGACCTATTCCCATTATTGCGCTGACAGCTAATGCTATGAAGGAAGATCGCGAGCGCTGTCTCGAGGCCGGCATGGATGACTATCTCAGCAAACCAATTAATCTCCGTACGCTGCAAGTGACCCTTGAGCGGTGGTTCAATCAGAAGGCATTTGAGGCAGATTGAAAGCAGGGACGTTGTCAACTTTTGCGTACCGATACCAACACTGTTGACGCGATTCTCGGCAAAGATTGAAAAGCATACAGTCCACAAGGTATGAGTGGTCATGCGAGAATTACGCTGCCGGAGGCGATTCCCATCGTCAGTTTGCGGAACTGCTGTGGAATCGGCAGGCGAGTTGCTAAAGCCGGAGGCCGGGTGGCGGCTTAGGCGCCGCCGGCCCCGTCTCCTGTCGTGCTTCTGAACTAAAACCTGGACATCACCCTTCCCCTTCGTGTTCGAAATCGAACATGTCGAAGAGGTCCCCAATCGCTGGCATGTTGAGCGGCACGTATGGATTACTGCGTGTCGTCACCGGATTAGGAAGATTATCACGGCTACGCTTGGTTAATGGCTGTAAGCGCCAGTTTCGCTCAATGAACTTCAAGACCGAGGCATGGTCGGTATAGCTGTGCACGACCTTGCCTCCACGCGAGTAGGGCGAGACCACGATGAACGGAATACGCGGCCCGTCGCCGAAGAAATCGAGCGGTTGGAAGAAGCCTGAATCCCAATAACCGCCGCCCTCATCAAAGGTGATAAAAACAGCCGTTTCCTCGGACAGCTCTGGCTGAGCGCGCAATTTGTCGAGGATCTTTTTGATCATCCCCTCGAAGAGATCCAGCTTGGAGTATCCAGGGTGGCCATCGACAAAACTGTCAGGTTTGACATACGCAACCGCAGGCAAGTACCCACGGTCGAGGTCAGCGAAGAAATCGATCACGTCCTTGATGTGCTTCTGACGTTGTACGGGATTGCCCATGATCGAGGTCGCATACTGGAAGGGATTACAAATGTCACAGTACCAGTCTCCACCCGTGCCGATCATCACATCGAGCGGATCGGTGGAACCATTGTCAAAGCGCACGGCGGCGTTGTATCCGCCGCCGTAGTAGGCCCAACTAATCTTCTTTTTATTCAACGCATCACCAATGGTGCGCAACGTCGATGGTGGAACGAAAGCGCCGGCATTGATCCCCGCCGTGTCGATATTGCCGTTCGAGAGAAAACCCGGACGGGTATTATTGATCATATAGAAACGATCGGCTTCACAATTTGACGCGGTTTGGTCCGGTCGCCATGGGAGCGACTTTAGATAATCTGTGATCGGTTTACTGCCAGGTTGCGTCAGATCTCCACACTTCGTCCAGCGGCGGTCCTGTACGAAAGCGACGTTGGTTGCGCTCGTGGGTGTAGGGTCTGCAACTTGTGTTGCTGGTGGTTGCGCCGGAAAACCGTCTACGTGCTCCCAGGAAAGAGCATCCCCTGTACCAAGCATCGTGTGTTGGACACCCGTACCTCCCATGACGGCCTGATGGAAATTGTCACTCATGGTGTAGGTATCGGCGAGCCACTTGAACAGCGGTGCATCGCCCTTCTGGACATTGTAGAATCCCATCGCGTTGCTGCCAGAATCATCGCGGGCAATACCGACATATGGATAGAGGTCGTTCTTACAGCCCGCTGGGTCGCTCGCCGTCGCATTTGTCACATCGCAATCCGACTGTTGCCACATGTGGAAGAAGCGATGCACCATGTCTCCGGTGTAGCTGTCGTATGGTAACTGTGGCCCGCTGAGCTCGAAGGCGGTATTGGGTAAGGTTGTGTAGTTAGGAATACGTGTGTCTGGTTCCGGACATGCAAAAGGCGCCTTGGTGGGGTCGGTTTGACAGTTCTTTAAGCCGGTGGCGCCAGTGGTGAGCAACGGCAGGTCCTTTTGCTCCAGTCCCTGAGTAAAGGCTTTGAGCAGACTGAGGGGAAAGGTATTTGGGTCAAACGGCGTTGCTGAAGCTACAGGATCATTTTGAAACTGGGTCAGTGTTTCGGGTTGCGGTGGGGCTCCACCTGCTTCAGGGGTTGGCAGCAGGGGATACGCTGTTTTCCCAGGATTGATTAACGTGTTCGAGTTGATGAAATACGATAGGGGATTGATAGTGTTCAGACGAAATTGTTTGGCAGCGTCTTTGTTCGGGCCAGGTGAGCCATCGGCGTTGATAATGCCTTTCGAGAGTAGATTCGCCACCTGTTGACCAGGATTCGGTACGTAGGCTCCATAGACATTGTCAAACGTCCGGTTCTCGCCGATAAGGACGATGACGTGCTTAATGGGGGTTGTGGTGCGAACTTTTCGGCCGTGCTCTTTCTTTCCAGTTTGATCAGCAGCAACGAGAGGGGCTCCAGTCTGACTGGTCAGCATCGCTGTTAAGGCGACTGCAGCTCCCCATCGTTGTCGGGACGGTGTGCTAGACATAGATAGATCTCCTTCTTCTGTTGACTCGCTTCTTGCCGGTGTTCGGCTGTGTTGTTCCTGCCGCCGCCCGCAGTGGAAGGCTTGCTAAAACAGGTCCGCCATCACACTCACATCCGGGTCACAGGCGTGATTCAAACACGGCAGCTTGAAGGCCGCTTCCAGCGACCTGAGCAGGGAGAAGTGCGTATAGCGCTGCGCGCTCTGCACGCCGTGGGCGCCGTAATTGGTATCCACAATCACCAGCACTTGATTCTTGATTGGCGCCACACTGTAGTCGTTTTCATCCCAGACTATGACGATCGCGCTTTTTTTATGGCGCCACGCGGGCGACGTCTTAATCGCTGTCACGAGCCGCTCCACTGTTCGGTCTCCCTGAAGAATCAACGCGGGGTTGAGCCCCGCCTGCGAGCCGTTGTCGTTGGGATCGAAGTTACAGAAAGCGCCGGCATTGCCACGGCCATGTTGATCATTGCACTGGTTGGGTGCAATGAAGGCCAACGTCGGCACGCGCCCCGAGCCCAAGTCGGCGTAAAGCCCGTTCATTCCGTCGAACCCTACAACATTGTTGAGACTGTTACGGGGATCTTGCCCTTCCTGCACACTCTGGAAATAGACAAAGGGATTGTGCTTCGCCGCATAGAGTTTGACTACATCACTTTGCGATAAAGGGGGATTCAGCGTTGGGCGGATCACACTGAAATCCGTGCTATCTGTGAAGAATCCATCGCTATAGTTCACGTTATTGGCGCCTCCAGACGGCAAACTCTCTTGATAACTTTTCCAGGTGCGCTTTTTTTCGACGAGTTGATCGCCGATCGTCTTGCCGACGGTATTGTCAGCCGCCGCGATGGACTGCACCCCATCGATGTTGAGTTCGCCAGGAGTTCCTTGGACCTCATTGGTTGTGTCTACTGTAGGAGTGGCGGCATCAGTGCCGCTTCCCGTAATAGGACAAATATCGGGGGAGGGCGGATTATCTGTTGAGGCGGTATGAGAGGCAAGGTTCGGGACACAGGAGGTCTTGTGCCAGTCCGGGTTATTATCGCTGAGCACGCCAAAATTAGAACCACCGGCCACTTCGAGGTAGTTCGTCAAGCTGGGATGGCCAATCGCAAAGTACTGGGTCGCCGTATTCGCGGACTTCGCGAGTTGGTTGACGAACGGCGCGTTGGGATTGTTCAGGATCTGGCTATAACTGTGGTTCTCCATGAGAATGAGGAAGACGTGAGTGAGCCGCGGAATACCTTTGGGGACAGGCCCTTCAGCGGCGTAAACTGTACTAGCCGCTGCAGTCGCGAATAGTGTCAATATTATAGACTTCAGGTTCATGGTAAGCTCCTTTCTCTGTGGAAGGTAGTGTTGCAAACGGAGGGAACAGCTTCGCTTATTTAACTACTTTGTCAAGAAAACCCCCAGGCGCGTAGCCTGACCCAGTTGCTTCTCGCGGGCTTGCTGCCGGCGCCTCGGGATGGTGTTGACATCGTATCCAGTCGCGGTCAGATCTTCATGCAGTCATCACTTCTCGAAAGGTAATTCAGGCAGCACCGGCGTCCCTTCCTTGCGCACGGCATCAAGCCGGGTGAAATCGAGATCCAGCGCTTGCAGAATCGTAGGTGCGACTTGGGTCGTTTCGACGAAGCTGGTCACGGTGCGCGCGCGGAGATGCGGGTGCGACACCAACAGCAGCACGTTCGTATCGTCGTGGGCAAACCCGCCGTGCTCCTCCTGCTTTTTGGAGCTCCCCGTGTAGATCACGCCGACGTTCGGTTGCACGATGATATCGGGCGTCCGCGGGTCGCCCTCCGGCGGCAACCCTGGGGCGTTAAACAGGGTCGTGAGCGCCGGACCATAGAAAATCTGGCCGCCGCCCGCCGCCGCCGCATTCGCTTCGAGGATGCCAATTGCAGTGGAGGTGTCGCTTGCCTGCGTCAACCAGAGCAAGGAGATATCATCCTCCGTTGGGCCGATGCCGGTTGGGTTGGTGGGCGACTCAGAGAAAGGAAGGTACGCCGCGAGCAAATGCGCGGGCGAGGTCGACTTGATTTTGGTCACTCGGTTGACATCAATGGGCGACTGGCCGTGCTTGGCTGTAATGATGAGGAGTGTGGAACCCAGCAGCTTTTGCTTCTTCAGCTCTGCGACCATCTGTCCGAGGCTGGCGTCGACGAATTCAATTTCTCCCTTCAGGTTGGAGGTCAGGGAGCCCGCCGCGTCAGCATATCCCCCTTTGACGCCGTTTTCGATGAGCTTCTGTCCGACACTCACAGCTTGGAAATTCATGCCGAATAGCGTGGGAACCGGGGCCAGTCCTGCGCCATCGTGGTGCTTGCCGTCGATTTCATTCAGAATTGCTGCAACCTTCAGGGTGTCATAGCACTGGATGTTCAAGAAGCTGTCGGTCCAGGCCCCTGTCTGGGAGGGATCAAGGACCGGAGCACAGGATAGCCCAGTGGCGGTGGTCACTCCCGGCAAGGGAATCACGGTGGAGTTGACTTCGGGGGAGTAGTAGTCATCGACGTTGCTCGCGTTGGTGCTGGGGCCAGAAACCGCGGCATACACAGGGTGCTTATCCGACCAGGCCGTGTAGCCTCCGGCCGCATGGATGATTCCGTAAATCGTATTGGTCCGGACGAAATTCCAGGGATAGACCGGCAAACAGTTATTAAAGGGATCGCGGGGGAGACGGGTGGGATCAATGGAGTTGATGCCGCCGTCGGTCACACTGTAGGGTCCGCCGCCATTGAGCTGGGATTGATCGATGTCGACGCCTTCCTCGTATTCTGTGGTGGTCCCATTCGCGACTCCGGGGGTACAGGCGCCGCCGTCGACGCCATTACCAGTGGCATTTTGCGGCGGTGCAAGCACGCGGTCGTAGGCGACGTCATAGAATGCCCCTACCGTGCGCGGCGTACCGCCACTCACCAAGGCCATCAAGCCGGGGAAGGAATCGGACGGCTTGGAGGAGGACGTCCGCGTGTAGTTCACCCCGTGCGCACCAAGCGCGGCCAGGGTTGGACAGTACCCGCCGTTCACGCAATTCTCGTAATCGAGTGCGTGCATGCCATCGATGCTCAGCAACAACACTCGCTTGATGTTGGGACGTGCATAAGCGTGCTCTGTATATACGAATGGGCCTGCAAGTACGGCGAAAGAAAAAGCGAACGCTGCTATTGTATGTTTCCGCGGCATAAGGAATTCTCCTAGGTTGGCAAACGGACAGTGAACCTTCGTGCACCTGTTCTCCTGAAGAAACACCCATGGGAAGGCCCACTATCCTTGCATGTTTTGAAAGGAAGTTATCTGTTGTTGCCCTCCGAGTGATCAGAAGGGAACGGGGTGAGGCTTACGTGGCCAATGGTGCGATAATCCCCGAGATCATTCTTCGGCTTGGG
>JACXTT010006060.1_pt1 | contig 17361 bp, 14 predicted proteins | sample 9270951 | NCBI WGS metagenome assembly JACXTT01 (sample SAMN15532306, study PRJNA645909) | rock metagenome | isolation source: weathered quartz diorite | place: Puerto Rico | collected 2017-06-21 | reverse complement strand
CTGCACGCGCAGCTGATGGTCGAGGAAGTCGAAGCTGATCTCGAAGCTGATGTCCCCGTAGGGCATCGGCGAGGTGGTGAGCCCGCGCGTGGTTACGTACAACGGTACCTGCCACCAGTGATTGAGCATCGGTGCCTGCGCCAACCGCACCTTGCCGACGATCTGCGTCCACATGTGCAGCGTGGCATAGGTGTCCTGCCACTCCTCGAGCGACAGTGGTGGCCAGCTTTCGTTGCGCGTGACACCTTGAGCCTGTTTGTTTACTTTGTCGTCCATGAGCATCGGCGGAGCGTCAGCTTGGGGAAGATTTCTTGTCGGTCAGCGGATACGTCAGCCAAGCATGACGTTATCCACATGGTAACTATGCCGTTTCTCCTTGGCGGCCACAACTCCCTGACCGTTGATCATCTTCCGGGGCATATCCCTCGCAACCAGGCAACCGATCTCACTTCATACAAAATGCGTGTTCTTCATTACTGACGCTTATATTGTTCTGGCTTTTGGACTCCCTCCGACGCGGAGAAGTGAATGCGGGAAAACACGCAGCTACTCCTCACCGCCTCCTAACGCCTTGTAGAGGGTTACGTGAGCGCTTAAGAACTGCCGATGCGAACTGACCAAGGCCTGTTCCGCGTTAAAGGCATCGCGGCTGGCGTCCAGCACTTCCAGATAATTGGCGATGCCTGCCTGTTCACGGGCTTTCACTCGTTCCAGGCGCGCCTGTTGAGCGTGCAGGTTGGCCTCCTGCGCAACAACCTGTTCGCCAAAAGTGCTCCCGGCGGCAAGAGCGTCGGCCACTTCAAGGAAAGCTTGTTGAATGGTTTTTTCGTAGTCGGCCACGGCTTGAACTTTCCGTGCCTCGGCCACGTCCACGTTGGCACGGGTACGACCCGCGTCGAACAGCGGCAGCTTCAGCACCGGATTGAACAGCCAGGCTTTGCTGCCGGCATCGAACAGGCCGGACAGATCGTGGCTGGCCGTGCCCATATTGGCGGTGAGCGCGATGCTCGGGAAAAATGCCGCGCGCGCGGCGCCCACGTTGGCGTTGGCGGCGATCAACCGCTGCTCGGCGGCGCGCACGTCGGGCCGTCGCAACAGCACCTCCGACGGCAAACCCAGTGCCAGCTCCGCCATCGCGGGCTGGCTGGCAAGGTTAGTCGACTCGGGCAACGTCACCGCCATGCCCGTGAGCAGGCGCAGGGCATTTTCCGTCTGGACCCGCTGGCGCTTCAGGTCCACCCATTGCGCGCGCAAGGATTCCACCAGACCCTCGGCGGTGAGCACGTCGAGATCGCTTGCCAGACCCGCATCTTGACGCCGGCGGGTGATGGCGAGACTTTCCTCCCGCGTCTTCAAAGTCTCGGCCGCGAGCCGCTCGCGCTCGGCGAGTTCCGTGAACAGCAGCCAGGTGTTGGCGACATCACTGATGAGGCCGATGCGAAAACTTTTCGCCGCCTCGTCCGTCGCCAGATACTGGGCCCGGGCGGATTCACTCAGCGCCGCCACCCGGCCCCAGAAATCCAGTTCAAAAGCAGTCACGCCCAGGCCCACGTCATAGCGGCTGGCGACGCTCGCTTGGCCCGTGCCGGTGAGGTCCGCGGGCGTGCGCGAACGGTTGGCCGAACCTTGCGCGTCTATCGTGGGGAAGCGATCGGCGCGGGCAATGCCAGCCAGGGCGCGGGCTTCCTCGACCCGCGCCAGCGCGATCTTGAGATCGCGGTTGTGATCGAGCGCCGTCTCGATCAAAGCGCGAAGCGACGGGTCCGTAAAATAGTCGCGCCAGGAAGACAAGGGGCTGGCGGTTATATCGGTCACGCCGTCGAAATGCTCTGGCACCGGCGCGGCCGGACGCTCGTAGGCGGGGATGAGAGAGCAACCGGCCAGCGACGCCAGGGCAACGGTTCCGAGTAAGGCCCAAACCATTTTTTCCGTCGCGAGGATATTAAAAATTTTTCGTTCAGTCATGTTTCGTTTCCTCCCGATGCCGCGCGGGAAAGAACTTGCGCACCACCACGAAAAACACCGGCACCAGGAAAATAGCGAGCACCGTGGCGGCGATCATGCCACCGATCACGCCCGTGCCCACGGCGTGGCGGCTGGCCGCGCCCGCGCCGGAGGAAATAGCGAGCGGCATCACGCCCAGAATGAAGGCAAAGCTTGTCATGAGGATGGGCCTCAACCTCAACCGGCACGCTTCCAGCGTGGCGGCCACGAGCTCCATGCCTTCATTGTGGAGCTTGCGGGCGAATTCGATGATGAGGATCGCGTTCTTGGCGGACAGTCCGATGATGGCGATGAGCCCGACCTTGAAGAACACGTCGTTGGGCAGCCCGCGCAAGTGCACCGCCAGCACCGCGCCGAGGACGCCGAGCGGCACCACCAAAATCACGGCGAACGGAATCGACCAGCTCTCATACAACGCCGCAAGCGCCAGGAACACCACGAGCAGCGACAGCGCGAACAGAATCGGCGCCTGGGCGCCGGCGAGTCGCTCTTCGTAAGAAGTGCCGGACCATTCGAAGGCGAAACCGGGCGGCAACTTCCGGGCGATTTCCTCCATGGCCTGCATCGCCTCGCCCGTGGAATGGCCGGGCGCGGGAGTGCCGGCGATTTTCATGGAGGAACTGCCGTTGTAACGGTCGAGCTTGGGCAGTCCCACGGTCCATTTCGGTTTCGCGATTTCTCCCAACAATACCACCTCGCCCAAGCGGTTTCGCACCGGGAGTTTCAACAGATCCTCGGGGGTCTTGCGCAGATCCGCTTCCGCCTGCATCTGCACCCGCAGTATGCGCCCGGCGCGCACAAAATCGTTCACGTAAGACACACCAATGGCTGACGCGAGGGTATCGTTGAGATCGGCCATGTCGATTTGCAGTGCCTGGGTTTTCTCGCGGTCGATTTCCAAGGACACTTGCGGCCCGGGCTCCTGGCCTTCCGGCCGCACGCCGGCAAGCCGCTGGTCCTGCGACGCCAAGCCAAGCACGAGATTGCGCACATCCATCAGGGCATCGCGACCCTGGTTGGTGCGGTCCAGCAACCGGAAATCGAATCCGCCAACCGCGCCCAGTTCGGGAATGGGCGGAGGATTCACCGCGAAGATGATGGCTTCCTTGATGCGCATGAAGGTTCCCATCGCCCGGCCGATCATGCCCTGCGCCGAGTGTTCGGGCCCTTTTCGTTCATCCCAGTCCGTGAGCCGCGTGAACGCGAGCGCCGCGTTCTGCCCACGACCGAAGAAGGAAAAACCCACCACGCCGATGACCTTCTCCACTTCCGGCTGTTTCGTGTAGAACTGCTCGACCTGGGACAGCACATCCACCGTGCGCTCCTGGGTGGCGCCGGCGGGCAGTTGCACCAGCGTGATGAAATAACCCTGGTCCTCGTCCGGCAGGAAGCTGCCGGGGATCATGCTGAACAGCCAGCCGGTGGCGGTCACGATGGCGAGATAGATCACCACCCAGCGACCCGTGCGCGCGAGGATGCGCGTCGTGAGTCCGCCATAGCCGGAAACGACCCGGCCGAAAAAAAGATTGAACCGGCGCTTGTCGTCCTTTTCTGCCTCGCCCGGCTTGAGCAGCGTCGCGCACATGGCGGGCGTGAGCGAGAGCGCCATCAGCACCGAGAACGCCATGGTGAGAATCAGCGTCGCGGCGAACTGGCGGTAGATGGCGCCCACGGAACCGCCGAAGAATAGCATCGGCATGAACACGGCGGAGAGCACGACAGAGATTCCCAGGATCGCGCCGATGATCTGATCCATGGCCTTGAGCGTCGCGGCCAGCGGCGGCAGGCGCTCCTCGCGCATGATGCGTTCCACGTTTTCCACCACCACGATGGCATCGTCCACCAGCACGCCGATCGCGAGCACCATGGCAAACAGGGTCAGCACGTTGATGGAGAAACCGAAGGCATAGAGCCCCGCCGTGGCGCCGGCCAGCGCCACCGGCACCACCACGGCGGGAATAAGAGTAGTGCGCCAGTGGCCGAGGAAGATGTACATCACGACGAACACCAGCACCATGGCCATGACCAGAGTCTTTACCACCTCGGTAATGGAAATCTCCACGAAGCGGGAAGTATCGTAAGGCACCGCCCAATCGACTCCCGGGGGGAAGTAACGGGCGAGATCCGTCATGCGCGCCTTCACGCCCTTCGCCACGTCCAGCGCATTGGCGCCGGGTGCGACGCGAACGGCGATGGCGGCGATGGGTTGGCCGTTCATACGGGCATAGCGGTCGTAACTTTCACCGCCGAGCTCCACGCGGGCCACGTCTTTCACCTTCACCGTGGCGCCGCTGGCAAGCTCCCGCACCACCACGTTACCGAATTCTTCGGCCGTGGAAAGCCGGCTGCGCGTGACGATAACGGCATTCACCTGGGCGCCGGGGGCGCCCGGCGCCTGGTTGAGCTCGCCGGTGGCGAGCTGCACGTTCTGGGCCTGCAAGGCGCGTTTCACGTCGGCCGGTGTCAGGCCATAGGCGTTCAGTTGCTCCGGCTTGAGCCAGATGCGCATGGAGTATTCGGCGCCGAACAGCAGGGCCTCGCCCACGCCGGGCACGCGCCGTATGGCATCGAGCACATTGGCCGCCGCGAAGCTGCCAAGGTCAATGAAGTTGAGTTTGCTGTCCTTGGAATAAATGGCGACGAACATAAGATAGTTGCGCTGCGGCTTCGTCACCGGCACGCCGAGTCGCCGCACGTCCTCCGGGAGCCGCGCCTCGACGCGCTTGTAGCGGTTCTGGGCTTCCACGGAGGAGATGTCGATGTTGGCGCCCGGCTCGAAGGTAAGTGTCAGCGTGCCCGCGCCCAGCTCGGAAGACGCCTCCATATAAAGAAGATGCTCGATGCCATTCATCTCCTGCTCGATCAGCTTGATGACCGTGTCTTCGATCACCTGGGCGGAAGCCCCGGGATAGGTCACGTTGAAGGCGATCTGCGGCGGGGCCACCGAAGGATACTGGGCCACCGGCAGATTCCTGAGCGCGATGACACCGACGAGCAGGATCAGGATGGCGATGACCCACGCGAAGATGGGCCGATGGATGAAAAAGCGGGCCATGTCAGCTTTCTGGTTTCGCGGGCACGGGTTTCACCACCGCGCCCGGCCGGACCTTCTGCACGCCGCTCACGATAACGGTTTCGTCACCCTTGAGACCGTCTTCGATGACGAAGTCCTTGCCCGCCATGGCCCCGACTTTCACCGGGCGTGGCATGACTTTGTTCTCCGGCCCCACCAGCAGTACGTATTGCCCGTCGGGCCCGGAAAGCACCGCGCGCTGGGGCACGGTGGTCACGCCCTGCGCCACCGCTTGCGGCAACCGCACGCGCACGAACGTGCCGGGAAGCAACAGACGTTCGGGATTGGGAAATTCCGCCTTCAGCGTGACGGAACCGGTGGTGGGATCCACGCTCATGCCACTGAATATGAGCCGCCCTTTTCGAGGATAGGGCTGCCCATTATCCATAATAAGTTCCGCGATCTGGCTTTCCGTCACTTTCAGCGAACCCGCGGCCAGCGCCATCTTGAGGCGCAACACTTCGGCATTGGGCTGGGTCAAGAGCACCTGTACCGGCTCCAGCTGCTCGATGACCGCTAGCAGCGTCGCTTCGCCCCGGCCCACGAGCGCGCCTTCGGTCACGAGCGCATGACCGATGCGACCGGCGATGGGCGCGGGGACGGTGGTGTTTTCCAGATCCAGGCGGGCGCGCGCGAGCTGGGCCTGCGCCTGCTTGAACTCGGCGTGGGCCAGATCCACTTCCTGCTGGCTCACCGCCTTGATGGGCAGCAGCGACTCCACGCGCGAGAGGCTGAGTTTTTTTGTTTCCACGTCGGCTTCTGCCGCCTGTGCGGCGGTGCGATAGGTACGGTTGTCCAGCTGGAACAGCGGCTGGCCGGCGCGCACGTCGCTGCCTTCCTCGAACAAACGCTTTTCCACGATGCCTTCGACGCGCGCCCGCACTTGCGCGGTGCGCACGGCCGTCACTCTTCCCGGCAACTCCTGGGTGAGTGTCGCGGCGCTGCGGCCTGTCTGCATGACCTCCACTTCCGTCGGCGGTGGCGCGCCGGCGGAACTCGCGGCGGCGCTTTTGCCGTCCGGGCTGCAAGCGGCAAGTGGGAGTAAAAATAAAAACAGGGCAAGGCGTTTCATGATGTGTCCTTTTTAAGGAGCAAAGGCGCGCAGGAAGCAATCCACCACCTGCGCCGTTTTCGCGGGTTTGAGTAAATCCGTTTGCATATTCATGAGGCCACGCAGGCGGTCGAAATCCACCAGCATGGCCGCCAACATCTCGGCGGCGAAATCGGGGTCATCCCGCCGCAACTGCCCTTGTTCCATGGCGCGCGCGAGATACTCGGCGAGACGCTTGCGCGTCGTCTGCGGCCCTTGACGGAAGAATTGCTTCGCCAGCGCCGGGAAACGCGGTGCCTCCGCCATCAACGTACGGAAAATCGCGATGCCCTCGGAGCTCAGAACCTTTGCCCGGTAGGCTTCACCAAAAGCCAGCAGCGTCGCCCGCACATCGCCGTCTCGATCCAGCGTCACCAGCACCGACTGGATGATATGACGCACGGCTTCGGCGAATAACGCGTCTTTGCTGGGAAAATGGTTGTACAGCGTTTGCCGCGCCACGCGGGCGCGGGCGGCGAGACGATCGATGCTGACGTGATAACCCTCCTCACGAAAGGCATCGCAGGCGGCTTCCAGCAGACGCTGCCGGGTGTCTTGGGATGTTTCAACGTCGGTGGACATAGCGGACCAAGCGGAAATAAGAAGACTAGACTGTCTAGTCTAGTTATTCATAACAGCATATACAAGGCCAAAATAGAGTAACGGCCTATTTCCTCATGAAACGGAGGGTGTATAGCGAAGTGATCATATCCGCCGCGACCATGACAATTTCGACTGAGCAGCAATCAGCAAGCTGGTAGCGAAGAATGCCGGGAAATGAACTGGTGTGATTAGACCTCAATTCCTCTTTCCTCTTTCATCCCCTTTTATTCTGCGGGTGACCGTTTTATTGTGTCTAGTACCATTGTCGATATCCGGTCAACTCGGGAAAACGTCCATCGATACTGACATTGACGATCCACCTGGTCTGCCGAGCGCGGTGATCCACCCGCTCGTGGTGCGCGTCGGTCACTGGATCAATGCGTTCGCGATTCTTGTGATGATCCTGAGTGGCTGGCGTATCTACAACGCCTCGGCATTATTTCCATTCCGTTTTCCGTCGAGCCTAACCCTGGGCGGATGGCTCGCGGGCGCCTTGCAATGGCATTTCGCGGCGATGTGGCTGCTGGTGGCGAACGGCATCGTCTATGTGCTGTACGGCATCTTTTCCGGCCACTACCGCAGCAGTTTCTTTCCGCTCGCGCCACGCGCCATCATGAACGAATTCGCCAACGTGTTTCGCGGTCGGCTGTCGCATCGCGTGGGGGCCTACAACGCACTGCAGAAACTGGCCTACCTCATCGTCATTCTGCTCGCTATCGTGCTCGTCCTGTCCGGGCTCTGCATCTGGAAACCGGTGCAATTCCAGAGCCTGGCCGCGCTCATGGGCGGATACGAAGGCGCTCGCCTGCTGCACTTCTTCGCCATGGCCGGCGTCGTCGGATTCATCGTGGTCCACGTTACCCTGGTGATCTTGGTGCCGCGCACGCTCCTCCCCATGTTCACCGGCCGCGCGCCGCGGGATTCCGCATCGTCTGGAGATGGGCATTGATATGAAAAAACGTCCGAACCTCCACACTGCCCTCACGACCGTTGCGCCGAAACAAATTCAGCTCCTCGAGCGCCGGCTGTTCCTCAAGCGCTCCTTGAGCCTCGGGGCGCTGGCACTGCTTACCGGATGCGATGTTACCGACGTCGACGCCGTGCAGAAAACGCTATGGACCATGTCAAAATGGAATGACCGCGTGCAAGGCTGGTTGTTCAATCCCAACAGGCTCGCGCCCGTCTACCCGGAAAGCGCCATCACCAAGCCGTTCCCGTTCAACGCTTTCTACGACGAAGATGAAGTTCCCATGGTGGATTCCGGGAAATACAAGCTGATGCTCGGTGGCCTGATCCGCGACAAGAAACCCTGGACGCTGGCGCAGCTCTATACCCTGCCCGAGGTGTCCCAGATCACGCGCCACGTCTGTGTCGAGGGCTGGAGCGCCATCGGCAAATGGACCGGGGTATCGTTCCGCTATTTCCTCGAGCGCGTCGGCGCCGACCTGACCGCCAAGTACGTCGGCTTTAAATGCCTGGACGACTATTACACCAGCATCGACATGGCTACCGCGCTGCATCCGCAGACGCAGCTGACTTTCAAGTTCGCCGACCGAATATTGCCCGCCAAGTATGGCTTCCCCATGAAGCTGCGGATTCCCACCAAACTTGGCTTCAAGAATCCGAAACACATCGCGGAAATCTATGTCACCAATGTGTATCCGGGCGGCTATTGGGAAGACATGGGGTATAACTGGTTCTCCGGCTTGTGAGGTCCAACGTGAAAAAACGCTTCGTGGCCGCATTCGTCCTGGCGCTCGCGTGCCCCCTCCCGCTCGCCGCTGCCGAGCAGAGCGCGCCGGGTGCGTCTGGGGACCAGCCCACCGGGAGAGATACCGATATGAACGAGACGATAAAAATGGAATCCAGACAGCCCATGAACATGGATGAACCCATGCCGACGGGCATGGCCAAGCCGGGCATGAAAAAAGGCGACGTCAAGGCTAACGCGATGAAACAGGAAGCCACCATGGACGAGAAGATGAAGCAGGAGAAACTGAAACAGTGACTTGTTTTTTGGACTGGCGGCGAAGAATGTGAGGGATAATCTGGTGTGATTAAACTTTAAGTCCCTCCGCGCCTTATATCTTGAGGAACCAGTCACTTCGAAGCAATCTTTATTAATGCCTCAATTTCTTTCCCTAGCCCCTCATCGAGCTTCATTAAGGACGGCAATATCTGGCGGGCTGTCTCAATATCTCCCGTCACAATTGAAAGTATAGCCAAAGTAAACATGGAATCCTTATTATCGGGTTTTAGCTCAATCGCCTTCTTATACATTTTAATTGCATCGTCAAACCTACCTTCATCTTCATACGCCGATCCGAGAGTGCTTATTGCTTCATAGTCGTTCGGGACGGCCAAAGTAGCCCCCTTTTCGTAATACATCACTTCAGACTTGTAATCGCCTTTCTCATAATAAATACCGCCGATGCCGAAGTAGGCATCTGCAAAAGTACTGTCTAGACTGATAGCCTTTTTGTAGTACGCCAAGGCCTGATCAAAATTATGTTTGTCTTCTTCCAATTGCCCGAGCGCATAGTAATAAGTTGCACTGCCTGTTGTTAGGCTGGCGTCTTTGCCAGCCAAACTGTCACGGACAAGATTAATCGGGACAGCAAAATTAAGATTCTGGCCCGGCTCGTCTTTCGTCCCGGGCATGGACCCGGCCGTAACACCTATGACTGTGCCACGCTTGTCGAAAAGGCCGCCACCACTACTACCCGGAGAAATAGGCGCTGTAAATTGAATGAATTTCGCGCCCCCCATTTGACGCTCAGGGTTGCTTATGATGCCTTCCGAGACGGTGTTCCCTAAACCGAGTGGGGCTCCGATAGCAATTACTTTCTGTCCAGATTTGATTTTGCTGGAATCGCCTAGCTGCACATATGGTGTATCCTTCGCATCAAATTGTAGCAACGCAATATCTTTTTTTTCATCTTCACCAATTATATTTTTCGCAATGTAGATCGCCCTCGTTGCGGACAATTGTGCGGTTATCGTCGAAATGTCAGCTCCTTTTACGACGTGATAGTTTGTTGCAAGCACTCCATCCTTGTTAATAAAGAAACCACTTCCCTGACCGAGCTGTTCTCCTTTTTTGTCGTAGATAGTTATTACCGCAATGGCCTTTGAATTCTTATCAAGAATCTCGTCAGTGGATTTATCGCTATACCAATCCAACACGACGGCTGCAAGAATAGCAAGAATAAGGGCTACGACAATTTCCTTTGTCCAATGCTTTACGAATTCCTTAATCTGTTGAACGTAGGCCGTTACATTCATCTTAAATAACTGTCCATGAAGAGTGTTTATTTTATTGTTATCCACAAAATTTCAGGAACCGGGCTTGATTATTCTAACGACAAGTTCTCATTCCACTACTACATATTTCCGATTTTAACCCTCGGCACCCTCTCCACCTCCCAATTTCCCACAGCCCAGCGCCAGAAATCATCGATACTTCCATCGGCCAGTTGTGGCGAAACCTCCTGCCCCAGAAATCGCATGACCTGAATCAGCGTCGGCAGCGGGCGGGCGGGGTCGAGTGGCGCGGCGAGGGTTTGTTTGCTGAGCTTTTCGCCTTGCGCGTTGAGCGCCACCGGGAGATGCAGGTAATCCGGCGTCGGGAGATGCAGCAGGCGCTGGAGGTGAATCTGGCGCGGCGTGGATTCGATCAGGTCCGCGCCGCGCACGACTTCGGTGATGTCCTGCTCGGCATCGTCCACCACGACCGCGAGTTGGTACGCGAAGAAGCCGTCCGCGCGCCGCACGACGAAGTCGCCGAAATCCACAGCCAAGTCACGGGCCATGCGGCCTTGAATGGCATCCATATATTCGATCTTCTGCCCGTCCGTTTTCACGCGCCACGCGCGTGGCGCGCGGCCTTGTGCGATGCCATTGCGGCAGGTGCCAGGATAAACCAGCCCGTCGACACCACTCACGCTCGAATCGGCGATCTCGCGCCGGCTGCACGCACAGGGATAGAGCACGTTCCGTGCCTTGAGTTTTTCCAGTGCTTTCTCGTACAGCGCGTGGCGTCGGCTCTGGTACGCCACCTCGCCGTCCCAGTGCAGGCCCGAAGGCCTCCAGCGCGCGCAGGATATCATCGGCTGCGCCCGGCGCCTCGCGCGGCGGGTCGAGGTCCTCCATGCGCACCAGCCATTCGCCGCCTTTCGATTTCGCCTGCAGGAAACTTCCGACCGCCGCGACCATCGAACCGAAGTGCAATGGCCCGGTGGGCGATGGCGCGAAACGTCCGCGATACGGTTCAGGAGATTTCATACCGGTATTGATTTGATTTTTCCGCTTGATGACCTTAAAACACATACGGGTTTGCGTCCGTTATACCGTCGGTCAGGGATCATGGCAAATTGATCCGAAGAAAGCTTGTTGCGCATGCGCACGCTGTTAGCATCCGGTTCACGAAACGAAAGGAGAAAACATGAAAAGCGAAACCATCGAGAATCACGATACGATCACGGAAGAAAAAACCTCGGGCCTGACCGGAATCATACAATCGGTGCCACGCGTGCTGGTGCCGCTGTTCGCCCTGTTCTTCCTGTCCTTCGCGCTGCTGTATGCTTCCTCGGCAATCGTCGAGTTCATCAAGCCTATTCTCAGCGATGGCGACCTTACGGGCGGCTTGGTCAAGGGGCTGCACATGGGCGTGGTGGCGCTCGCGGTGTACGAGCTGGCGCAGGTGGTGCACCAGGAATACGACAAGAGCGGGAAACCTTCCGACGCCGTGTGGCGCATCCGCCGCGGCGTGACGCGCTTCGCCAGCATTGTGTTCGTGGCGCTGGTGCTTGAATCGCTGATCATGGTGATCAAGTACAGCCAGCAGGACCTGGCCGGCTTTCTCTATTACCCGGTGGCCATCATCGCCAGCGCGTCACTGCTGCTCATGTCGCTCGGGGTTTTAATCAAATTGAGCGGTCCGATCAGTCTGGATGACAGGCAGGCAAACTGCCCCGAAAACGAGTAGCAGATATCTGCTTTACCCTCCGGTGGCCCGGGTTTACCCTAGCCCGCATGGCCAGCGTCATTCCCGAGAAAGCCACCGACACATCCATCGCACGCGAGCGTTTCGCCGCCATGCTGCGCGAGAAATTGCCGCGCAGCTCGGTGCTGACCGACGAAGAGGACCAGCGCCCGTACGAATGCGACGGGCTGTCGGCCTATCGCCGGCTGCCCTGGATCGTGGTGCTGCCCGAGACGATCGATCAGGTGGGTCATGTGTTGAAATTATGCGCCGAACATAATATTCCGGTCGTCGCGCGCGGCGCCGGCACCGGGCTGTCCGGCGGCGCGCTGCCGCGCGAAGACGGTGTGCTGCTGTCGCTCTCGAAATTCAGGCGCATCCTCGAAATCGATCCCGTGAACCGCACCGCCACCGTGCAGCCGGGCGTGCGCAACCTCGCGATCTCCGAGGCCGCCGCGCCCTACGGTCTGTACTACGCGCCCGACCCCTCGTCGCAGCTCGCCTGTTCCATCGGCGGCAACGTCGCCGAAAACGCCGGCGGCGTGCACTGCCTGAAATACGGCCTGACGGTGCACAACGTCACTGGCATCAAGTTCATGACCATGGACGGCGAGCTGGTCACGCTCGGCGGCAAGGCGCTCGACATTCCCGGTTACGATCTGCTGGCGCTCATGACCGGCTCGGAGGGCATGCTCGGCGTGATGGTCGAGTTCACGGTCAGGCTGCTGCCGAAACCGGAACGCGCGCAAGTGGTGCTGGCCGTCTTCGATGAAATCGAGAAGGCCGGTGATGCCGTGGCCGCGATCATTGCCGGCGGCTTCGTGCCCGCCGGTCTCGAAATGATGGACAACCTCGCCATCCGCGCCGCCGAACAATACGCCAAAGCCGGTTATCCCACCGAGGCAGCGGCGATCCTGCTGTGCGAACTCGACGGCACCACCGAGGAAGTCTCCGAAGGCATCGCTCAGATTCGCACACTGCTGCTGAAACGGGGCGCCGCCGAGGTGCGCACATCCAGGGATGAGGCGGACCGGCTGCGCATGTGGGCTGGCCGCAAGGCGGCGTTTCCCGCCGTCGGGCGGCTGTCACCGGATTATTACTGCATGGACGGCACCATCCCGCGCAAGCACCTGGCCAGGGTGCTGAAGCGCATCGGCGAACTGTCGAAGGAATACGGCCTCGCGGTCGCGAACGTGTTTCACGCCGGTGACGGCAACCTGCACCCGCTGATTCTCTACAACGCCAACAATCCCGGCGAACTGGAAAAGACCGAGGAGCTGGGCGGCAAGATCCTGGAATTCTGTATCGAGGTCGGCGGCACCGTGACCGGCGAACACGGCGTGGGCATCGAGAAGATCAACCAGATGTGCATGCAGTTTACCAAGGGAGAAATTGAACAATTTCACGCCCTGAAAGCCGCCTTCGACCCTCACGGACTGCTAAATCCCGGCAAGGCGGTGCCAACGTTGTCGCGTTGCGCCGAGTTCGGGCGCATGCACGTGCACGGCGGCAATCTCGTCTATCCCGATCTCGAGCGATTCTGATTTTCCATGGCTGCCGGCAATCAAGACATTTCGCGCGAGCTTTCCGAAGCCATCCAGGCCGCGGGGAAAAAGCGTACGCCGCTGGCGATCGCCGGCAGCGGCAGCAAGCGGTTTTACGCCGGCGACATCGCGGGCGAAAAACTCGACGTTACCGGACATCGCGGCATCGTTTCCTACGAATCGACGGAGCTGGTCATCACTGCCCGCGCCGGCACGCCGCTGGTGGAACTGGAAGCGGCGTTGGCTGACAAGGGTCAGATGCTGGCCTTCGAACCGCCGTGGTTCGGCGACGGCGCCACGCTCGGCGGCACCATCGCCTGCGGCTTCTCCGGTCCGCGCCGGCCCTATGCCGGAGCGGCGCGTGATTTCGTGCTCGGAACGCGCATCATCAACGGCAAGGGCGAGATCCTGCGTTTTGGCGGCGAAGTCATGAAAAACGTGGCCGGCTACGACGTCTCGCGCCTGATGGTTGGCGCGCTCGGCAGCCTCGGCGTGTTGCTGGAAGTCTCGCTCAAGGTGCTGCCGAAACCCGCGCGTGAAATCACGCTCAGCTTCGAGATGCCGCCCGACAAGGCGATCCAGACCATGAACGCCTGGGGCGCGCAGCCGCTGCCGCTGTCCGCCACATACCACGCGGGCAATACCTTATATGTGCGTTTGTCCGGAACCGAACTGGGGGTACAAGCCGCGCGCGCCAAGCTCGGCGGCAAGGTTCTGGAAAAAGGCGATGACTTCTGGCGCGATATCCGCGAGCACAGGCATGTTCTTTTTCAGGGCGATGCGCCGCTCTGGCGCCTGTCCGTTCCGCCGGCCACGCCTCCGATCAATCTGCCGGGAGAGTGGCTCATTGACTGGGGCGGCGCGCAACGCTGGCTGCGGAGCGATGCGTCCGCCAGGGAGATCAGGCATAAAACGGAAAGCCTCGGCAGCCACGCCACTCTGTTCCGTCAGGAGAAAAAGAACGGCGCGCAATTTCATCCCCTGTCCACCGCGCTCGTTTCGCTGCATCAGAATCTGAAACGGGCGTTCGATCCCGCCGCGATAATGAATCGGGCGGTGGCAGTCTCATCTTGAGGTTCCACTTTGGCACCTCAAGTTTGAGGTCACAATTTGTGATTTCAAGTTAGACAGATACCTTTAGAGTTAGGGCGGTAATTTTTCGACATGTAAGGTACAATCTGCCAAAAATAAAGGCCTGTCCATGGCTCAAAAACCCGTTATTCCAGCGGAACGTATCGAGAACTGCATTTATCTGCTGCGGGGCCAAAGAGTCTTGCTGGATGACGATCTGGCCATGCTTTATGGCGTTGAGACCAAAATTCTGAATCAGGCCGTCAAAAGAAACGGGCGGCGCTTTCCTGCCGATTTCATGTTCCAACTCACAGTTAAGGAATTTGAAAACTTGAGGTCACAATTTGTGACCTCAAGATGGGGAGGCCGCCGCTACCCTCCGAATGCCTTCACCGAGCAGGGAGTAGCGATGCTTTCGAGCGTACTCCACAGCAAGCGCGCCATCCAGGTCAACATCGAGATCATGCGTGCTTTCGTGCGCCTGCGGCGAATGCTCGCTTCCAACGCCAATCTGGCGCGCAAACTGGCGGCGCTGGAGAAAAAATATGACGCCCAATTCAGCGTGGTATTCGATGCCATCCGCGAATTGATGACGCCGCCAGAACCCAAGAAAAAGCGCTCCATCGGATTCGCCCCTTGGGAAGAAAAATAGGCCAGCCTCCATTCGTTGTTCCGCATCATGAAAACCGGATTTACAGCACGCGCCATGCTGTTAACATGACGGCCCATTCTCGGCAGCGTCGACACAATAATTTTCAGGGGTGGAGGGAACATTCATGACTGTCTTTTCCACGATCCATGAATTGCTGGCGGACAAGCCGGCCGCCGCCGTTGCTTTTGTCGGCAGCGGCTGTCCCTCGCTCACTTACGGCGGGCTGCGCGAGCACGTCGAGCGCACCGTCGTCAGCCTCAACCGGCTCGGAATCGGGCGCAACGACCGCGTCGCCATCGTGCTGCCCAACGGCACCGAGATGGCCAGCACCTTCGTGGCCATCGCCGCCGGAACCACCTCGGCACCGCTCAACCCGGCCTACCGCGCCGATGAATTTGAATTTTATCTTTCCGATCTGAAAGCCAAGGCTTTGGTGGTCGAACGCGGCGGCACTTCGCCCGCGCTCGGCGTCGCGACCAAACTGAAAATTCCCGTGATCGAGACCGTGCGCGCCAACACCGATCCTGCCGGCGTGTTCGAACTGGTCCCGGTCGGGGGCGCCAAGGGAGCGGCGGCGGCACGCGGCGGTTATGCCGGAACCGACGACGTCGCGCTGGTGCTGCATACCTCCGGCACCACCTCGCGCCCCAAGATCGTACCGTTGTCGCAGCGCAACGTGTGCGCCTCGGCCGGGCACATCCGTGACATCCTGAAGCTCACGCCCGCCGACCGCGGTCTCAGCATCATGCCGTTGTTCCATATACATGGCCTCATCGGCTCGGTGCTGTCCACGTTCTGCGCCGGCGGCAGCGTGTACTGCACGCCCGGCTTCAATGCACTCAAGTTCTTCACCTGGATGGACGAGGCCAAACCGACATGGTACACGGCGGTGCCGACCATGCATCAGGCGATCCTGGCGCGGGCGGCAAACAATCCCGAGGTCATCGCGCGGCATCCACTGCGCTTCATCCGCTCGTCCTCGTCGTCACTGCCGCCGCAGGTGCTGGCCGAGCTGGAACAAGTATTCAACGCGCCGGTGCTCGAGTCTTACGGCATGACCGAGGCCTCGCACCAGATGACCAGCAACCCGCTGCCGCCGCGTCCGCACAAGCCCGGAACCGTGGGTATCGCCGCCGGGCCAGAAGTGGCGATCATGGGTGAAGACGGAAAATTGCTGGGGTCGAACGCAACGGGCGAAGTGGTGATCCGCGGCCCGAACGTGACCAACGGCTACGAAAACAATCCCAAAGCCAACGCCGAGAATTTCACCCACGGCTGGTTCCGCACCGGCGACCAGGGCATGATGGACGTCGAGGGCTATCTCTCGATCACCGGCCGGCTGAAGGAGATCATCAACCGCGGCGGCGAGAAGATTTCGCCGCGCGAGGTGGACGAAGTGCTGATGGATCACCCGGCCGTGCAGCAGGTCGTGACCTTCGCCATGCCGCACGCCAAGCTCGGCGAGGACGTGGCCGCGGCCGTGGTGCTGCGCGAAGGCAAGAGCGCCGATGAAAAGGAAATCCGCGAGTTCGCCGCCAAACGACTGGCCGACTTCAAGGTGCCGCGCAAAATTCTGATTTTGGATGAAATCCCCAAGGGCGCGACCGGCAAGCTGCAGCGCATCGGGTTGGCGCAGAAACTCGGGCTGGGCTGAAATTCAGTAACCCAGCGCGCAACCGTCCTTGCGCGGATCGGAACCGGCAGACAGCACGCCGCTCTTCGTATCGATGTAAATCGCCTGTGCGCCGCCCAGTGATAGCTCGGTGCGACCCACCACGTGCCCACGTTGCTGTAACGCCTTCATCACTTCTTGTGGAATCGGCCGCTCCAGTGCCACCACGCCGCCGCCGGGCTGAAACCGCGGTGCGTCAATCGCCTCCTGCAAATCCAGCCCGAAGTCGAGCCAGTTGGTCAGCACGCACACATGCCCCATGGGCTGATACTCTCCACCCATCACGCCAAAGCTCAATATATCGTCACCGCGATAAGCCATGGCAGGGATAATGGTATGCAACGGACGCTTGCGGGGCGCAATGCAGTTGAAGTGATCCGGCTCCAGCACGAAACCGGCGCCACGGTTTTGCAGCATGATGCCGGTGTCGCCCGCCACCACGCCGCTGCCAAAGGGATAATACAGGCTGTTGATGAAAGACACGGCATTGCGATCGCGATCCACCACGCTGAGGTACACGGTATCGCGGTGCGAGCGCACAGCCGGCTGAATCGGATAGCTCGCGGCGCGCTGCGGGTCGATACGCGCATATTGCCGGGCGGCAAATTCCTTCGACAGCATTTCCGCCACGGGCAATTCGTTGAACGCCGGATCGGCGACGTATTCAT
>JACXTT010006058.1_pt1 | contig 17362 bp, 37 predicted proteins | sample 9270951 | NCBI WGS metagenome assembly JACXTT01 (sample SAMN15532306, study PRJNA645909) | rock metagenome | isolation source: weathered quartz diorite | place: Puerto Rico | collected 2017-06-21 | reverse complement strand
AGCGCCGCGGCGCCGATGATGGCGGCGCCCATGACGGCCACCAGGAGAAGCGCCACGACCATAGGCGCATAGCCTTGCGCGCCCGTGGCCGCGGCGCCGACCGTGGCGGCCGCCGAGCCCGCCGCGGCGCCGACTAGGCGCCGGTAAACGATCGGGGCGCCTGGCGGGCCGTAGCCGATGATCGGGGTAACGAGCGTGCCGTCTGTCGAGTCAAGCGCGCTGACCATCTGGTTAGAGCCGAGCACGATGCCGATGTGGCCGCTCGTGCCCGAGCCGACGAAGCACACCAGGTCGCCACGTGCCGGGCTCGAGACCGTCACGGCGCCCGGCCAGCTCGCATACGACTCCACCACGGGACCGTGTGAGCCCGGAGGGAAGCCCGGCGCCCCCCACTTGCCGCCCGGCAACGCCATGCCTAGATCGTGGCCGAGCACGTAAGAGACAAAGCTCGAGCAATCCCAGTCACCCGGGCGGGCCGCGGGGCCGCCATAGATGTACCCGGCGCCGACGTATCGTAGCGCGTCAGAAGCTACCCGGTCGCCTGTGACCACTGCGGCGCCGCCCGGTAGTCGCATGGGCTCACGTCCACAACGGGACGAAAGTAAACGCAGTCGCGGCCATGCTCGACATGGTGAGGCTCACGGGCAGCGTCGTGCCCACGGCCGCGAACTGGCCCCATCGCTGAGTCGCAGGGGTCACGACCGCTTGCGGGGTGGCGTTGACGTTGTTTGCCTGCCGAATCAGGCTCGGCTGCGTCGTGGTCAGATTGCAGAGAATCGCTGCGAACACGACCGTGCCCGCGGCTACGGGCTGCGGGGTGGTGAGCGCCAAGGCCTTCCATCCGGTAGTGCCTGCCAGCGCCGCGCTCTGGTCTGAGGAGCCGCTTAGCAGAGCGCCACCCGCAGAGTACAGGCCGACGAGCGCTGTTCCTCCCGCGTTGGCACCCACCACGGCCACCCCATACCACAGGTTAGTGATCGTGGTCTGGGCCCGGACATTGAGCCGGCTCAAGTACAGGTTGCCCGCGACGGCCGCGCCTGCGGCGCCCTGAGTGGCCGGATCGGAGTCGGCGCCCAAGAACCCGTCATCACCTGGCAACCACTGCTGCGAGGTGGTGCCGCCCGTGCCGCCCTGTGCCACGGGCAACGGTGGCAGCACGTTGCCAATCGTGGGCACCCAATAGGTAGTCGTCACGGCTGCTCACATCAGGTATTCGGGAAGCCAGCGCGACTCTACCTCGACGCCGCGTATCTCCCACTGGACGGCGCCCGTGATGCCCGCGGCCACGATGACGAGCCGGTCACGCGGGGCGAGTATCTCTTGGCTAGACCAGGTGACGTTGCCCGGCGCCGACAGCGAGCCGAGCTGCGTACCCGTGGCGCCGTTCTTAAACAGGCTGACCGTGCCCGCGGTGAATCCCCAGGCCGACCAGCGCCGCAAGTCCCACCAATAGGGATCGTGCGGGCCGAGCAGGTCGGGCTGATCAAGCGTGGCCGCGCCGGCCGTGAGGGTGAGCGCGCCGATCGGGCCGATTGGATGGCACGACTCCCACGGCACGCGAGGGTTCACCCCGGCGTGCGCGGCGTGCTCGGCCTGGTCGGTAAACCTGCCAAGCTTGAGCACCAGCTCAGCCAGCGCGCCGGTAAGCTCCCCGTGCCCGCCGACCGCGGGCTCAAGCTCTGCGAGCTTGTTTCTCTCATTCACTGACATTGAGCGCGCCCGTGATGCGGCCGCCGCTCACCCGGTCGATACCGACCAGGAGCAAGAAGCAGCCCGCGGCTATGACCAGGATGCCCAACCATCGCTCACCCGTGTCGGGCGGCACCTCGAGCTGCTCGGCATACGGCGCCTGCCCGTTGGCAGACTGGCCAGTCGGCTGCTCGGTTACTTGTTCGGTACTCACGTAGTCTCCTGCCCATCAAGGGGTGACGGGCGAGGCGCCGGGGCACGGTAACCCCGCCCGTCACGGGAGGGTAAAACAGGCAGCATGGCTGCTGCCAGCCACGCTACCAGCGCCGTTACTCACCCGCTACGCTGACGACGTGACCACGGATAACGGCACGGAGCTGCCCGCATATGCCCATACTGACCGTGAATTGCTCGAGGCTATTTACGTGCGGCTGAGCGTGCTCGAGGGTGAAATGAACAGGCTGCTAACGGCGTGGTCGGCTGGCGGGCTGCGCGGGCTGCGCGCCGCAGCCAAGAACGGATCTGGAGGGTTGCCCGATGGCAGAGGATGAGAGCACCAGCACGGCCGCCGAGCCGACCAGCTCGGGCGAGCCGAACACGGCCGAGCGGCTAACGGCCGTGGAGCATGCCGTGGACCGTGTCGAGCAGCTCGTAAGCCAGCTCGTGCCGACCAGCCACGCGGCCGCGCAGGAGCGGACAGAGCAGAGGCTAGACCGTGGCTCGAGCGTGGCCGAGCAAGTGCGAGCCGAGCTGGCCAGAGCCCGGGAGGATGATGCTGCGGCCGCGGCCGCCGACAGTGAGCGCGACGAACGGCGCCAGGTCCAAACACGCCTCGCACGCCTCGAGGAACGGCCGCCAGCGCCGCCGCGGCTAGCCCGCACGCGGCTACTCGGGTGGGGCGATGGCCGATGAAAACGCGTGACCCGTTTCAGCTCGGCCGCCAGGTGCTAGACGATACGCCCTGGTATCTCGGTGACGGCCGCGCAGACAACAGGCGCGGCACAGAGCGAAGCCTAGGCTTCTGCAATCCCTACGGCTATGAGGACGACAGCACTACCGTCATGGGCGGCACCCGTGACCCGGCCGCCGAGCCCTACGCGTGGCAGTGCCGCAACTTTGCACAGGGCCGCTACTGGATGACGTGTGCCAACGGGCACCGCGGCCGCATGACGCTCTGCCACGGCCACGTCTTCATGATCCAACATCATCACTCCCGGTCTAAGAACGGGCTCTGCCCGCGGTGCGCCTGGCCGCCGCGGGCACGCGAATTGGACGAGCGCGCCACGCGCATCATGCGCGATATGGCACACCCGGGCTGCTGGCCAGACGAGCGGCGCCGCCTCAACAGTGCGCTTGAGGACGTGCGGGCCGAGCTGGACGAGCTGAGACAGCGAGGCATCATCACCAGCGGGGCGCCGCTGCGCCTCGAGGAAGTGAGCTAAGGCATGGATGACGCAGAAGCACGGGCCGTCCTGCGACAAGGCGGGGAGCAGCCACCAGCCCGGGGCAAGCTCGGCGCCGATTGGATGGAGCGCGCAGCCGAGCTGGCCGCCAGCGCCACGGGGCAGAACGGTGCCGAGCCCGGCGAGCCCGGCGACGATTACGACCAGGACGTGAGCGCCGCCGACTTTGACGGGGTGAGCGTGGCCGACGAGCCGCCGAGCAGCCCAGCCGCGGGCCAGCTCGAGCAGCCACCACGGCGGCCGAGCCGCGGCCGCGGCCGCGGCCGCCGATCGCTGGCCGACCGGATCCGGCAGAGCAGCTCGGGCACGGGCAAGGGCAAGGGCAAGCCCAAGCATCACCCGCGGGTGAGAGTGGACGGGCTTATCTCCCGCGGCTGGGAGTTCCTAGGGTCGGCCGCGATGCGGGTTGACCCGCCGTTGGGCCGGTGCCTGGCCATGCAAGCGCCGATTGCCGGCCTGGTGCTTGAGGACGTGGTTAAAGGCACGTTCGTGGACCGCGGGCTACAGCCGATCGCCAGGGCAGAAGACAAGGCCGAGAAGGTCGCCTCAATCGTGTTGCCGCCTCTGATCGTTGCCGGGCTCGAAATGGCTCAACGGCTGCCCGAGCCGCAACGCAAGGCACGCGAGGCTATCTTGTGGCCGCTCCTGGTAGAGAGTCTCGTGCTCGGTGAACGGGTAGCGGGCTCCTACGCTGACGAGGTAATCGCACGGGCCGAGCGTGACAGGCCAGCACGTGAGCGCGCCACGCGGGTAGCGTCGGCTATCTTCGCGGTCCCTACCGAGCAGCCCGCTACCTCTGACGAGCGGGAAACGGCCGGAGTATGAGCGTGTCGGCCGCCGAGCCACGCACACGCACACGCCAGGTCGTCTGGCTGGACTGGCCAGACTACCTGCGGTGGATGAACGGCAAACTGCTGGCCGTGCCTAACGCGTGGGGCCAGCGCGTGCAGCTCGGGCCACGCCTCGAGCCCGGTCACCATATGGCCGTGATCGGGCCAACAGGCTGCGCCAAGACGACACACTCGGTAGGGATGCTCGGGGAGTGCCGCCGATGGGTGCTGGCGCTTGACCCTAAAGGCATAGACGAGACGCTCGAGGCATCGGGATATGAGCGCGTGCGCGAGCTGCCGCAGCGTGGGCTGAGCGCGCTCACGGCCAAGGACCAGGCAGCCTGGCGCCGCATCCATAAAGGCATCGAAGAGGGCAAGCCCGCCCGGGTGATCGTGGGCGGGGGCGCCCGTAGCGATAACGAGGATGCCGAGCTGCGGCGCCTCATGCGCGAGGCCATCGTCTACTCAAGGCACGTCGGCGGGTGGACGCTCTACGTTGACGAATTCGAGCTTCTGTCGAGCCAGCGCATGATGCAGCTCGGCTCCATGATTGAGCGCATGCTCATCACTGCCCGCCGCGACCGCACATCGGTGGTAACCAGCTTCCAAGCGCCAGCATGGGTGAGCAAGCACAGCACGAGGCAGGCGCGCAAGGCCGTCATCTACCCGCAGAGTGCGAACATGGTTAAGGGGGTAGCCGACGAAATGTGCTGGGACTGGCGCGAGCTGGCCGCCATCCTTGACGAGCTGCCCGAGTTCTACACGGTGACTATCGCCCGCCAGCGCAACGAGCCCGCCGTCATCACCAAGGCGCCCAAGCTGCCCGAGATTAGGAGGCGGGCCGCGTGACCGCATGGCAGCTCATCACCCACTGGTGGCTGCATCACGATCTGTTCTATGCAACCCACTTCCCGACGCTGGCCAGCTTCCGTGCGTTCAATCATCGGCACTTCGGCATTGACTGGTCGTGCGTCAACCTGCGCGATTGGGTCAACCTGCACGGCTAGGCGGCATGCAAGCGGCCGCGCCTGCGCCTGGCGGCCGCCGACATAACCCGATCGCTGTACTTGATCCGAGTGTCCTTGCCATATCGCAGGTAGGCGCCGGTCGGCCGCGGGTTCTCTGCGAAAAAGTCTTTAGCTTCGCGGGTGGCGTAGCGGATAAAAACTGACTCGCGGCCGGTGAGTATCTCTTCATCGGTGATGCCGCGGGCTTGCCCTTCGGCCGTGACCAGGTAACCGACCGTCTCACGCTCGGCCTTGTCTCTGATCGCCTGCGCGGCCGCCTCCCGGTCCATGCGTGCGGCCGCGGCCGTGGCCGCCCGGCCCTGGCGGGCTGCTTCGGCGCGCTCACGGCGGCGCCGGTCCCGGTCGTCTCGGCGCTGCATCTCCGCAAGTATCTGATTCTCGGCCGTACGGTGCTCCCCGGTGCGGCCACGGCTAACCCGGGCAAAGTGTGAGGCCAGCTCCTCATCGCTGGCGCCGCGGAGCTTGCGGTCACCCGGCAGCACGGGCCAATTCTTAGGGTGCTCGTGGTAGCCGCGGCAGCAAGCGTGCGTGCAGTGCCGCCGCTCGGGCTGCTCTTTCCTAACCCAGTGGCCGATACGGTCGCGGCGGTCGTACTCGGCCACGGCTAGAAGCCTGTCTCCTCACGGCTGGCCGCGGCGCCGCTGCTGCCCGCCATGCGCTGTGCCCGTTGCTGCCCGGTTTCTCTGCGGCGCCGCGCCGCGGGTGACTGGCGCCGTGCGCCAGCGTGGACCTCTAGGTTTGGGTTCTCCCGGGGCTGCCCGACCTTGCGCTCTAGGGCCGCATCCTCTTGCGCGCCGCGGCGCTGGCGTTGCTGGCCGAGCTGCGCTATCCCTTTGGAGCCCTTGCCGGCCGTTTGGGCACCCTTGCCCGCGGCCATCACGGCTGCGCCTGCGGGCTCGGCGCCCGGCACCAGGAGCAGCGCGCCGCCGACCCCTTCAGCTACCTTGCCGACCGGCGCGGCCGCTCTCATACCCGCGGCCGCGGCCAGGACGACGAGCCCGGCCATGCCCACGGCGCCGCCCGCCAGGAGCACGCCAGCGCCGATGAACGCCCGCGCATTGCTGCGAGTAAACAGGCAACCCGGACCCAGCGAGCCAACCAGGGGCAGTGAGAGCGGGTTAGCGACGAGGCAGTCTGTCTGCTGCCCGGCCACGGCCGCCATAGTCACGGCGCTAGGTGACCCGGGCACGTTGCTGTCGGGCGTCGTCTTGCCCGACAGGTAGGCGCGGTAAGAGCCATCGGTGAACGTGACCCACGGGCTAAACCCACCCGCCGCTTTCCACTTGGCCACGGCCATGCGCGCATTCGTCGCAGGATCGAACGCGTTACCGGGGAACGGGTTGCCAAGTATCTGCCAGAGCCCGCTAGCGCCGCTCGGGTTGCGTGCGTCACTGTTGCCGCCCGACTCTGCCTCTGCGATCGCCGCGGCCGTGGCCGCCTCGTCTCGAGGGCCGCCAGCGTTTATCCAGAGTCCCTCGAGCTGCGCATAGGAGTAGTCGGTCACTGCACCTGGCCGTGAGGGTTCGGCGCCGTGGCGGGCACGCCTGGCGGGTTCGATTGAATCTTGCCGCTCGAGCTGCTCGAGCACGGGCCGCCCTTGCCCGCTACCGGGAAGATGGAGCCTTGCGGCACGCAGCCGTTACTGTCCAGCGCGCCCGTGAACGGATGCAGCGGGGAGAACCACTCACGCAAGGTGATGTTGTAGCCCTTCACGAGTATCCATCCCCATGAGCCGAGCCCGTAGCCGGTGAAACCCAGGATGATGCCGAGCGGCAGCATTACGCACACTCACGGTCGTATGCCTTGCGTGCCCGGTCGGCCAGCTCGAGCAGCTCGGCGGCCGCGGCCGCGCATGCCTTCTGCGCCGTGAGCGCCGCCCGCATGCGCATCATTTTGAGCGTGTCAGGGTTGGTGAAACGACGCTCTGCCCATGCGAGCACGGGAACGGCTACCAGCATGGCGGCCAGCCAGACAGTCTGCCGGGCTGCTTCCTCGCGGGCCGCGGCCGCGGCGCCGTGCTCCTGGTCGTCACGCACGATAGTTCTCCGTTGCGGGCTCGGCCGAGTTGAGGCCCGAGCTGATCGCGTGCCTGTATTTCAATACCATGCCGGCCAGTGCGAGCCCGCCTCCCACGACAGGCCATAGCGAGCCGTCCAGCAGGGATAGAAACACGATCCAGCCGAGTGCCTCGGCGTTGGTCAGATTGACCCACTTGCTTATGGTCGGCGCCCTGGCGGCCGCGTTCAGCTCGGCTGTCTGCGGGCTGCTCATGTTGCTGCCTACAAGTTGGTAAACCATCTCAGCGGACACTGCGACCGTGAGCATGCGCCCGGTGCCGCCCAGGTCGGCCAGTGCCACGGGTTACCCCTCGAGGTTAGCTAGCCGCTCGTGCAGCCAGTTGAGCACGTCACGGAGCCACGGCGCCACGCCCACGTCAGGAATGAACGGCGGCGCCGTAGGCGCCGGGCTTGTCGAACTGATCGCCTCGAGCTGCTCGGGCTCGGCCGCGGCCGCCTCTTCGGCTACCTGCTGCGGGTCGGCATCGGGCTCGGGCACGGGCGTAGCCGTCTCGGGCTCGGGCGTGGCCGTCTCGGGCTCGGCGGCCGCGGCGCCAGGAGCCGCTGTGCCGGGCTCGGTGGGCTGCCCGTCCTCTGCTACCGGCCCGGTGCCCGGGAGCCCGGCGCTGTCGGTGTCCGTGGCTGGCGTGGCGGGCTCTGCAAAGCCTGCTTCCTCGGTCACTGTTCCTCCTAGGCGGTGCCTGCGGGCACGACTGACGGATAGGTCACGTTGGCCGATGCGGGCACGGTGGCGCCGTCCGTCGTGACGAGCGGGTGAAGCGTTCCGTAGAGCACGCTATCGCCCATGTAGATGACCTGAAACGCTGGCGCCATCATCGGCGTGCCCGCCGTGCCCGCGGGATGATATTCGGGCTCGGCGCCGTAGTCCTCACGGTGGATCCGGTCGCGCAGGATGCTCATGTGCGCACGCCCCTGTCGGCCACGTTCGGGCGGCGCCCGGCGTGAATGTTGAGCCGTCCGATCATGCCCGCGGACGGCTGGCGGGCAGTGTGGCAGCGTGCGGGGTCGGTTGGGTCTTCGCCCAGTTCGTCAGGTGGCAGCCCGGGAATGAGTACCATCGTCGGCCCGGGTGGCTGCGGCCGCAGGAACACGCGCGGCAACGGATACCAGTTGGCCGCGGCGCTCTCGGTGTCGCGCACGTGCAACGGTGGCGGGTTGCCTGCGCCTGCTGCCTTCCATCCGCCATCGCCAAAGTCTCGCGTGAGCACGGCGCCTCCTAGGTTGGGTTGTTGGCCGCGCCGCTGGTGACGGTCTGCCCGGCGCCTGCGATCGGCGGCACTGGCGCCGACTGCTGCGATTGTGCCAGCGCGTACTGTTCGGCGCCCGTGCCGTCTACGCGCACATAGTTGTATTCGACGGCTTGCCCTGGCCCGGTGGTGAACACTGCTTGAGCGTTCGCAGGGTCGGCGGGGTAGAGCCCCGGCGTGGCGCTCATGGCGTCCGTGCCGCTCTGCTTGCTGGACTCTTTGAGCTTCTCCGTGGTCGTGGTCGTGGTCGGGGGCGCCGGTGGCTTGGGCTTGTGGTGCGGCTTGGGCTTGGGCTTGGGCTTGCGCTTGTGCCTGCCCTTACCCCGGTCGTCTGCGTCGTGGTCGTCGCGCTTGCGGTCGTGGTCGCTGCGCCCGCGCCTGGCCATCAGTGGCGCCTCTTCGGCTTGGGCTTCGGCTTGGGCTTCGGCTTGGGCTTCGGCTTCGGCTTGGGATGCGGGCCGCCCTGGTGCTGGACGAGCCACTCCTTAAAGGTCGAGCTGCTCGAGGACTTCCCCGCGGGCTGCCCGGTGCCCGAGCCCGTGCCGCTCGGGCTGGCCGAGCTGGCGCGGCGGGTGAAGTAGAGATAGCCGCCGACCACAACCACGGCGCCGACCGCCCACAACCAGACCGGCTGCCCGGCAATTTCCTTCTTCACCTGAAGTTCACCCGCCCGCGTTCGGTGAGTAGAACCGCGGGAACCACGGCACCTGGCCTGGCCGCCTGGTGGCCGCGCTCGGGTTGGCCAGCCTAGCGGAGTGCGCCTGGTAGGTGCCGCGGCCGTCCTCGGCGGGCACGGGCAGGAGCGTTGTGCGCCCTGGCTGCTGCGGGGAGTAGACGCGTGGCGCCGCGGCGCCGCCCGGCCGCTCGGCGGCAAAGCGCTGGTAATACTGATTCGGGTAGATCGCGTCTGGCGCGTCCGAGCTGCGCGCCGTGCCTTGCATGGCGCCAGCAGTGTAATGGCCTTCCACGTTCCGGGCCCGTGCATCGATCGGTATGCCACGCGTGCCCGGCCGCCCGACCACGGCGTACTTGTACGACTGTGCGCCGCCGCTGGCCATGCGGTTGAAGTGCGGCGCGAATGCCGTAATGCCCCGGGCGGGGTCGGGCGGCACGCCCGGTATCGAGTAGCGGACCTCGGGCATGGCAGCTCCTAGAGCACGCGGCCGAGCAGCGCGGCCAGGAGCAACCCGGCCGTGACGCCTAGCGCGATGTTGAGAATCGTCTTAGGGTCCACGGGTCACCCCTTGCCGGCCAGCAACCGTGACTCGGTTGTGCCGAACGAGAGCACGCCCTTAGTCGTGGTCGGATGCGCCCACAGGTCCGCGACGATGAGCCCGGCAACCACCATCGTTGCCAGTGCGAATGCTCGAGCCATTACAGCCTGCCTCCTGATCCCTCTCCGGCCGCGGCGCCGCTCTCGCCTGCCGTGGCTGCGGCCGCTTTCCCTTGCGCTGCTTCTGCCTGGCTGATCTGCCCGCCGAGCCCGGCCGGTAGCACGTTAAGGAACGCGGCCACGTCCAGGCCGACGAGCCCGGCCAGCACGAGCGACTCTGCTTTGGGCACCCATTCGGAGACCAGCGCGCCAGCCAGAAACAAGCCCGTCACTCCCAGGAACACGCCCGGGGCGGGGAGCCTATGCTCCTGGTGGACGATGCGCCAGCCGACGATGCCGACCGCGGCCAGGTACGCGGCCAGGATGCCCGACTTCATAGCGCCTAGAGCTTGCCCTTGCCGCTGACGCCGATGCCCAGGAAATGCTGAGCAGCCCAGTAGAGCCCGGCGCCGACGACGATGCCCGCCAGTGTGATGCGCATACCTACTCCCTAACTAGTTACCGCGGCAACGACCACCAGATGTAGATGAGCGCTGCCAGCGCGAACGTGCCCACGGAGAGCACGCCCGTCGTCTTGCCGTCCAGTCTGCCCGACGCGCCCACGGACGTGCCGAATCCGGCCGCGGCCGCGGTGCGCGGTCCCTGCGGGCTGGCGCCAGCGTTCGTGCCCGCCGTGCCCGGGAACGCGGCGCCCAAGCCCATATCGAGCGACAGTCCCATACCGGCAGCTCCTTACGCCTCGGGCAGCCCGCGCACCAGCGCGCCACTCGGCACGATCTGACCGACCAGCGCGTTAAGCGTCATCGGCGCCGATGTGGCCTGCCCCCACGGAAACCCGCCGAGCTCAATTTGGGTGCCCGGGTTGGTGGACGGATATGTCTCGCCCGTGTCCAGCAGGCCCAGCGCACGCTGGCTCATGCTCGTTTTGTAAGAGAACGCCATCGTGCCGAGCGGCCGCGTGGAGTTGGCCGCGCCCGTGTTGGTCGTCGCTGAGGTGGAGGTGGCCGCCGAGCCGACCAGCGAGCCGACGCCGGTAGCGATGGCCAAGTCTTCTTGAAGCGTGACGAACAGGGAATCCACGAGAGGCACGCCATCAAAGAGCAGCTTCGGGCGTGACGGCCAGCCAAAGTTGGTTGTCGTGTTCGTCTCCACCCTGGCGCCGGTCGAGTCGCGCAGGTCGAGAATGATCGTGCTGAGGTATCCGCCGAGCCGGGGGAGCTGGACAAGCTGCGACGCCTGCGAGGCAATCGGCGGGTTACACGGCTGGTAAATCCACTGCATCGTTGTGCCGATGCCCGGGGGGTCCACGCTCACATTCGGCAGCCAGTAGAAATCGGAGTCTACGACCATCTGTGACACGCTCGGGCTGGCCGAGTAGGTCGAGCCCGGGATGAGCACGCTCTGAGTGTTGGTGTTGATCTGCAGGACGGGGAGCAGCGCCGCGTTCGCTCCGCTGATCGTGCCGTAGCCCATAGCAAACTCAAACGCCAGGTACGAACTGAACTGGAACCCGCCTTGCGCGCCGACGCCCGCGGGCACGTGCATGGCCTGAAACGCGGGGGAGTTCTGCGGGCTGGCAATGTCGGACATGATGCCGAATTGCTGCCCGTAGAGCGGCACCAGGTAAAAGATGTGATAACCCGGGCCGCTCAAGAGCTGGGTGCCGAACGCGTCTTTGAGCTGTACGAGTTGCCCATAGTTCCATGGCGCATCGGCGCTGGCCGCTCCCACCACAGTGCTCGTTCCATCCAGCGCCGTGACGAGCACACGGTAGCCCTGATTCCAACCCGGGCTCGAAACCATCGGGTTAGCGACGAATGCCGGGTTTGCCAGTGAGCCCGGCGTGGCCACGTACATAGCCCGCCTGCCCGATGGTGCGTGACGGATGAACGGGCCGCCCGCAGGCTCGGCCGTGGTCTGCGGCTGCGGCCTGCCCGCAACCGTGCCGGTAACTGCCATGCCGTGTGCTCCTTGTCAAACGACCTCGAGCACGACCTCTGCGGCCACGCCCGTGCTCTCATTGGCGCTGGTGGCGAGGTGCTTTGCCGCCCAAATGTGGGCCATGCGGATCACGGGATGAAGGAGCACGACGGTAACGATTACCAGCTCCATAGTGCGCCGCGTTGGCATGCGTCCTCCCGGCCAGGGCAAGAGTGCTGGCGCCGCCGAGCAACGCTAAGGCTGGCCCGTCTTTTTGTGCTCGGCGGGCCAGCCTTGCTGCGAGCATAGCGCAGCAACACACGACACACTATGTACGTGGCCTACCAGCGCGACCCGGTTAGTGAGCTGTTCGACGGCGCCGCACGCTCACTGCTGGCCCGCGCCTACGCCCGCCCCGGCAAGTGGGCCGGCTCGAGGATCGCTGACCCTAGCCCGCGGCACCGCGCCTGGCTGGCCGAGCACGGCATAGAACCATTCGCCCGTGACGACGTGGGCTCGGGCATGGCCAAAACGCGCTGGGCTCGGGGGATGGTCCGCGCGCTCTACTACCAGCACAAGTGGTGGAGCGCCACGGGCGGGGGATTCCGCGCAGATAAACGCGCCACGTACCGGCAGACTGGCGCGCTGATCGTGGAGATAGGCAACGTCACCGTAGCCCGCGGCGTGATTCCCCGCGGCCGCGCCGTGCGGGTGATGCTCGCCCCTGGCGGCCAGGTCAAGAGCCGCGCCGTGGCACGCACGGCCGACCGGGAGACATGGGCCAACCAGGGGCCGGCATGGGCCGACCCGGGCAAGCGTGATTGGTGACGAGTGGAGGCTACGACGCTGGCGCTACTCGGCGCACTCGGCGGCCTGGCCGCGTTCGTCGCTGGCGTGTGGGCTCTGCTGCGGGGCATCTTCCGCAACATCGGCGCCACCCAAGACAACACCCGCGCGCTACGGCAGATGAGCGACCGGCTCGAGCAGCTCGGCCAGACCGTCAACGGCCACGGGGAGCGGATCGCACGCCTCGAAGGCAGGCGGCCGCGGCCGCGGCAGTAGGCGCCCGGGACCGGGTGAGCTAGTCTCGCAGTCTGCGCCATGCTCGCACGGCGCGCAGGGGAGGCAGGGACCACGACCGCCGAACCCTGCTACAAGGTGCTACTTCCCGGTCCCGGGCTGGTGGGTCAACCCGCTACCAGACTGCCCGGGTACGCCCGCAACATGCAAGCGCCGCGGTAGCGGGCTGGGAGCTGGTATCGGCTGGTACTGCGGGCAGGCGCCGCAGTAGCACACGCGCAGGCAGTACCCGCCCGGCGCCGTCCTCGAGCACGACCGGCCCGGGTGCGCGTCGCGGCAGCCGATCAATCGTCCGACTTCCATGTCTGCAACACGGATTCGGCGGCAGCCTCCCATGCTGCCCTAATCTCCCGGGAGAGCGTGCGCCATTGTGGCAGAGCGGCGCCGCTTACCAAACTCTTCCCGTGCGATGATTCCCGGTAAGCCTCATAAGCTGTCTGGCCTGGTGTTTCACTCACAGTTCCTCCCGGGCTCGGCGCACCAGGCGGCACAGCGCCGCCCACGCTGGCGCGGTCACGGTGATGAACGGGCCACCGCCCGCGGTGAAGTCGAGCGCGTATCGCCCGTCCTCTTGCCGCGTGACCGTGAGCCCGCCGATCTGCTCTTGCCCGATCGTGACGGCCACGGCACATCCTCTCTCATCAGCTCGGGTATCTGCGGCACGTCCTCGGGCAGTTCGCCCGTGCATGCGTCGTAGGTTGTGCGCGGGCCGTGGCCGCGGCGGTGGCCGCTCATGGTTCGGTCACTTCTTCCCAGTCCTCAAGTATGACTATTCGGCGCCGGTAGACGTGGCCGCCGAATCGGCGCGCCGCGGGCAGCCATTCCGCCAGTGGGTAGATTCGCTCTACAAGGGGATCGTTGCAACGGATGTGCATGCCGCCTCCCGACATCAACTCGGCATACTCGGTAACAGGTTCGCCGGTCATGCGGCCGCCCGGTAACCGCGGCAGGCGCATCGGCGGCGCAAGAGCCCTACCCGCTTAGAACAGGTGCCGCCGATGCCCGCATGCCAGCCGTGGACGTGCCCGCATTGGCAATCGGGCTGGAGCACCTCGAGCATGAACAGTAGCGCCAAGGCAACGTCGCCAGTCATGCGGCCGCCCGGCACGTCCAGCAACGACGGGCAGCGCCGTGCTGCTTGCGCTTGCGCTCCTGGCCACGCGTGCCACGCTCGAGCGCGCCGACGTGCCAGCCGATGCCATGCAGCGCGCACCAGCGCATGATCGCAGCATCGGCATAGGTGGAGCGGTGCGACTCGAGCCGAGCCAAGAGCCCGGCATCGTTAGCCCAGCCCGTGTAATGGCGGGCATGGTTGCGCCCGATCGTGCCAAGCGGCTTGGCCAGGTGGAGCGTGTATATCCAGCCAACCTCGCCGGTCATAGCACGGCCGCCAGGAGCAGCGTGACCAGGAGCGCGAGCAGCCACCAGGCCACGATGGACAGCAAGCACCCGTTGATGAGCCCGAACAGAAAGCCCCTAGGCATCGGTCAGGCCAGGGTCGGCGGGCTTGAGCGTGACGATCAGGCCGAGTCTGTCTGCCCGTGCCTGGTCAATCAGCATGCTTACGATCCTATTTTCGGATATGCCCGCGGTGCTGCTGGTCTCGGCCAGCCATGCGGCCTGCTCTGTGGTGAGTCTTACCGTTTTCGTCGTAGCCATGTTTGACAGCATAGTGCTTGCACGGTGATGGCACAAGTGCTAGGGTTAGGTGTGTCAGGTAAACCACGGCACAAGGGAGCCACGGTGAAGCGAAGCGAAATGACCCGAGACGAGGCGGCCGCTCTGCGCGCCGCTGCTGGCGCCGACGTGAGCGTGCTCTCACGCAAGACCAGGCACGAGCTGGTCGTCATCGAGCGCAGCGAGGCGGCCGCCCGCAACATCGAGCACCTGTTCGGCGGGCCGAGCACGAAAGACGAGCTTATCCACGCAATCTGCGAGTTCCGTTTCCCCAGCCACCGGCAGAACGAGGCCACGCACGTGCTCGGCCACAACCCGGGCGAGCGGTGGACCGGCTGCGAGTGGTGCTGCTGCCCGATCCTCCACACTCAGCGGTCAGAGCACGGCGCTTACGACGTGCTCGTACAGTGCGGCCGCGGCCCTGGGCACGACGGGGACCACGGGGATTGGTTCTGATGACCGGCACGGAGCACGGCCAGGAGCTTTGCCTCCTGGTCGTGCTTGACGTGACCGGCGACGGTCGGCGCCCGGGTGACATAGCCCGCGAGGTTAAGCACGCGCTCGAGACCGGACATCCGAAGTATCTCGACCGCGTCGTGTACGTGGACGACATGCCAGCGGGCACGCGCATCCTGGCGCCGCCCGAGACCAACGGGAAGGCATAACCATGCAACGGACCATCATGCGGCACCTGGTAGACGAGCGTGAGCCGATCACCATGGCCGACATAGACCAGGCCATCAGGGAGGGCGCCGAAATGCTCGAGGCGTTCAGTGAGCACGGCGCCAGCGCCGTTGACCCGGCAGAGGCAGAGAACGTGCTTAGGCGCTTGCATGTGATCGTGCTGGACGCCTACGGCTACGAGGCGGCCAACGATGACTAAGCGGTGGTCTGAGACCCAGCATGCCGCGGCCGCGTACCTGCGCGGCCGCGGCTGGCCGTACGCCGAACCAGTCGGCAACGGGCGCCAGGGCGTAGACGTGACCGGCACCCCCGGCCTGTCAATCGAGGTGAAGTCCCTGTCTGATGACCGGCGCCCGGCGGCCATGCTCAAGCAGGCAGCCAAGCGGGCAGGGGTGCCCCTGGTGATCTACCGGCCTCCTGGGTACGGGCCCGCCAACGTGGCCGACTGGCCATGCATTCTGCGGCTAGATGACGTGGTAAAGCTCCTGGCGGCCGCGGGCTATGGTGACGGGCCGACCGTGGAGCAGCTCAGAACGGAGCTGGCCAAGTGACCTACCGGCCGCGGCACGAGCTGGCACACGGCACGGCGCCGCCCGTGGGCAGCATGTGCCTCGAGTACGAGCGGGCCATAGACGCCGTGCCGCTCGGCGCCCCGGTGCCCGATGCCGACCCGTGGGGGATACCACCCGCGGGGGATTGGACCGATCGCCTCCTGGCCGAGCTGCGCGAAGCGCCGACCGACCTCGACGCACTCGAGGAACCCGCCCACGTTGCCCAGCTCAAGCAGCTTGCCGCCGACGTGGCCGCCTACATGAGCGCGCAGAATACGAGCGTGGCCATGTACCTGCTCGAGCTGGCCGACCGCGGCCGCACCTACCTGGCACGACTGAGGGAGCATCTGTGATCTTTCAATGGTGGTTGTGTGAGTGCGGCGACGAGCCCGCCGCGCATGATGATGGGTTTGGCTGCACGGTTGACGGGTGCCCATGCCTGGCACAGTGGGAGCTGCCCGCCTACGTCTAGCCTCGAGACCGATCGGCGGCCGCCTACCTGACTCGGGCGGCCGCCGATCGCTGTTAGAGTCCGGGCATGCGCCCGACATGGGGACTCATCTACTGGCCGATCTTCATAGCCGCTACGGTGGCCGCGTTCGCCGGTCCCGAGCTGGCCGCGCTGTTCACCAACCCGCGCAACACGCTGAGTGACTTTTCCTGGTATGAGCTGGGCGTTAGCGGCCGCTACGACCCTCGCACCTGGGTGTGGTGGGTGTCCCTGATCGGCGCCGTAGCCATCATGGCGACCCTGGTCGGGCACATCTGGTTCCGGACACCGAACTAAGAAGCCGGCCCGAACCGCTTGCTGCGGCGCCCACGGGCCGGCTAAGAATGGGCTTGAGAGAAAACGCACGGCCAGTTTAGCGGATACGGCCGACAAAGTATCCGCTTAGTGTCGGCCGTGCCGTGCTTTGGGAGGCCCGGTTGAACAAGCGCAGGCTACGCGGTGCGATACGCCGCCAGGCCGCGTTGCCTTCCGAGGACATCACGCCCGCAGACTTCGCCCGGCTAGAGGCGCAGGCTCGGCGGCAGCTCGACCGTTCACGGCAACGGATCGAGGATGGCGACACAGGACCCAAGCCCCCCGTGCGGCGCAAGCCCGGCCGCGGCCAAGGGTGGCAGGAAGCTCGTTAGACCGGCCCGGGGCCTGGCGAGAGGCAGTCGGTCAGGCCCATACGGTGATAAGGCGCCGCAGACTCCCGCCGCGCATGATCGGCGTGCTCCCCGTTAAATGGGTCAGCACCGACATGCCGAAGGTGCCCGCGGCCCGCGCAGTGTGCGGGGATGCCGGGCGGGCACACGCGGTCTGCGGTGGAGTGCGGCTCGTGCAGCACCCGGATAGCCGATCACCGGCCTACGTTATCCACAGAGGGAAGGCACGCAGCGAGGGCGCCCGGGTGACGTGTGCGCCGAGAGCGTAGCGGCCCTGGCGGTCACCAGCGGCCGACCTCGAGCCCGACCGCGCTCCGCGCGCTCGAGCCCGGCCGCTACGCGAGCAGACCGCGACCAACGGTTTAATGGGGGAACTATGCCCAAAAGTATCCCGAGTAATATCGGCCATTATCCCGGGCAATATCGGCCACTAACAGGCCAATATCAGGCCAATATCAGGCCAATATCGGCCACTAACACGACCATAAACGCACCATTAACCTTTAGTCGTGCTAATGGTAGTAGTTAGCCGTGCTAACGGTCGATAATGGCCCCTCACGCCGGGCTTGACACCGCCCCCCGGCCCTGCTAAACTTTCGGAAGCTTCCGAAAGTTTAGCAGGGCCGG
>JACXTT010006057.1_pt1 | contig 17364 bp, 15 predicted proteins | sample 9270951 | NCBI WGS metagenome assembly JACXTT01 (sample SAMN15532306, study PRJNA645909) | rock metagenome | isolation source: weathered quartz diorite | place: Puerto Rico | collected 2017-06-21 | reverse complement strand
CTTTAAGATTGGTAGCGGGGGTAGGATTTGAACCTACGACCTTCGGGTTATGAGCCCGACGAGCTGCCAGACTGCTCCACCCCGCAGCAGAGGCGCGAAGTCTACCGTCCGAACCCGGCTAATTCAAGGAAAAATAGGAACTTAACAAGGATTTATGCGGCAATGTCCCGCGCGCCGCTTAGGCGCCCGCGCCATTTAAATGAGGATTTTCCTGCAGCACTTGCACACAATACACGTAGGCAATCCAACTCATGAGGCCGGTTAACACGCTCAATATCAGTTCCAGCCACCATGGACTCTGCGCGGGAAAAAGTTCCGCAAGCAGAATTGGCGCGATGATTAACAGCGCCAGAAAACCAGAGTGTGACAAGCGCGTCCAAGCAATTTTAAGCGCGCTGCGTAGGCTCGTGAACAAACGAAACTCGCGCCGCACAAACACAAACGGCAGCCAATATACAAAAACAAACGCCAATAGGCTGACTGCCAAACCAAAAGGAGAAACCGCGTGCACAATGGCTTGAAGTTCAAGGCCCGTCACCAGCATGGCCGTATAAAGCAAGACATTCAAAACTATCATCAACACCAGACCGGCTTTTAAGGTGAGCAACATGAAAATAGAAAAAATTTCCTTGGCCGCGTGAAATACCGCTTTGGGAGAAAGCGGTTTTTTATCCAGCGTCAAGGCATGAAATGCTCCAGCCTGAAGATAAAAAAATAACACTAACGCTATTAACGTGGCCAATATTGATAATGCCGACTGCGCAGGCGAAGCATCCGACGGCGCGCGCCACTGCAAGGAAAATAACAACGCTATTTGCGTGGCCAGCACCAGCCAAATGCCAGGGCTGAAAAATACCCGCACCGCGGCGTGTAAGCGATGTTCTGTCTCGGTGTAACGAGATGGCGTGTCTGACATGAGTGGGAATAAATTAAATCAAAGCCGACTGGTTCAGCCGAGACGATAGTGTTTTTTAATCGGGCTTAGGATTTCCCAGGTACAGGACATGCCCGCGGGAAAAGTCACCAGATCGCTTTCGATAATGCGCACCGCTTCGCCGCCGTCAGGCGTCACGATGGCTTCGCCTTCAAGGATGTAGCACATTTCTTTTTGGTCGTACTTCCAGGGAAATTTCGAAACCTCCTTGCTCCAAATCGGCCAATCGTAAACACCGATGACCTCCAGCTTCATGGGCGAAGGATTGTGCTCGGCATAAATTTGATCCATGACATTTCCTCTAAATATTAAGCAATTCTACGGCGTGAACGCGCGGCTTAGCAATGAATGTTCGACGCTCACATCAGAGATAATCCATAGATAAAAACATTCACCAAAGTGAGCGGAATACCGACGCGGGCAAACTCCAGGAACCCCAGCGTCTCGCCGGCTTTACGCTCGGCGCTTTGGATGATGATGATATTGCTCGCCGCTCCTAAAATAAAAAGATTTCCCGCCAAGGTGGACCCCGCGGCCAAGGCCAGGAACGCGGAGCTGGAAGCGCCCGCGTGCATCAATATAGGCAGATACAACGCCACCAGCGGAACATTGGAAATCAATTGACTTAACAGCACGCTGACTCCGAAAACCACGGCGATGGAAGCCAGATTTAAATTCCATTGCGACATAAGAGACTGGAAAAAACCAGACAGCCAAACGCTTTGCATCAAAATAAACATGGCGCCAAAAAACACCAACGTGCGCCAATCGACGTGACGCAGGATGCGCCCGCGTTTTGGGCTGAACAATAGAATCGGCGCGGCGCTGATAAGCGCGATATAAGTCAAGCGAAAATCCAATGTCGGCAAGGCAAATACCAATAAAATCTTGGCCAGGCTTAAAAAAATAATCAGCAGCAAAGACAGGCGCGCAAGGCGCGCCAAAGAAACATCATGCAGTTTCGGCGGCGCGTGCACTAATTCATGGCGATGAAAACTTTGACGATAGAAAAACTTAAGAATAAAAAAAGCCGCCAGCAAATTAAGGAGCGTTGGCAAGGCCAAACTGGACAGAAATTCAACGAAGGGATTTTCTAAACCAGCGTGAATGGCGACCAATAGATTTTGCGGATTGCCGATGGGGCTCGGCACGCTTCCCAGCGTTACGCCAAATGCCAGCGCTAGCAACAGTACCTGCGGCGGCATCTTGTGTTGCTTGGCCAACAACAACACCACGGGCGTGCCGATGACGGCGAGCGTATCGTTCATCAAAAACGCCGAGGCCAGGCCGCTGCCAAAAAGAACCATCAATATCAGACCATTCGCGGTCTTGGCGCGGCGAAATAATTTATAGGAAATCTGGAACAGATAACCGCTTTCTTCCAATGCTTGACCAACCACAAACACGCCGAATAAAAACAACATGACATCCGCATCGATGGCGCGCAGCGCTGTTCGCGGGTCAATTTGACCGGTGATCAAAACCGCGAACGCACCCAAGGACATGATTTGCCACAAAGCCAAGCGAAAATTTCCGATGCGACGCACAGCGATCAGAACAAAAACGGCGCACAGGGCAAGGAAAGAAACGTTCATGAAATTTTTACTGTTATGCCGCTAAGGTCGATTTTCGACATCGCTTGAGATTGTTTGTATCTATAATATAGATTCACAACGAGGGATGCTCGGCTGCCACCGAGACATAACACGGATTTCATGTTCCGAGCCAAATACTCCAAGGATGAACGCACCGAACGGTCGCTGCGTCATTCCGTGCGCGACGGAGTATCGTATTCGGTCATGGCGGGCGCGGGGGAAACTTATCTCGCGGCCTATGCATTATTTCTTAAAGCGGGCACCGGGCAGATATCGCTATTAACGGCGCTGCCTTCCTTGCTTGGATCCTTCGCGCAAGTGGTATCTGCCTGGTTCGCCGGATATGTCTCGCGGCGCAAACCGATCATTCTCGCGGGCGTGCTGATCCAAACATTCACTTGGCTGCCAATCATTTGGCTGCCCTATCTTTTCCCCGAACATGCCATCGCTACGCTCATCGGCTGCGTCGCGCTTTATTACGCCGCGGGCAATTTCGCCACGCCCGCTTGGAATAGTCTGATGGGAGACCTGGTGCCAGAACGCCGCCGCGGGCGTTATTTCGCGCGCCGTACGCAATTAATGAGCATGACGACTTTCCTCTCCTTGGTCGGCGCGGGTCTGCTGTTGAATCAATTGCAAATGGCGCAAATGACGCGGCTCGGATTTACCATCGCTTTCAGTTGCGCCGCGGCTGCGCGTTTGTACTCGGCTTATCAGTTGGCGCGCATGCATGAACCGCCGCGCATGGCGCGGCCCTTGGAATTGCCGCAATGGCGCGGATTGTGGCCGCGTTTGCATTCCTCCGATTTCGCGCGCTTCACGCTGTTCTTTGCCTGCATGAATTTCTCGATCGCCATCGCCTCGCCGTTTTTTAGCGTTTACATGCTGCGCGACTTGCATTTTACCTACTTGGAATACACCGCCAGTGCGGGCGCCTCGATTCTGGCGCAATTCATCACGCTTAACATGTGGGGGCGTTTCGGCGACATATTCGGCCATCGCCGCATCATGGCGCTGACCGGTTCCTTGATTCCCATTCTCCCCGCTTTGTGGTTATTGTCGCCGCACTTCGGCTATATCCTGGCGGTGCAAGTCGTGGGCGGCGTGTTTTGGGCGGGCTTCAGCCTAAGCGCGGGGAATTTTCTGTACGACATCATGCCGCAAGACAAGCGCGCGGCCTACGTTGCGCTACACAACGTGCTCAGCAGCGCAGGAATTTTCGGCGGCGCCTTGCTGGGCGGTTATTTGAGCACGGTCATTCCTGAAACCCTGACGATTCTCGGACACACGCTGAATTGGACCAGTGGCTTGTGGGGCGTGCTACTGATCTCCAGCCTGGCGCGCGCCACGATAGCGCTGGTTTTGCTACGCCGCGTTCAAGAGGTGCGCGAAGTGCGCTCGGTTTCGGCCAGCGGCTTGATGATCCGGGTTATCCGCTTCAATGCACTAGCGGAAGTGGCCGTTGAACTTCTCGGGCGGCGCCGACGGCGCCGTCGTCACCGCGCCACGACAAGCCAATTCACGGCGGCATCGCCAAGCAAGTAACGCCGAGACAGGACGGTCGCCAACCCGTGGCGGTGCCTTGGACAAAACAATTTTTGGTGCTAAATATATCGTTAGCTTGCGCTCTTCCTTAATGGAAGATTTCACCCGCCGATCAGAAATCGCATCGCTTTCATCGCGCATCGCCTGCTTCGGGCTTGGTGGCATGCTATGGTTTTAGTCGCATTCACGGATTTATTGTTATTAACTCTCAAGGATTAAAGGACGGAAGGATGATGCGTAAAAATAGGATCGTCGCGCTGCTGGCGGTCGTCACCCTGGTGGGTTTTCTCGGTACGCTCGCGGCACAGGAAAATGTCGAGCTGGCTCCAAGCCAAGACACATCGGATCAAGATACCGACAAACAAAAACCCGCGGCGGAAATATCCACGGACTTAGCCACGGCACCCATGCCAGTGCTCACGCCGCCGACGGAAAATTTGTTAACTCAAATGAAAGTTTATCCGTCGTTTTAATTAGCCATCGCCTAAAAACAAAAAGCCCCGCGCGGGGCTTTTTGTTTTGATGGACAAGAATTATTTTAGGATAGATTTTGGATGGCGCGACGGCATAACTCCATCAACGTGCCCACCCAAGGCAAGATGCCGACCAAGAGCAAGGCATTAAAACTCAGCAGCCATTGCATGCTCCAACGCGGCTGAATCGAACTGCGTTCGCTGGCATCGTCGAAATACATAAGCTTGATCACGCGCAAATAATAGTAAGCGCCAATTACCGCCAACAACACCGATGCCACCGCGAGTGGAATCAGGTTTACTTTCATGACCGATTGAATCACCAGCAGCTTGGCGTAAAAGCCGGCCGTGGGCGGCACGCCCGCCATGGACAGCATTAACAGCATCATTAGAAAGGCATGCCAAGGACTGCGCTGATTCAAACCTTTAAAATCTTCTAGCCGTTCCGCTTCGAAACCAGCGCGCGACAGCAGGATGATCATGCCGAAAGCACCCAGGCTCATCACCGCGTAAACCAAAATATAAAACAAGGAAGCGCTGTAACCATTGGCATTGGCGCTCAATATCCCCAACAGAAAAAATCCCATGTGCGAGATGGACGAATAGGCCAACATGCGCTTGATGTTGTCTTGGGCGATGGCGATGATATTGCCGACCGCCATCGACAGCACCGCGAGAATCATCAACATGGTTTGCCAGGAACCGGAAAGCGGTTCGAGCCCGCCGACTAACAAACGCATGATGAGCGCGAACGACGCCAGCTTGGGAACGGTGCCAATATAAAGCGCCACCGCCGTCGGCGAACCGTGATAGACATCTGGAACCCACATATGAAAGGGAACCGCGCCAAGCTTGAAGGCGGCGCCCGCGATGACAAACACCAAACCGAAAATCAGTATTACATCGTTCGGCGAAATTTTAGTAAGCGCGCGCGCCACCGCGGCGATCTCCAGGCTGCCCGTGGCGCCATATAACATGGACATGCCATACAGCAGCATGCCCGAGGCAATCGCGCCCAAGACAAAATATTTCATCGCCGCTTCGGTGGCGGCCGCCGAGTCGCGCTGAAAAGCGATCATGGCGTAGAGCGACAGCGACAGCAGTTCCAGCCCCAAATAAAGCGTTAAAAAATGGCTGGCCGAGGCCATGACCATGATTCCCACCAGACCCAAAAGGCCTAAAACAAAGTATTCGCTGCGAAACATGGCGCGGTCGCGCAAATAATCGCGCGAGTAGGCAAAAACAAAGAAGGTCAAGGCGTAGCTCGCGAGCTTCAGCAATACCGCGAGATTATCGGCGACAAACATCTGGCTAAAGGTGAACACGGGCACGCTGGTCATGGTCTTAAACGTCAGCACCGCGACGCCGATAAGCGTCAGCTGCGTCAACCAATAGCTCACCACGCGCAAACGCTGTGGCAGGAATAAATCGATCACCAAGATGGCGCAGGCCATGGAGAACACGAAGATCTCTGGCAAGGCGAGCATGATATTGGGCGCTTGAAATGTCATTTTACAATTTCGATACCGATACTTGTTGTAGGAGATGGTCGACGGACGCGTGCATCACGTCCAGGAACGGAAACGGCCACAGCCCCATCGTCAACACCATCAATGCCAGCAGCAACAAAAATAAATTTTCTCGCGGCGTGGAATCGGTGAGTTCGGCAACGTGGCTATTGGCGACTTCGCCGAACAACACGCGTTTAATCATCCACAGCGTGTACGCGGCGCCGAATATCAATGTGGTCGCGGCGGCCAAGGCATACCATACATTAACTTGAAACGCACCGAGTATGACCAAAAACTCGCCAACGAAACCGGAAGTGCCAGGCAAGCCAGCATTGGCCATGGCGAACAACATCATGAAGGAAGCGAACACGGGCATGCGATTGGCGACGCCGCCGTAGTCCTTGATCAGGCGCGAATGCAGCCGGTCGTACAATACGCCGACGCACAGAAACATCGCTCCGGAAATAAAGCCGTGCGACACCATTTGCGCGATGCCGCCTTCGATGCCTTGCGCGTTGAAAATAAAAAATCCCAGCGTGACGAAGCCCATGTGCGCGATCGAGGAATACGCGATCAACTTTTTCATGTCTTCTTGCACCAAGGCCACGAAGCCAATGTAAATCACCGCGATCAAGGACAAGGCGATCATGAACCACGCTAATTGATGGCTGGCGTCGGGCAAAATCGGCAGCGAGAAACGCAAGAAACCGTAGGCGCCCATTTTTAACATGATCGCCGCCAGAATCACCGAACCGCCCGTGGGCGCTTCCACGTGCGCGTCTGGCAACCAGGTGTGCACTGGCCACATCGGCACCTTCACGGCAAACGCGGCGAAGAACGCCAGGAAGATCAGCACTTGCGCCGACAATCCCAATTTAAGATTGTGCCACGCGAGAATATCGAAATTGCCCGAGCGGTTATAAAGATAAATCATCGCCACCAGCATCAGCACCGAACCGAGGAAGGTGTAAAGAAAAAACTTGATGGTGGCGTAAACCCGGTTGGGCCCGCCCCATAGGCCGATGATGATGAACATCGGCACTAACATCGCTTCCCAGAAAACATAAAAGAGAATGCCGTCGAGCGCGCTGAACACGCCGATCATGAGACCTTCCATGATTAAAAACGCGGCGTAATACTGCGCCACTTTCTTTTCGATCACCTGCCAAGCGGAAATAACCACGATGACGGTGCTGAAACTCGTTAGCAAAATAAGCAATAAGGAAATGCCATCGACGCCGACGCGATAACGAATCTGAAACGCCTCGATCCAGGCGTGGTCCTCGACAAACTGCATCGCATGCGTGCCCGCGTTAAATCCGGTGTACAACGGCAAGGTCGCGGCAAACGCCAGCAACGCGATTCCCAAGCTAAGCTGGCGCGCCAGATTGGCGCGGCTGTCGTTGCCGATGGCCAGCACCGCGACACCGCCGAGAATCGGCAGCCAGATGGCAAGACTTAAAGCGTATTCAGCGGGCATGGTTAGCGGTGCAGAAAGAAAGTGATGAACAAGAACAAGCCGACAATCATGGCAAACGCGTAGTGATACACGTAACCCGATTGAATGTGGCGAATGATCGACGACACCCAGCCGATGACGCGCGCGGTGCCGTTCACGGCCATGCCATCGATGAGCTTCACGTCGCCGACTTTCCAGAAAACCCGGCCGATGGCGCGCGCGCCGTTGGCAAACACCCGCTGATTGAATTCATCCACGAAATATTTATTGACCAGCAAGTTGTAAATCGCCTTGAACTGCGTGCGAATTTGTTCTGGCAGGAACGGCGCGCGTATATAAAGTAACCAAGCCAGCCCGAAGCCCGCCACCGCCAAAATAAACGGCGCCGATTGCAAGCCATGGGCAATGAACGGCGCGATGCCTTCATAGTGTTGCGCGATCTCATGCACGCTGTCGTGTGTCGGCAGCACCTTGATGGCGTTGGCGAAATAATCGCCGAACACCAGCGGTTCCATTGTCATGAAACCGATCACCAGCGAAGGAATCGCCAACAACACCAAGGGCAAGGTGACCACCCAAGGAGACTCATGTAGATGTTTAAGCGTGTGCTCGTCCATGCGCGGTTTGCCATAAAACGTCATGAACAACAAACGGAAACTGTAGAACGAAGTGACGAATACACCCGTCAGCACCGCGACATAGGCAACGCCACTGCCCGGAAGCTGCGAATGCTGCACCGCTTCGATGATTAAATCCTTGGAGAAAAATCCGGCGAACGGCGGAATGCCCGCGAGCGCCAAGGAACCGAACCACGCGGTGATGAAAGTGATCGGCATGTATTTACGCAGACCGCCCATCTTGCGCATGTCTTGCTCGTGATGCATGGCGATGATCACCGAACCCGCCGCCAAAAACAGCAGCGCTTTAAAAAACGCATGCGTCATCAAATGGAAAATCCCGACGCTATAAGCGGAAGCGCCGAGCGCCACCACCATGTAACCGAGCTGCGATAAAGTGGAATACGCCACCACGCGCTTGATGTCGTTCTGCACCACGCCGACGAAGGCCATGGACAACGCGGTGATGGCGCCGATAACCAGCACCACCGATAAAGCGGTTTCCGACAATTCATAAAGTGGCGACATGCGCGCCACCATGAACACGCCCGCGGTCACCATGGTCGCGGCGTGGATCAAGGCGGAAATCGGCGTCGGGCCTTCCATCGAATCCGGCAACCACACATGCAGAGGCACTTGCGCGGATTTACCCATGGCGCCGATAAACAGCAAAATGCAGGTAAGCGTCATCATGCTCCACTGCACGCCTGGCAAAATCTGAATGGTTTTGTCCGCCATTTGCGGCGCGATCGCGAATACCGCGCCGTAATCGAGCGTGCCGTAGGTCATATAGATAGCGGCGATGCCCAGCAAAAAGCCCAGGTCGCCGACACGATTGACTAGAAATGCCTTGAGCTGGGCATAAGTCGCGGAAGCGCGCGTGAACCAAAAGCCGATAAGCAAATAAGACACCAGGCCCACCGCTTCCCAACCGAAGAACAATTGCAGGAAATTATTCGACATCACCAACATCAACATGGCGAAAGTGAACAAAGCGATGTAGCTGAAGAAACGCTGGTATCCCGGATCGTCGCGCATATAACCGATGGTGTAGATGTGCACCATCAGCGACACAAAAGTAACCACCACCATCATCAAGGCCGTCAGCGGATCGATCAAGAAACCCACTTCCAGTGGAATATTGCCCGAGACGCCCCACACATATACCGAACCGTTAAAAGTATTTCCCGCCAGCACGTCGGGCAACACCACGAAAGTCGACAAACCAAACGCCACGGTCACGCCCAGAATGGCGACAGTGTGCGCGCCGACGCGCCCGATTATTTTGCCGAGCAAACCCGCGAACAGCGCGCCCGCCAGGCAGGACAGCGGAATCGCCAGATACACTCCCTCGAAATTAATGTTCCAGTCGTGCATGCCTAGCCTTTAAGACTGCTCAAGTCTTCGACATTGATGCTCTGGCGGTTACGGAACACCACCACCAAGATCGCCAAACCGATGGCCGATTCCGCGGCCGCCACGGTCAAGATGAAGAACACGAACACCTGGCCCGCGGTGTCGCCCAAGTAATGCGAGAACGCCACGAAATTTAAATTCACCGCGAGCAACATGAGCTCGATCGCCATGAGCAGAATGACCAGATTCTTGCGATTGAGAAAAATGCCGACGACGCTCAGGGAAAACAAAATCGCCCCAAGAATCAGGTAATGCGACAGCGGTATCATCTGGCTCCCCTGTTCCTATTTCAAACGCTGCTAAATTTTCTTTTCCGAGCGCATCTTGACCACACGCATGCGTTGACGCGGATCGATATTAATCTGGCGCGACGGATCCTGGTATTTGCTGTCTTTGCGACGACGCAAGGTCAAGGCGATGGCGGCGACGATGGCCACCAATAAAATGACCGCGGCGATTTCAAACGGATAGGCATACACCGTATACAGCAGCCTTCCGAGCGCGCGCGTGTTGCTGTGATCGGCCGCCAGCGCGGCGGGCTCGGGCATTTGCTTCAAACCGAAACGCTCGGCGTTCAGCACGATGGCCATTTCCAACACCAACAAAATCGCCACCAAGCCGCCGATGGGCAAATACTCGCCGAAACCCTCGCGCATGCGCGCGATGTTGATATCGAGCATCATGACCACGAACAAGAACAACACCATGACCGCGCCGACATACACCAGCACCAAGGCGATCGCGAGAAATTCCGCTTGCAACAGCAGCCACAATCCGGCGGCGCTGAAAAACGCCAACACCAGGAACAACGCCGCCTTCACCGGATTGCGCACGGTGATGACCATGGCGGCGGCGAGCACCAGCACCGTGGCGAAAAAATAAAATACCAGTTGTTTAAATTCCATAAATTATATTTTTAGCCGTGATGCACGCGGCCACTTATTGTCATTATCTATACTTGGCGTCGGCCGCGCGGTCCGACGCCAATTCTTTTTCGTATTTATCGCCGATGGCGAGCAATTGTTCCTTGGTGATGATTTGTTCGCCGCGATTCTCGAAATGAAACTCGAAAAAACGCGTCTCGACGATGGAGTCGACCGGACAAGATTCTTCGCAAAAGCCGCAATAAATGCACTTAAACAGATCGATTTCATAACGCGTGGTGCGGCGCGTGCCGTCGGCGCGCACGGCCGATTCGATGGTGATGGCCGCGGCCGGGCATACGGCTTCGCACAATTTGCAAGCGATGCAGCGTTCTTCGCCGTTGGGATAACGCCGCAAGGCGTGCAAACCGCGAAACCGCGGGCTCATGGGCGTGCGCTCTTCCGGATATTGGATGGTGATTTTGCGCGCGAACAAATGGCGCCCGGTGACCATCAAGCCCTTGAGCAATTCAAACAGGAAGAAGGTATTGAGATGGCGTTTAATGGTTTTGATCATGGCTGTGTTTTTTCCGTTTAGTGGAAAATATACCCCCACGGCGTGAGAAACATGGTCGCTCCCATGACGCCGATCCAGACCAAGGTGACGGGAATAAAAATCTTCCAGCCCAAACGCATGATTTGATCGTAGCGATAACGCGGAAACGTGGCGCGAAACCACAGAAAACAAAACAGCACCGCACTGATCTTAAACAACAGCCAATGAATGCCGTTGCCCAACACGGTACCGATAACGGGAATGGCCAAGATATTTTTCGAGAGCATGCCGTCGACCGGTGACAGCCAACCGCCGAAAAACATCACCGCGATCAGCGCGCTGATCAAAATCATGTTGGCGTATTCCGCCAGGAAAAACAGCGCGAATGACATGCCCGAATATTCCACGTGGAAACCAGCGACGATCTCGGATTCACCCTCGGCCACGTCAAACGGCGCGCGATTGGTCTCGGCGACGCCGGAAATCAGATACACGATGAACAAGGGAAATAGCGGCAGGAAATACCATTGATGAATTCCGCCTTGCTGATGCAACACGATCTCGCGCAGATTAAGACTACCCGCCGCCATCAGCACGCCGACCAAGGCGAAGCCCATGGCGATTTCATAGGCGACGATTTGCGCCGCCGATCGCAAGCTGCCAAGGAACGCGTATTTGGAATTCGACGCCCAGCCAGCAATGATGACACCGTACACGCCCATGGAAGTCAGCGCCAAAATAAACAACAAACCCGCGTCGATATTCGTGAGCCACAATTTATCGGTGAACGGAATCACCGCCCACGCCACCACCGCTGGCGCAAACGTGAGAACCGGAGCGAATACAAATAAGAAGCGGCTGGCCTTGGTGGGTACGATGATTTCTTTCAACAACAATTTCACGGCATCGGCGATGGGTTGCAGCCAACCCTTGGGTCCGACGCGGTTGGGGCCGAGCCGCACCTGCATATAGCCGATGATCTTGCGTTCGGCGTAAGTCAGATAAGCCACGGCCAACAATAACGGCATTAAGATGAGAACGATTTTGCCGACATTCAGCAGCGCGATTTGCGACCACGAGGGAAACCAATTCCAAATATCGAACCAAAGTTTGCTCATGCGCCCAACCTCACGCTCGCCGGTCCGTGCGCGCCGAGCGCGGCGGTCTCGGGATAGCCCGCGGGCACCACGACGCAGGCTTCGGGCACGCGCGCGTCGATTTTCAATTCCAGCCGCGCCGTGCCTTGCGGCATCGTGATTTGCAGCATATCGCCGTCTTTGAAGCCAAGCTTGCTCGCTTGCAGCGGATGCAAACGCGCCATGGGCTTGGGGTTGTCCGCGGTTTTTTGCAAGGATGGCGCGCGCCGCACCATGGCATCGACGGTATATAAAGGAATCTCGGCGATACGCATCAATTGATCCACGCCCGGCGACATCGCGCTGGGCTCGGCGCTTAACGAAAAAGGAAAGCTTGAGTTGCTCTGCGCTGTGTTCGACAAATTCATTTCGCCGCGCACATCGGCGATGCTCGTTTGCTCAAAACCGGGCAAGGCCAATAAATTTCCCAGCATGCGCAAAATTTTCCATCCGGGGCGGGCTTCGCCCAGCGGCGCTACCGCGGCGCGAAATTCCTGATGCTGGCCGTCGGTGTTAACGAAGCTACCGTCGGTTTCGGTAAACGCCGCCAAGGGCAGCCACACATCGGCGTATTCCGCCGCGCGGCTGCGATACGGCGAGGGCTTGAACAAACTACACATCACGACAAATTCAGCGGCGCGCATCGCCGCTGCCGCCGCGGCACCGTCCAAACAATCGAACTCGGGCTCGAGGCCGAAAAGCAAATAAGCTTTGCGCGGCTCGCGCAACATATTCATCGCCGTGCGGCCGACTGTCGCGCTTTTGCCGCCGACGCCGCGATGCGGCACACAACCGGCGAGCCAAGCGCCTGCGGCATTAGCCTCCGCCAGTTGTCCCAATTTGGCGTTGCACATATCGGCGATTAATTGCGCCATGGCGCGCAGGTTGGCGACCTGGGGATGGCTTAATGCGAAACTTCCTAATAATAAAGAGACGCGTTGGCCTTGGTGCAAGGCTTGCGCCATGGCCTGTTCGACGACGCCGGTTTTAACTTCACCAAAACGCGAGCTAAACGCGGGCGGCAACGGGGAACTCTTGAGCACACTCAAGGCGCGCGCGATTCCCGCCAGCGCCGATAACATGCGCGCTGGGTCGGCGATAACTTGACCAGCCAGCGGATAATTGAAATCGTAATCGATTGGATTGACGGCGAACACGCGCGCGCCTTTGCGCATGGCTTTGCGCAAGCGCAAATTAATCAGCGGCTGATCCTTGCGCGGGTTGGCGCCGATCAGCAACACGGTATCCAAGTTTTGGAGTTCTTCGATGCGCTGCCCCAAGGACGGGAACAAGGGCGCGGCGCCATCGTCGCTGAAATCCATTTGACGCAAGCGATGATCGACATTGCCGCTACCCAGAGCGCGCGCTAATTTCTGCAGTAAATAAAATTCTTCCAGCGTCGACGTCGGCGCCGCCAACATACCCAAACTGTCGGCGCCATGGGCCGCGAGAGTTTTTTTCAAACCGGCGACGGTAAATTGCAGCGCCGTGTTCCAATCGGTTTCTTCCCAGGTGGTGCCACGGCGAATCATGGGAACGCGCAAACGGTCTTCGCCGTTTAACGCTTCATAACTGAAGCGGTCGCGATCCGCGAGCCAGCATTCATTCACCGCTTCATTCGCGCGCGGCAGCACGCGCATCACGCGTCCGCGCAAGCTTTGCACGATGATATTCGCGCCCACGCAATCGTGCGGGCTCACCGAGTCGTGATCTTGCAGTTCCCAGGCGCGCGCGGTGAAACGGAACGGCTTGGAGGTAAGCGCGCCCACTGGACACAAATCGATGACGTTGCCGGAAACTTCCGAATCCACGCTGCGATCGAGGAAGGTGCGAATTTCCATGTGTTCGCCACGGCTCAAACCACCGAACTCCATGACGCCCGCGACTTCCTGGCCGAAACGCACGCAGCGCGTGCAATGAATGCAGCGCGTCATCTCGGTGGCGATCAGCGGGCCAATATCCTTGTCCTTGACGATGCGTTTAACTTCCGCGTAACGCGATACGTCCTTGCCGTAACCGAGCGCCAAATCTTGCAGATCGCATTCGCCGCCTTCGTCGCAAATCGGACAATCGAGTGGATGATTGATGAGCAGCATTTCCATCGTGCCCTTTTGCGCGCCGCGCGCTCGGTCCGAACGCGTGTGCACCACCATGCCTTCCATTACGGGCGTGGCGCAAGCCGGCAAGGGCTTGGGGGCTTTCTCCACGTCGATAAGACACATGCGGCAATTAGCCGCGATGGATAATTTGTTGTGATAACAGAAACGCGGAATATAAATGCCCGCGGCGTCGGTGACCTCAATCAGCATCGCGCCCTTGCGCGCTTGCAGCTTGTGGCCGTCGACTTCGATGGTCACTGTATTAGTGGTAGGCGGCGTTTTCATGGTTTCCGGATTGGCGCTCATGCGTGGCTGCCCTCGGTGCCCGGTAAACACGCGCGATGTTCGATGTGATATTCGAATTCGCCGCGGAAATGTTTGATGAAGCTTTTCACCGGCCAAGCCGCGGCATCGCCCAGCGCGCAAATGGTGCGGCCTTCGATGTTGGAGGCCAGATCGGTCAGCATGTCGAGATCCTGCGGCCGGCCTTGGCCGTGTTCGATGCGATGTATCACGCGCGACATCCAACCCGTGCCTTCGCGGCAGGGCGTGCATTGGCCGCATGATTCTTCGTAATAAAAATGCGCGATGCGCGCGAGCGCATGCACCATGCACGTGGTTTCGTCCATGACGATGACGCCGCCCGAACCCAACATCGAACCGGCCTTGGCAATGCCATCGTAATCCATGGTCACTTCCATCATGATCTCGCCCGGCAACACATTCGCCGAAGAACCGCCAGGAATCACCGCTTTTAATTTATGACCGCCGCGCACGCCGCCCGCCATCTCCAGCAATTTTGAAAACGGCGTGCCGAGCGGCACTTCGTAATTGCCTGGTTTGTTCACGTGTCCCGACACGGAAAAAATTTTTGGTCCGCCATTGTTGGGCTTGCCCAGGTTCAAAAACCAATCGGCGCCGTGCTTGAGAATATCGGGAACCGACGCCAAGGTTTCCGTATTATTAATAGTCGTGGGCCGGCCGAACAATCCGTAATTCGCCGGAAACGGCGGCTTGAAACGCGGCAGGCCTTTCTTGCCCTCGATGGATTCGAGCAAGGCGGTTTCTTCGCCGCAAATATAAGCGCCCGCGCCCAAGTGATTGTATAAATCGAAATTAACGCCTGAACCCAAAATATTCTTGCCGAGCAAACCGGCGTCGTAAGCTTCCTGCAACGCGTCCTCGCAACGCTCGAAAGGCTCCCAAAATTCACCGCGCAAATAGTTATAACCCACGGTCGCGCCGATGGCGTAACCGGCGATGGCCATGCCTTCGATCAAGGCGTGCGGATTGAAACGCAAAATATCGCGGTCTTTGAAAGTACCGGGCTCGCCCTCATCCGAATTGCACACGATATATTTTTGACCTGGCGTGGCGCGCGGCATGAAACTCCACTTCATGCCCGTGGAAAATCCGGCGCCACCACGGCCGCGCAACGCCGATTTCTTCAGCTCATCGATGATTTTCTCTGGCGGCGTTTTTTCCTGCAGAATTTTCTTCCACATCTCGTAGCCGCCGGATTTTTGATACACCGAAAGGCGCCAAGGCTGATCGACGTGAATATTTTTAAAACACAGTTCGTTGGCCATGGCTAATCCAGCGTGTCCAAAATCTTATCGACCTTTTCGGGCGTAAGATTTTCATAATAAGTTTTGCCGATCATCATCATCGGCGCGCCGCCGCAAGCGGCCAAGCATTCAGCTTCCTTCAGCGTGAACTTGCCACCGGACGTGGTCTCGCCCGGCTTGATGCCGAGACGTTTCTGCAAATGATTCATGATGCGCGCGGAACCATTCAGCTGACAAGAAATATTGGTGCAAACATAAATCTTGTGACGTCCCACCGGTTTTAAATCGTACATGGTGTAAAACGTCGCCACTTCTTCCACCGCGATCGGCGGCATTTGTAAATATTCGGCGACCGCCTCGATGAGATCGACCGACAACCAACCGCCATTCTGATCTTGCGCGATGCGCAAAGCCGCCATCACCGCCGCTTGCTTGCGCTCGGGCGGATATTTCGCGATCCAGCGATCGATCTCAGAGCGCGACGCGTCCGACAGCAGATGAATTTTCGAAACCGCTGGCGCCGGGGAAATCATCGGTCGATTTCTCCAAAAACGATATCGAGCGTGCCGATGATCGTGACCACGTCGGCGATCATGTGGCCGCGCGTCATTTCATCCAGGGCCGCGAGATGCGCGAAGCCGGGCGCGCGGATTTTAACGCGGTAAGGTTTGTTGGCGCCGTCCGAAATCAAATACACGCCGAATTCGCCCTTGGGATGCTCCACCGCCGCGTAAGCTTCGCCCGCGGGAATGCAATAACCCTCGGTGAAAAGCTTGAAATGATGAATCAAGGATTCCATGTCGTTCTTCATTTTTTCGCGCGCTGGCGGAACCACCTTATTGTCGTCAATCATCACCGGCCCGGGATTGCGCCGCAACCACTCGACGCACTGACGAATAATATTATTAGACTGGCGCATTTCTTCGATGCGCACTAGGTAACGGTCATAGCAATCGCCGTTGACGCCCACGGGAATATCGAATTCCAGGCGGTCATAAACTTCATAAGGTTGTTTTTTACGCAGGTCCCACTCGACACCCGAGCCGCGCAACATCGGGCCGGTGAAGCCGAGTTGCAGCGCGCGCTCGGAAGTTACCGTGCCGATCCCAACGGTGCGTTGCTTCCAGATGCGGTTATCGGTTAACAGCGTTTCGTAGGTATCGATATTTTTCGGGAAACGTTCGGTGAAATCCCAAATGAAATCGAGCAGCGATCCTTGACGGTTGGCATTGAGCCGCGCCATGTCTTTTTTATCGCGAAATTGCGACGGCTGATACTGCGGCATCGCTTCCGGTAAATCGCGATACACGCCGCCCGGACGATAATAGGTCGCGTGCATGCGCGCGCCGGAAACCGCCTCATAGCAATCGAACAAATCTTCCCGCTCGCGGAAACAATACAAGAACACCGTCATCGCGCCGATGTCGAGGGCATGCGTGCCGAGCCACATGAGATGATTCAATACGCGCGTGATCTCGTCGAACATGACGCGGATATATTGCGCGCGCAGCGGCGCTTCGATGCCGAGCAATTTTTCGATCGCCAGCACGTAACCGTGCTCGTTGCACATCATCGATACGTAGTCGAGCCGG
>JACXTT010006056.1_pt1 | contig 17365 bp, 15 predicted proteins | sample 9270951 | NCBI WGS metagenome assembly JACXTT01 (sample SAMN15532306, study PRJNA645909) | rock metagenome | isolation source: weathered quartz diorite | place: Puerto Rico | collected 2017-06-21 | reverse complement strand
AACAAGCAACGCCTGTGCCCATCCGCGACTCTTGGTTTCAGGCCCTGAATTCTTGAATTTGCCTCCGGAACCGAGCAAAAATTTTCATCTCGGCGCCCGGAGATGAAACACTGAACCCCTCGGTCGAAGTCACGATCCTCGGATCCGGAGACGCATTCGCGAGCGGCGGGCGGCGGCAGAGCTCGTATCTCGTGTCCGCCCCGTCCGCGACGTTCCTGATGGACGCCGGCCCGACCGTGCTCGCCGGCCTGAAGGATGCCGGCCGGCGCTCCGACGACATCGACTTCGTGCTGCTGAGCCATCTCCACGGCGACCACTTCGCGGGCCTGCCGTTCATGCTGATGGAATATCTCTACGAACGCCCGCGGAAGCGCGAGCTGGTGATCGCCGGACCGGAGGGAACCGAGTCGCGGGTGATGGATCTCTTCCGTGCGATGTACAAGGAAGCCGCCGCCCGCCCGCTCACGTATCCCGTCCGCTACGTGACGCTCGTCGCTGAAAGCCCACAGACGTTCGGCGCCGTCCGCATCGAGCCGTTCGCCGTCCCGCACCAGGAGCGTGAGCCCTCGCTCGGCCTCAAGGTCCACGTCGACGGCAAGACGGTCGTCTACTCCGGAGACTCCGGTTGGACGGAGGAGTTCGTGCGGCGGACCACGGGTGTCGATCTCTTCCTCTGCGAGTGCTGCTACTGGGAGACGGCCGTCGACTTCCACATCAACTACCCGGAGTTCACGCGGCAGCGGGAGCGCATCCGTGCCAAGCGCGTGGTGCTGTCGCACCTCGGGCGCGAGGTGCTGCAGAAGCTCGACCGCGTCGACGCGGAGTGCGCGCGCGACGGTCTCGTGATCGCTCTCTGAAAGCCGGCTAGCGTCGTAGACGCGAGGCGCGCTGCGCCTGTTCGGCCCGCAAGTCGTCGGGCGTGACGAGCACGGAGGAGGCCTTCTGCTCGCGCTCGCGGGCGGCTTCCTCGGCGAAGAACATCCCGAAGCTCCGCCGCACCAGCTCCTCGCAAAACGGGATGCCGCGCCCGCCGCCTCGCGCGGCGATCGCCGCGGCCACCGCCGCGGCGTGCTCGGCCGCTATCGGCCGCTCGGTATGAGCGAAGAAGTACGCGGCTTCGGACAGCTTGCGTTGCCACGAGGTCGCGGCGGTGGCGGCGAACACGCCGTCGACCGCGCCGGTCACGATCTCGTCGATGCGCTCGAGCTGCGATCCGCGGTCGAGCACGAGCGGGCTGTCGCGAATCTCGCGGTAGCGCGCGAGGTCGGTCGCGAGCACCGCTTCCGGAAGGAACCAGTGCTTCATCTCGTACTCTTCGAGGAGTGCGCCCGATCCCGTGAGCGCATCGGCGCTCGAAGGAACGGGGATCGGTAGCGCGATCGGCGCCGCGGCCGCGGTGTTGATCTGCAGCCGGAGCTGCGCGTACTGCGCCGCCGAGCGCGGCAGCTCGCCCCGTGCGCGCGCCCGCTCGTAGCCTTCGGACGCAACCCAGTCGCAGTAGCGCCAGTCGACCTCGACGAGCTTCAGATGGTGGCGGCGTAGCAGCTCGGTGCGGAGCTCGCGCGCCGCCTTCCGTGGCACCTCGGCGAGCACGGCTTCACGAAGCCCGCTCGGCTCGTTCACGATCAGGCTGAAGTGGAGATAACCGCCGCCGGCGCGCGGCTTCAAGATCCACAGCAGGCGATCGCCGAGCGGATCGCCGAACGACAGCAGCCCTTCGATCTCAGGCCCGCCGAGCCCGGCTCGCACGGGGGCCGACGCCGTCGGCTCGGGCTCGCCCGAGTCGATGCCCTTCTGCTTCAGCCGGTAGAGCGCACGGCGGATCTCGCGGCGAAGCTCCTTGTCGGCGCCTCGCTCCATGCCGACGAGAACGCGAGCGCTCTCGGGCGATGCGATCTTGCCGAGCTCCTGGACGATCGCGTCGGCCGTCGCGGGATCGGCGGCGAGCGCACGCTCGAGTGCTTCGATCGACGGCTCGGCGCCGGATGCGAGCTTGGCGAGCGCCGCGGCGGAGCGGATCTGTCGCGGCGTCCGCGACACGTCAGTGCGCCCGCGACTTCGCGGCCGGAGCTTCCGCCGCCGCCGGCGCAGCCGCCGCGGCGGGCTTCTCGAACGACTTCAGCTTGTCGGTGACGTGGTCGGCCACCCACTTCGGATCCCACCATTCGACGGGATCGACGTGGTAGCCGTCGACCATCATGCTGAAGTGGAGGTGATCGCCCGCCGCGAGGCCGGTCTCGCCGGTGCGGCCGAGCGTGTCGCCGCGCTTCACCGCTTGCCCGACCTGCACGCCGATCGAGCTCAAGTGGCCGTACAGCGAGAACAGGCCGAGCCCGTGATCGACGATCACCGTGTTGCCGTAGATCCCGAGATTCTCCGCGAACGCGACCTTGCCGTCGTTCTCGGCGGCGACCGGGCTCAAGCGCAGCGACGCCAGATCGAAGCCGAGGTGCGTCTGCGTGTCGATGACCGTGCCCTCGTGCTTGTAGGTGCGGCGATCGGCGAAGCTCGAGAGCGGCGCGGAGTCGGGCTGGCGGAGGAAGACTTCCCTCCACAGGAGCTGCGGCTCGCTCTTGCTGCAGACCTTGCGGATCGTCTCCTCGCTCCTCTTCCGGAGGTTGCGGTTGATGTCGAGGTAGCCCGCGACCAGGTCGTCGGTCGGCGTCAGGTGGTTCAGATCGATGAGGTCCGGGACCTTCCGCTTCAGGAAGTCGTCGTTCACGTCGAGCGTCTTCTCGGCGAACACGCGCGGCTTGATCGAGACGTAGAACTCGACCTCGCGGCGGTTGCCGGCGGCGTCCTCGGCGACGACCTTCGGGTGCGCGCTCGTCGTCAGGTCTTGCGGCACCGCGAACAGACCCGTCACCAGCTCTGGATCGGCCGCGATGATGCCCTTGGTGCCGGGGAAGAAATACTTCTCCACCTGCACGCCGCTCTTCGTCGCGTCCTTCGAGGCCTTGTAGACGACCACGTCGCTACCGCCGAGGCGCATGTAGTGCTGCGTGGTCAGCACCTCGATCGTCGGCGGCGTGTAATCGATCTCGATCGGCTGCGACAGTGTCGGCGGTCGCAAGCGCAGATAGTCGAGCCACGAGCCGTCGCGCGCATCGACGATCAGCGTCGCCTCGCCTTCCGGCATCTTCGCCTCGCGCGGCTCGACGGGCAGCGTGAACGACTTTTCGTAGAGTCCGCTGCCGCGCCAGCCCGCCGCGGGATAGCTTTCGGACACGACCTGGTAACGCGTGCCGCGCGCCTCGACCGCGACTTCGACGGAGCGCAGGCCGCCCCCGCGATCGGCTACGTCGAGCGCGATTTCCGCGTGCCTCCCGAGATAGCGGAGCGGGGTCCGCAGCGTCGCGGTCGGCCGGAACGGATCGAACTTCACCCACGCGAAGTAACCGATCGCGGCCAACAGGATGATGCTCAGCCACAGTTTGAGACGGCGAAAGAAGCCGCCCTGCCGGGCTTCCCGGCGTGATGAATCGGCGAGCATGCTCCGCGCGGTCATACGGTCGGGGTCTGGTGGTGTCAACCGTCGACCGCGAGTCCAGTCCGGACGGAAAAGATCGGGGTTGACGGGGCGCCACGCGAGGCGGACTGTCGGGGAACGTTCTTCGCCGACTCGCAAATGCGAGTGGCGCGCGTGCGTGCGACCGCCCGTCCCTGGAACCGACCGTGGAGTTGACCGCGCTCGATAGGAGGCAGATCGGCCGTTACGAGATCCGTGGGATTCTCGGTCGCGGAGCCATGGGAATCGTCTACCGCGCCTACGACACGGTGCTCGAGCGCTCGGTCGCGTTGAAGACCCACCTCACGACGGTCAGCGAAAGTCTCGATCTGCGGCGGCGCTTCATCGCGGAGGTCAAGACCTCGAGCCGCTTGAATCACGCGAACATCGTCACCGTCTTCGACGCCGGCATCGAGACCGACGTTCCCTTCATCGCGATGGAGCTCGTGGAAGGGATGACGCTCGAGGACGTCCTGCAGGCGAGAGGCCGACTCCCCCCCGAGGAGGCGGTCGCGATCCTGCTGCGGGTCGCGGAAGCCTTGTGCTACGCGCATCGGCAGCGGATCGTCCATCGCGATTTGAAGCCGGCGAACATCCTGATCGCGAACGACGGCCGGGCGAAGGTGACCGACTTCGGGATCGCCAAGGCGCTCGGCATCACTGCGCCCGCCACCACCCTGCTGTGCGGCACGCCCTCACACATGGCGCCGGAGCAAATCCAGGGTGGACCGATCGACGGTCGAGTCGACGTCTTCGCGCTCGGCGTCGTTGCCTACGAAACGTTGACCGGTCGAAGCCCGTTCGGGGGAAGAGATCTCGCGCAGATCATTCACCAGGTCATCGACTCCGATCCGGCGCCGCCGAGCGAGATCGAACCGAGCTTGGCGAAAGCCGTCGACGCGGTGATCGCGCGAGCGCTCGCGAAGCAACCTGCCGAGCGCTATGCCGACGCCGAAGAGTTCGTGCGGGATCTCGGCGCGGCGATGGGGACCACGGGCGTCGCGCTTTCCATCCCCACACCTCGGCGGCTGCGACGCTCGCGGATCGTGTGGGCCGCGGCAGGCGGAGGCACGCTCCTCGCGCTCGGCGCGCTGCTCGCGGGGCGGTCGCTGGCTCCCGAATCGGTGCCGGCGGAGTCGATGAGGGCCGTTCCCGGCGTCGTCGAAACCTCGGCGCCGCTGGCGATTCCGGGCGAGCTGTCGAGGGCGGAAGCGCCCGGCCCCGCCGTCCGAGCGAAGACCATGCCCCTGACGGAACCCCGCGCGTCGAGCCCGTCCGAAATCCATGCGCGGCCTGCCCGTGATCGGCCAGTGATCGAGGCGCTGCAAAGCGCGTCTCCGTCACCGCTGCGGTCGACCTCGCTCAAGGTCGAATCCGAGCCCAGCGGGGCCGTAGTGCGCGTCAACGGGACGATCCGAGGCAAGGCACCGCTCGCGCTCGCCGGGCTCGGGGCGGGCCGCTACGAGATCGCCATCGAATTTCCGGGAGTGCCACCACAAAGTCGCACGGTGCAGCTCGCGGGTGGTGCCGTGCACACGATCATGTTTCGCCTGTCGCGTTGACGACGACCCGGCGTCGGTGACCTCCGCCGCGAGCGGTGCCGGGGTTCGTGGTGCTCTGCGCTTCTTGGCCGCTCAGCGTGGTCCGGAAGCGAGCACGCCCTCGGCTTCGAGCGCGCGGATCTCGTCGGCGGAATAGCCCAGGTACGAGGCGAGCACGTCGTGGTTGTGTTGGCCAAGGGTCGGGGCTTCGAGGGGGAGGCGCTCGGGGAAGCGCGAGAAGCGGAGCGGGAACCCGGGGGCTTCGAAGTCGCCGAAGAAGCGATCGGTGATCGTGCGGACCGTGCCGCGCTCGCGGAGGTGGGGATTCGCGACGGCCTCCGCGATCGAGAGCACCGGGGCGACCGGGATGCGGCCTTCTTGGAGGGCACGGATCGCGGCGGCGTCGCTCTCGGTCGCGGCGAGCCAGTCCTCGATCATGCGAACGATCTCGTCGCGGTTCGCGAGGCGCGCGGAGTTCGTCGCGAAGCGCGGATCGGCGGCGAGATCGGCGTGGCCGATGATGCGACAAAGCTCCGCCCAGTGGTGATCGAGGATCGCCATGATGATGACGTAGCCCTGCTTCCCCTTGAAGACGCCGGTCGGGCAGACCTGAGGGTGCTGCGTGCCGCCCCGCTTCGGCTGCACTTCGCCGTGTGACGCACTGTACATCTGCACGTTCAGCTCGTGGCAGTGGAAGTAGGAGTCGAGGATCGAGATGTCGAGATACTGACCCTCGCCCGTGCGCTCGCGGTAGAGCAGCGCGGAGACGACGGCGCCCATGGCGTGCGTGCCGGTCGAGACGTCGCCGAGGCCGAGCATGGGAAGCGAGGGCGCGCCGTTCGGGTCGCCGATCATGTGCGTGACGCCGGCGTAGGCCTGCGCGATGAAGTCGAACCCCGGCTGATTGCTGAGCGGCCCCGTCTGGCCGAATGCCGAGATCGAGCACATCACGAGCCGCGGATTCCTGGCGTGGACTTCTTCCCAGCCGAGGCCCATGCGCGCGATCGAGCCCGGGGCGAAGTTCTCGACGAGCACGTCGACCTTGTCGACGAGACCGTGGAGGATCGCGCGCGCGGCGGGCTTCTTGGGATCGAGGCAGACGCTCTTCTTGCCGCGGTTCTGCTGGATGTAGTAGGCGCTCCGCCCGTCTCGGAACGCTCCGAAGCTGCGGCCGAAGTCGCCCTTCGGCGGGATCTCGACCTTGATGATCTCCGCGCCCATCTCCGCCAGCAGTCGGGTGCAGGTCGCGCCGGCCAGCACCTGGGTGAAATCGAGGACCTTGTAACCGTCGAGCACGTGCCGCATCGGTTCCTCCGTTCGCGAGATCGTGCGCTGGCTATCGCTCCCGCGCGGGTCGCGCGTCAACGGGATTTCCGTCCGCGGCGCACCGCACTGTGCACCGGCGCGCGCGCATGGTATCCGCGCCGCGTGCGCGACTGGCGGACCGCCGTGCTGCTGCTCGCGATCGTCGCGGCCTACCTGCCGGGGGTTCTCGCGCTGCCGCCGGTCGACCGCGACGAGGCGCGCTTCGCGCAGGCGACGCGGCAGATGCTCGCCAGCGGGGATTTCGTCCGGCCGTACTTCGCGGACACGCCGCGCGACAAGAAGCCGATCGGCATCTACTGGCTGCAGGCGGCTTCGGTGTCGGCGCTCGGATCGCCGCGGAGCATCTCCGCGTACCGGGTTCCGTCCTGGATCGGTGCGCTGGTCGCGCTCGTCCTCGTCGCGCGCTTCGCGCGCGAGCTGTTCGGCGCGGCGTGCGCGCGGCTCGCGGTCGCGCTGCTCGGAGCTTCTCTCGTCATGGCCGCGGAGGCGACGGTCGCGACGACGGACGCGGTTCTGCTCGCCTGCATCGTCGCGTCGCAAGGGGCGCTGGCGCGGATTTGGCTGAGCCGCCGGGATTCACCACCGCCGACCATCGTCGTCCTGACGTTCTGGGCCGCGCTTGGTGCGGGCGCGCTCGTGAAGGGACCGGTCGCTCCCGGGGTGGCGGTGCTGACGGTCGCGGCGCTCTGCACATCGCCGGCGGGCCTCGACGTGCGCTGGATCGCACGGCTGCGGCCGCTCGCGGGGGCGCTCGTCGTCGCGGCGATGGTCCTTCCATGGACGCTCGCCGTCTGGTGGCGGAGCCAGGGCGAGTTCTTCCGCCACTCGATCCTCGGGGACATCATGCCGAAGCTCGTGTCCGGGCACGAAGGGCACGGGGCTCCTCCCGGGTACTACGTCGCGACGACGCTCGCGACGTTTCTGCCGGGCGCGGCCTTCGCCTTGCCGGCGACGCTCGCGGCCTGGCGGCGACGTGCGGACGAGCGTCTGTGGTTCTGCCTCGCCTGGCTCCTGCCGTCGTGGGGCCTGCTCGAGATCGTGCCGACGAAGCTCCCGCACTACGTGCTCCCACTGCTCCCGCCACTCGCGCTGCTCGTCGCGTGGGCGGTCGAAGGCTCCGTCGCGGAATTCCGTGGCCGGAGCGGGCGGGGTCTCTCCGCGCTCGCGACGGCCGTCGGCGTCGCGATCGCGGCGGCGCTTCTCTTGGCCGCGTTTCGTGCGCCCATGCTCGCGCGAACCGTGGCCTGCATCGCCGCGATCGTCCTCGGCGGGGCCGTCGTCTTCGCGGCGCGAGCGCGTGCGCGGGGGGAGCCCGCGCACGCGGCCTGGTGCCTGGTCGCGGGATCGCTCGCGGTGATCCCCGTCGTCTCGGGTCTGCTGCTGCCGTCGCTCGACGAGATCTGGATCAGCCGCCAGGCGGTGTTCGCGCTCGCACCGACCGCACCGGAGCGGCCCGTACTGTCGGTCGGATACCTCGAGCCGAGCCTCGTGTTCCTCGCCGAGCGGAAGATCCTCGCGACCGATGCGGAGAACGCCGCGCGCTTTCTCGCGGCGGAGCCGACGGCGCTCGTGCTGGTCGCGGAGGAGCAGCGCGCACGCTTCGACGCGGCGACGGCCGGCGGCGCTTCGCTCTGTGCGCAGCGCGTGGCCGACGGCTGGAACTACAGCCGCGGCCGGAGGACGCCGCTTTGGCTCTACCAGCGACCGTCGGGAAGCGCGGACGCCTGTCCGCACTCCTGAGCGTCACTCCGAGCCCGCGCCGTGTGCCGAGCGGCGCGCCGTGGTATCCGAACGAGCATGTCGCTCGTCGTGCTCCGCTATCACGAGATCACGCTGAAGGGCGGGAACCGGACGCGCTTCGCGGGCATGCTGATCGAGAACGTGCGGCGGCTGCTCGCGGGTCTCGGCGTGACTCGGATCGCGGATGTCCACGGCCGCGTCGTGGCGACGCTCGCGGACGATGCGGCGTGGCCCGAGGTGCGCGCGCGGCTCGGGCGGGTCTACGGCATCGCCAACTACTCGCTCGCGCGCTCGCTGCCGTTCGCTGCGATCTCGGAGCCGGACGTCGATCTCCGCCCGCTCGCCGACGGCGTGCTCGCGTCGCTCGCCGGCATTCGCTTCGGATCGTTCCGCGTCGTCACCAAGCGCTCGGAGAAACGCTTCCCGCGCTCGTCGCCGCAGGTGAGCGCAGAGATCGGCGCGGCCGTCGCGAGCGCGACCGGCGCGCGCGTCGACCTCGACGCCGCCGAGCTGACGATCACCATCGAGATCTTGCCGAAGGAGGTGCTGTACTCGGTCGAGAAGGTCGCGGGGCCCGGCGGTCTGCCCGTCGGCACCGCGGGCCACGTGCTCGCGCTGCTCTCCGGCGGCATCGATTCGCCGGTGGCGGCGGCGCGCATGATGCGGCGCGGCTGCCGGGTGTCCTTCGTGCACTTCCACAGCGTCCCGTACCTCGATCGCTCGAGCCAGCGAAAGGCACGCGACTTGGTGCGCACGCTCGCCGCGCACCAGGGCGACGCGCGGCTCGTGCTCGTTCCGATCGGAGAGGCGCAGCGGCAGATCGTCGTGAACGTCCCGCCGCCGCCGCGCGTGCTCCTGTACCGGCGGCTCATGGTGCGGCTCGCCGGCGAGATCGCCGCGGCGGTCGGAGCCGAGGCGCTCGTGACGGGCGACAGTCTCGCCCAGGTGGCGTCACAGACTCTGCCGAACCTCGCGGTCGTCGAGCAGGCGGCGACGCTGCCGTTGCTCCGACCGCTCATCGGCATGGACAAGGCCGAGGTCAGCGAACAGGCGCGGCGGCTCGGCACGTTCGAGATCTCGATCGAGCCCGATCAGGATTGCTGCTCGCTGTTCACTCCGCGCCATCCGACGACGCGCGCGCGGCCGTGGGTGATCGAGTCCGCGGAGCGCGCGGTCGATCTCGCGGCGCTGTCGGAAGAGGCGCTTGCGGGCGCGGTCATGGAGCGTTATCGCTACCCGGACTCGAAGCCTGAGCCGGAGATCGAGACGCTCGTCCGTAGGCGATCTTCCGCAGACCCGCCGGCGCCATCGACCCCCGGCCCCACACGCTGAACCGACGGAGCGCGTCTTGGAGAGACCCATCGAAATCGGCGAGCGCAGCGCGCTCGGGGAGGCCTACCTCGCGGGAGCGCTGGCGCAAGCGAAGCTCCGCGGCGAGTTCCGTCCGAGCCGGCGCGAGGACGTCCTCGAGATCGAGGCGCTCGGCGAGACGCCTCGGCGAGACGCCGTGCAGCGTGCGGTCCGTGCGCTCCGCGACGGCGAGGTCGCGTACGGTCTCCTCGCCGCCGGCGCGAGCACGCGCATGAGCTTGTCCGACGTCCCGGCCGCCGCGCGCCGTCTGCTCGAGCGCGGCGGGCGCGGCGACATCAAGAGCAAGGCGATGGTTCCCGTCGTCGAGCTCGACGGCCGCGTACTGTCGTTCCTCGATCTCTTCCTCGGCAACGTACGGCAGCTCTCGCGCGAGACGCGGAGCGCGGCCCCGGTGCTCGTCTTGGTGAGCGAGAGCAACGCCGACGAGATCGAGAGCCATCTCTGGAGCGCAGCGGGTCTGCCGCGCGAGCGTGCTCTCACCTTCCGCCAAACGCTCGACCGCCAGCTCGTCGCGACGCCGGCCGACGTGGAGCGTGCCCGCAAGAACTTCGCTTCCGACACGGAGATCGAGCGCGCCCTCGAGATCGCGCGCCGCTTCGCCGGGCACGAGATCGCCGTCACGAAGCCCGCCGGGCACGGCGAGTTCCTGCACCAGATCGTCTCGTCCGGCACGCTCGGCGCGCTGCTCCGGCGCGGCGTCCGCTACGTGAGCCTCCGCAACATCGACAACATCGGGGCACTGCTCGACGACCGCTGGCTCGCGATCCTCGGACGCATGATCGACGCCGGCAAGAATTTCGTCGCCGAAGTGTCGCGCCGGCCCGACGGCCCGGCCGGCAAGGGTGGCGCGCTGATCGTACGGCCAGACGGCTCGCTCGAGCTCGCCGAGGATCCCGCGTTCGCGGGCACGAGCGTCGATCCGCGCGCGTCGTACTACATCAACAACGCGGTCGCGATCTTCTCGGTCCAGTATCTGTTCCGACTCTACGAGACTTCACGGGAGGAGATCCTCGACGCCGACCCTGCGAAGCTCGCGGCCGTCGCCGAGCGCGGCCGGAAGAAGTTTCCCGCGCTGATCGACGTGAAGCCGCTTCGGCTGCCTTCGGGTCCCGTCGTCGGAGCGTTCGTGCGCGAGACGAACCTCTGGGAGTCGACCGGCGTCGAGCCCGGCCTCGGCGTCGATGCCGTCGGCGTCTACTCGGTGAAGGACGTCGAGGAAGGCTACGATGCCGTCGGCGCCGACGAGCAGCGTGCGCGGGCTCTTCGGGTGCGCTTCGCGGCGACGAAGAAGTGGGAAGACTACGAGGGCATCAACGCGAAGCTCGCGCCCCACCTCGCGCGTCGCGCGATGGCGGGGCCTTTACTTTCAGGCTGACGCCATAGGCCCCGTTCGGTGCTCGCCGCTTTGCGGCTGCGCTCCTCCGATGGCCGTCGGCAGGTCGCGCACGCTGCTTCGCATCGTCCGCGACTTGCCTCGCTAAAGACCCCTCAGCTGGGCGACTGGCGCGATGCGATCCCAACGCGCTGGTCGTGGGTTCGTGGCGCGGCGGGTGCGGTTCTTCAGTCGAAATCTTCCGGCTTGGCGCGGTCGATCTCGCTGCCAATTTCAAGGCTTCGGCTGCGGCGCGCGTGCGGCGGCTTCCAGCCGTAGCGCTTCAGATCGACGCCGCCCGCGCGGCCGAGCTGGATGCCGTCGCGGCGGAGGAAGTCGCGCTGCGCGGCCATGGCTTCGGGATCGCGCCGGCTGACGCCTCCCGCCGCATTCACCACGCGTTGCCACGGGACCGTGCGGACCATCGGTCCGGGGATCGTCGCGAGTGCACGGCCGACGGCGCGGGCCGCACGGGGGTAGCCCGCGAGCTCGGCGATCTGGCCGTACGTGGCGACGCGCCCGCGAGGGATCTTTCGCACCGCGGCGTAGACGCGCGCGCGAAGAGTTTCCGCGGGCTCGCTCGCCGCGGGACGCGCGCGCTTCGGCGCGGGCTTCCGTTTGGCCGCCTTCACGCTTGCAACGAGCGCCGCTCGCGGCGTGCCGCGGCGGCCTCGAGCCGGACGAGCGTGCGATCGCGATCAGGCACGGTCGGCGCGACCGAAGTACGCTTCGCACGATCGCCGCCGAGGAAGGCGAGCACGCGCCGCACGATCTCGGGATTCAGGAACGCGCGCTCGGGCGTTTCGATCATGTTCATCATGCGGACGAACGCGCGAAAGACGATCGGATCGGAGCGCGTCGCGGGGATCACGCCCGAGTCGAAGAAGCGGTCGTAGAGCCGCTCGCGAATCGAGCTCGGGATCGCGCCGACCTTCCGCGAGGCCACGGCGTCGGCGGCGACGGAGGCGCGGTAGAACGGCTCGATCTCCTCCTGCGCGAGCGCGTCGAGGTAACCGGCGGCGCGTCCGGGCTCGCCCGCGGCGGCGTCGAGCGCCTCGCCGAGGAGGCCCGCGTGCATGAACGCCTGGCTGGTGCCGCGACCGTACAGCGGGTTCGTGTGGTACGCGGCGTCGCCCACGACGAAGAAGCCGGTCGCGAGCGGCGCGCCCTCGGCGTCGACGAAGCGCCGCGCGCAGTTCTCGAGGCCGCCCATCGCGAGCACGTCGCGGCCGAGCACCGGAAGCGGGTCGCCGAGCTCGGGATCGACGAACGGCGCCATGCCCGGGAGCGCACGCGCCATGGTCTCGAACGCGTCGGGATCGTTCAGCACCTTCAGCCGCGGCACCGAGAGGTGCGTCGCGAACGTGATCGAGTACGTGCGGTCGTCGGCCGGGAAGATCGCGAACTTGATCCAGCCGAAGTCCGCCATCGTCGGCTCGCGGCTCGGAGGCGGGAAGTGCTTGCCCTCGCGGCAGCGGTAGAAGCGCGTGTAGTAGAGCACCGACGACGACGAGCGCCGTTCCGTGGGCGCCCCCGCGCCAATCGCGCGCAACCACTCGGCCGCGTGGGAGGCTCGCCCGCTCGCGTCGATCACGAGGTCGGCGCCGATCGACCTCCGCCGCGTGCCCGCGGCGATCCGCGCGCCGGTCACGTAGGGCGGGCTCCCCGTGCGCGCGAGCAAGGATTCGACGGTGGCGCCGCAAACGATCGAGATGCCGGGGCGCGCCGCAACGTGGCGGCGGAGCACCCACTCGAACGTCGTCCGCCGGCAGCCGAGCGTGACCAAGTCGGCGTCGCCGGGAAGCGGGTCGACGCGCCCGAGCGTCGGCGGCGGGAAGTCGAGCAGACGGATCTCGAGCGCGCCCGCGGCGAGCAGCTCGGCGTAGAGCTCCGGATACGCCCGGAGGAGGATGTTCCGCAGCCGCGCCAGGAACGCGTGCGAGTGGCGGCTCTGCGGCACGTGCTTCCGCGACCAGCGATGGAACGCATCCTCGGCGGAAGCCGCGTCGGGCGCCGGATCGGCCTCGACGAGCACGACCTCGGCGCCGCGATCGGACAGTGCGAGCGCCGCGGCCAGGCCCGCGATCGATGCACCCGCGACGAGCGCTCGCTGGCCCGAAAGATCGACGGGTACATATCGCGAGAGGATCGGCACCGCGGCTCGGACTATAATCGGCTCCATGAAGAAGGTCACGTATCGCGTGCGCCCCGAGACCGCCGTGCTGACCAGCGGATTCGATCCCCGCCTCTCCGTCGGTGCGGCGCGGCCGCCGGTCTACCGCAGCTCCACGTTCGTGTTCTCCAGCCCCGAGGCCGCGGAGCGCGCGTTCGCGATCGCGCTCGGCAAGCGCCAGCCCGAAGAGGGGGAGGACGTAGACCTCGTCTATTCGCGGCTGTCCCACCCGAACGCCGAGATCGTCGAGGACCAGCTCGTGCCGCTCGAGCGCGGCGCGCGCGCCGCCGCGGTCTTCAACTCCGGTATGGCGGCGATCTCGACCGTGATGTTCGCGATGCTGCCGCGCGGGTCGACGCTGCTCTACACGCAGCCGCTCTACGGCGGCACCCAGCACTTCGTCCACCAGATCCTCGAGCCGCTCGGCTTCACGACCGTCGGCGTCCCCGGCGGCGACGCCGCCGCGCTCGCCGCCGCCGCCGAGAAGACGCGGGGCTTGCGGCTCATCCTCGTCGAGACGCCGGCGAACCCGACGCTTCGCATGTCCGACATCGCCGCCGCCGCCGCGGTCGCGAAGCGACATCCCGACCGGCCGCGCGTCGCCGTCGACAACACGTTCCTCGGCCCCGTGTTCCAGCATCCGCTCGAGCTCGGCGCCGACCTCGCGATCTACTCGGGCACGAAGTTCCTCGGCGGCTTCAGCGACATCCTGGCCGGCGTGGTGATGGCCGCGGACCCCGTGCTCGTGCAAGAGCTCCGCGGCCTCCGCGCGCTCTTCGGCAACATCCTGCAGCCCGACGAGGCCTGGATCCTCGACTCACGCTTGTCGACCGTCGCACTGCGCATGAACCGGCAGAGCAAGAACGCGCAGCGGATCGCCGAGCGTCTGGCGAACCACCCGGCGGTCGAGCGGATCCATTACCCCGCGCTCTTCACCGACCCCGAGCAGATCCGCATCCGCGACGCCCAGTGCGACTTCCCCGGCTCGCTGTTGGCGCTCGAGCTTCGCGGCGGCAAGCAAGCCGCGTTCGAGTTCCTGCGACGCCTCCAGATCGCCCGCAACGCCGTGAGCCTCGGCGGTGTCGAGTCACTCGTCTGTCACCCGGCCACGACGACCCACAGCGAGCTCTCCGACGCCGAGCTCGCGCAGGCAGGGATCAACGACGGCCTGGTGCGAATCTCCGTCGGCACCGAACACTGGCGCGACCTGCTGCAGGACTTCGAGCAAGCCCTGAGAAGCGGGGCCTAGTGTAATGCGGGTGACCGGAGGCACACCGTCCGTCCAGCGGATCAGCCGCCGAAGGCCGGCTCGATCCGCGCGAAGCAGGGATGAGCGGCGGCGCAAAGCGCTCGCAGGAGCCCGCGCGCCGCTGCCGTTCGCTCGATCCCCACCGCTGCAAGATCGCGAAGCCGACCCTCGACAGACCTTATCGGGGCGGCATGCGGCCCCCCCGCCCGGATGGTCTCGCCGTTCAACATACCGACGCGACCCGCAGCAAGACTCCGCGCAGGCCGTGAGAGCGCCCAACCGTAATGGCGGGTGACTCGAGCCGCGCCGCCCACCCAGCGGATGAGCCGCCGAAGGCCGGCTCGATCCGCGCGAAGCAGGGATGAGCGGCGGCGCAAGGCGCTCGCAAGAGGCCCGCGCGCCGCTGCCGTCCGCTCGATCCCCACCGCCGCAGGACCGAGACGCAAACCCCCGACGAACGTTATTTGGGCGGCATCCGGATCGCCCCATCCAGCCGGATCGTCTCGCCGTTCAGCATCACGTTCTCGACGATGTGACAGGCGAGCGCGGCGAACTCGACCGGCCGCCCGAGGCGGCGTGGGAACGGCACGTCCTTGGCGAGCGCGGCGCGGGCCTCTTCCGGAAGTAGCGCGAGCATCGGAGTGTCGAACGTGCCCGGAGCGATCGTGTTGACGCGGATGCCGAGCGACGAGAGGTCGCGCGCGATCGGCAGCGTCATGCCGACCACCCCCGCCTTCGACGCCGAGTACGACGCTTGGCCGATCTGACCGTCGAACGCGGCGACCGAAGCCGTGTTGATCATCACGCCGCGCTCGCCTTCCTCGTTCGGCGAAGTCTGCGCCATGTGCGCGGCCGCGAGGCGGATCACGTTGAAGCTGCCGATCAGGTTGATCTCGATCGTCTTCTTGAAGATCTCGAGCGGCAGCGGACCCTGCTTGGAGATCGTCCGCGCGGCCGTGCCGACGCCCGCGCAGTTGACGACGACGTGAAGCCCACCGAGCTCCGCCACGGTGCGTGCGACCGCTTGTTCCACCTGTTCGGCGCTCGTCACGTCGGCGGCGCAGAAGATCCCGCCGAGCTCCTTCGCGACGCGCTCCCCTTCGGACTGCGGGCGATCGACGATCGTGACGCGGCCGCCGCCTTCCGTGAACATGCGAGCCGTCGCTTCGCCAAGCCCCGATGCGCCGCCGGTGATGAGTGCCACGCTGCCTTTGATCTTCATGAGAGCGTCCTTTCCGCCGAGTGGATCAGACTGTGTGGCACTCTGGTTGGCGGGAGACAATAGTCGTCGGCGCAGTGTTCGGCTGCGGGTTGGCGGCGGTGGGGATGGAGCGGACGGCGACGTGCTCTCGAGCTCTTTCGCGGCGCCTCGCGCCGCCGCTCATCCCTGCTGTTCGCGCATGGAACCGCCTTCGGCGGCTCATGCGCTGGGCGGGCGGAGCGGCTTCGATTCGCCCGTCATCACAACGGCGGGAGGGTCGGTCGTGTCGACTTCGAGATCCGTCGTCAAACGGCGGCGCGCTCGGTCGTGTCCACCGCCGAGGTTCTCACACGCCGCACCGTACGCGGCGGGCGCCGCGCGGGATCGAGGCCCTGATCGAGGTGGATCCAGAGGATCCGTCCGTAGCGGCAGAGGATCGGCGACAGCGCCGCGAAGGCGACGATCGCGGTGAGCGTCGAGACCACGAGCGAGGTGTCCGGTCCGAAATAGAGCATCGCGACGCCGACCAGCAGCACCATCAAGGGCATTCCGGCGAGGTGGCTCAGCAGCAGCGAACCACAGAAGTATCCCGGCTCGCGCTCGAACAGCAGGCCGCACGAGGGGCACGTCTGGTTCATGTCGATGAAGCCGCCGAAGATCTTCCCGGAGCGGCAACGTGGGCAGAGGCCGCGCACCAGGGCGCGAACCTTGGTGGTCGGGAAGGAGACGACTTTCTGCGATTGAGTCTTCACCGAGCCTCGAGCTGCCGGCGAAATGCGCGGCGGAACTCCTTCTCTGCGTCGACCTCGACCGGGTCGCCGTGAGCGACGGTGACCCGAACGAAGGTCTTCTCAAGCATCTTTTCGAGGAACGGTCGAGCCGCTTTCGGGTCGCGAAGCAGCGTGAGCCTCGCCGACCGGCTCGGACCGAAGCGCGCCGGCACGCCGAAAAGACGCCACGCGATGCGGCCGAGCGTGCTCTCGAAGCGGAGCATGTTGAACGCCAGGTCGGTGAGCAGGAGCGTCCGCGTCGAACGATGGTACAACACGAGCTCGCCGAAACCTCCGATGGGCCCGAACGCGATCGGCTCCACGTCGCCCTGCCACGCCCTCGGAGCTTCGTCACGCACCACCGTTCCGGCGGGGAGCGTCGGGACCCGTTCGCGCAGACCGTCCGCGAGATACAGGGCCGCACCAGGGAAGCGCGCGAGCGCGTCGGTGGCGAACAGATGATGGAACGAGTTCGACGCGACGACAGCCGCGACGCGCCCGAGGGCGCAGACGCGGGCGTCGCTCTCGTCGTCGAGGAACGGCGGCGAATGCACGAGCAGGTCTCCGTCGGGCAGGCGGAGGATGGTTCCGCCGATCGGGAGCGTGAGCCCTCCCGGCATGCGGAGCCGCCGCTCGAGGCGCCAGAGGCCCGGCGCGAGCTCTTCGGGTGGAGGTGTCCATCCCGACACGGGAACCGGTACGACCGGCCGCAGCGCGCGATCGATGAGCGAGCTCATTCGGCACCTCGCGAACCGCCCGCGGCGGCACGTCGGAACAGCGTCCAGCCACCGTCGTGGAGGACGGCCGACCAGCGCGGCGAACGCGCCAACCAAGCGTACGTCGGGTGCTCCGCCGGTACCAGCGCGGCCTCCGTACCGTAGCCGTCGAGCACGCGCTCCATCGCCGCCGGGTCGCCGCCGCGTTCGAGAGAGAAAGCGGCCTCGGCCACCTCAGGCGGGTAGCAGTCGTTGCGGGAATCGAAGAAGACCCGCGCCGCGCGCGGCGCACCGAGCCAGATCGCGAGCCCGCCGGAGTCGAACGGGACGTAGACGCGCTCGCCGGCGTGGAGCTCGCCCGCGAGGTGCAAGAACGGCGGACCACCGAGGTCGTCGGC
>JACXTT010006055.1_pt1 | contig 17369 bp, 9 predicted proteins | sample 9270951 | NCBI WGS metagenome assembly JACXTT01 (sample SAMN15532306, study PRJNA645909) | rock metagenome | isolation source: weathered quartz diorite | place: Puerto Rico | collected 2017-06-21 | reverse complement strand
GCTTTGTTGGAGAGACGCTGCTGCGATTTCCGGATTCGCTCCTCCGTGGCCGGATCCCCGAATCCCTTCGCCTTGAACCGTTCCGCAAGCTTGTGATTCGTCGGATCGAGTTCCAGCGAGCGGAGCCAAGCCTCGCGAGCTTCGCCCCGGAGGTTCTGGGTGAGGTAGATCTCGCCGAGGTGCTCGAGAAAGACGGGATCGTCGGGCACCACGGCAACAGCCTGTTTCATTTCTTCCAGGGCCGCCTGGAAGCGGCCCATCTTGTAATAGGCCCAGGCGAGACTGTCGAGATAGTAGCCATTCTGGGGCTTGACCGCGAGCGCCCGTTGGATCAACGCAACCGCTTCTTCCAATCGCATGTCGCGCTCGGCATAGGTATAGCCCAGGTAGTTGAGCGCATCGGCGTGCTTGGGATCCAGGCGGATGGCCTCCTCCATCTCATGGACCAGTTCGTCGAACCGGCCCATCTTGTCGTACGCGGTCCCCAGGTTGAAATGAAGATCGGCGCTTTCGGGATTGCGCTGAAGCCCCTCGCGAAAGACCGCCACCGCTTCCTCTTGGCGCAACGCCTGGAGTAGGGTCAGGCCTAGCAATAGATACGCCTCCTTCATCTTGGGGTTGAGGACGATGACCTGTTGGAGATGTGGGAGAGCCTCCTCATTCCGTTTCAGGCGATACAGCAGGTAGCCAAGATGGAGATGCGCATCGGAGTACCGTTCGTCGGCCTGGATGATCGTCCGATATTCCGCGATGGCTTTGTCGAAATCCTTCATCTCTTCGTACAAGTAGGCCAGATGATCGCGGACTCGTAGCTCCTGCGGTCGCAAGACGAGGACGAGCTTGATCTGCTCGATCGCCTTGACATAGTCCTTCAGCTCCCCATAGATCAGCCCGATCCGGAGCTGAGCTTCCACGTCGTCGGGAGATTCCTGGATGGCTTCGCGCAAGAGGGCAAGCGCGGGCTCGTAGGCCTTCTGCGTTAACAGCAAGCGGACCAGCCGCTGACGCGCTTCCCGGTTGCCCTTGTTGACCTCCTGCAACACCTTGCGGAGGACTGCGATAGCCTGAGCCGTGTCGCCCTTGGCTTCCAGCGTCGCGGCCATTCCTAGGTAGGCCGGCTCGAAGCCGGGATTGATGGCGAGCGCGTCGCGATAGGCCTGCACGGCCCGGTCCCAGGCCTTCTGTTCAACCAGAATGTGACCCAGGTAGAGGTAGCCGGTTGACGCTGCAGTCTGCGAAACGGCAATCCCGCGGTGGATGGTCTGCTCCGCCTCGTCGTACCGCTTCAGGCCAGACAGCAACATCCCCATCGAAAAATAGGCCTGAGCTTCCTGGGGCCAGAGCGCCACGATCCGCTCATAGAGCTCAATAGCTTGCCCCGATCGGCCCGCCGCCACGGCCACGCTCGCCAGCATGTGTAGGGCCTGGAGGTTCGTCGCGTCTCGAGCCAGCGCAGCTTCGGCGTGGGCTTGAGCCTTGTCATGCGCGCCCTGGGCATGATAGAGCGTCGCCAGCCGAAGGTGGATCGCCACCGAGCTTGGATCGCGAGCGAGCGCCTTGAGGTATTCCCCCTCGGCCTCTCCCGCAGCATTGTTCAGCTCGTGCTGGTAGCCGAGCATGAAATGGTAGAATGCGACCGAATCCGGAGCTTGTTCTGACCCGGGCGGCTTTGCAGGCAAGCCCGGCCGTTCTGTGGCGAGTGCGTCAACCGACAAGAGCGCGAGGCAGGCCAGCACACCGATAGCCCATGCGTTCTTCCTCGTGCTCAGTGCGCCGAACATCGCATCGTCGCGCTCACCGTCGTCCAGGCGGGATAATCCTTAGCGTTTAGTTTCTATGCAGGATTATAGGGGCGTCTCAACGGAGAGTCAAATCGGCTCCTGGATAATAGTTGGCAAACTTGGCGTACTCAGGGAGGAATGTGAGGTTTACCACCCCCGTCGGTCCATTCCGGTGCTTGGCGATGATAATCTCTGCCACCCGTTCACGATCGACCTTCTCCTCGCTTCTCTCCTCTTTCCAATCCTCCGTTTTGCCCTTCTCCGCGGCGTGCAGGTCTCGACGGTAGATCATCAGGACCAAATCAGCATCCTGTTCGATGGCTCCCGATTCCCGAAGATCGGCAAGAACAGGTCTCCTGTCCGGTCGACTCTCCACCGCCCGACTGAGCTGAGAAAGGGCAACAATCGGTATATTCAATTCCTTGGCGAGTGATTTCAGTGACCGGGAGATGTCGGAAATCTCCTGCTGGCGATTCTCCGCGTCGCCGCTGCCGGACATCAGCTGAAGATAATCAACCACCACGAGATCAAGGCCGGTTTCCGCCTTTTGACGACGGATTTTGGCGCGCATTTCCAGGGCGGTAATGCCCGGAGTATCGTCAATGTAGATTCTACTTTCACTCAACCTGCCGGCTGATCGGGTCAGGCTGGTCCAGTCTTCTCGTTGTAGTTGGCCTGTTCGGATACGGTGCATATCCAGTCGTCCATCGGAGCTCAGCAGGCGCATGCATAACTGCTCCTTTGACATCTCCAGGCTGAAGATGGCCACTTTATACTGACGTGGATGTAGCGCTGCGTGCATAGCCATCCCTAGCGCTAAGCTGGTCTTGCCTGTGCTTGGCCGCCCGGCCACGATGATCAGATCGGAGGACTGGAGGCCGGCGGTCTTTTCATCCAGATCCGAAAATCCCGTCGGGATGCCGGTGATTTTTTCCTTCTGTTCATACAGCTTGTTGATGTGTTCCACCGTCTCGGTCACGACAGCAGGCATCGGACTGAAGGAGCGTTTCAACCTGCGTTCCGCAATCCCGAAAATGTTCTTCTCAGCGTAGTCCAGTAATTCATCGACCCTCTTGGTTCCCTCATACCCGCGAGTGACGATTTCTGTAGCCACATTGATGAGAATGCGGTTGATCCCGGTTTCGTGGATGAGCTTGGCGTGGTAGGTCACGCTGGCCGCCGTCGCGACTGATTGGGCGAGATCGGTCAGGTACGCATTGCCCCCGATCGCTTCCAAAGCTCCGACGTGCTGGAGGTGGTCGGAGAGGGTCACGAGATCGATCACCTGATTTTGTTCCGCCAGGGCGATCATGGCCTCGAAGATCCGACAGTGTGTGGGGAGATAAAACTCGTCAGGGCTGATGACCTCGAGGGCCTTGTAGAGCGCCTGGTTGTCCAGGAGAATGGCGCCGAGGACGGCTTTCTCAGCTTCGAGATTCTGCGGGGGGAGTCTGAAGGCAGTAGGGTCCGAGGGGTCCGGCAAGCCGCGGGGCTTCATCGGCGACCTCTTCGCGTCGCTCGCCGGGCACGAACCGCCACCTCGTGGCCGCGTACGCCTCTGGTGCGCGCCGTACCGCCCTGCGCGGCGCGGAGCTGCAGGAGCCGGTCGAGATCAAACGCAAACCCCGTGGAGGGGATCTCGCGACCGAAACGGCCGATCAGTTGATCGTACCGCCCACCGCCTCCGATCTCGGCGCCCACCCCGTCCACATAGATGTCGAAGACCAAGCCGGTGTAGTACTCCATCCGGCGAATCTCACCCATGTCCAGCAGGAGCGCGCCGCCCAGGCCGGCCGACGTCATCCGCTCCCACACTTCGCGCAACCGGGCGAGTGGTCGGCGGCAATCCTCGGTCGGAGGTGCCAGACGCGCCGCTTCCTCCAGAATCTCGGTGCCTCCGTAGAGTTCGGGTACCGCAAGGAGGGCTTTGGCAGCACGTCCACGCACGCCGGCTTGGTGCAACAGCACCTCCATCTTAGGCACGTCCTTCCGCGCCGCTGCTTCGCGCAGGCTGCGCTGTACGGATTCCGCCACACCGGTCCGGCGAAGCAACGCGTTGAAGAAGGCGCCCTGCCCGATCGCGATCGTGAAGGCCGTGACCCCGAGACGACGGAGGCACTCCGCCGCCACCATGATCGGCTCGACGTCGGCCGCCGTGCCCTTGGGCCCGATTAGCTCGAGTCCGATCTGGAAGATCTCGCGGTCGCGGCCCGCGTGCTCCGGCTCGTAGCGGAAGACATTGACGCTGTAACAAAGCCTCAGGGGAAACGGCGGGTTCACCATCCCCATGGCCACCATTCGGGCGATCTGGGCGGTGACGTCAGGGCGCACGACCAGGATGCGGCCCGTAGCCCTGTCCACCACCTTGTAGGACTTCTCGATCAGTTCGGCGTCGAGGCCGGGCGCCAGGATATCCAGGTACTCAAAGGTAGGAGGGATGACTTCCCGGTACCTGTGCTCACGAAACACCGAGAAGACGATGTCTTCGACGGCGCGCTTCTCGCCCGCCTCGACGGGCAGAAAGGTGGCGACGCCTTGAGGGATCGGAGAGCGGGCAGGTCGAGTCATCGTACAACGGACCAACGGACTTGAGGTCTTGCCGTGCGCCGCGCGGACGGCTAGAGACGAACGAGCTTGACCGAGATGATGTTCTTCGCGACCGTGACGGCCCGCAAGACTTCCGCGGGCAGCGGCGCGTCCACGCCCACAATGAGTAGCGCTTGGCCCCCCTTCTCTTCCCGCGAACACTGCATGCGGGCGATGTTTATCTGGTGCTCGCCGAGGATCTGCCCCACCTGGCCGATGACGCCTGGACGGTCGTGGTTCAGGATGAAGAGCATGTGTCCTTCAGGCACGATCTCGACCCGGAAGGAATCCAGTTGGACGATTCGGGGATCCTGCCGGCCGTACAGCGCCCCGGCGATCCGGCTGGTCTTCTTCTCAGCCTCCACCTGGAGCGTGATCAGGCTGGTGAAGTCGCCCGCATCGCTGCTCTTCACCTCCTTGACCTCGATCCCGCGCTCCCGCGCCACGACCGGCGCGTTCACGTAGTTGATCGTCTCTTCCAGGATCGGCGTCAGGAGGCCTTTCAGTGCAGCGATGGTCAGCGGCGCCACGTTGACCCCGGCAACCTCGCCCCTGTACTCGATCGTCACCCGCTCGATCCCGCCCTCGTACAGCTGGGAGTGCAGGAGCCCCAGCTTCTCGGCCAGTGTGATGTAGGGCTGGAGCCGCGGCAGCATCTCGGCCGGCACCGACGGGATGTTGACGGCGCCCCGCGCGATGCCGCGCGTCAAGTAGTCCACGATCTGCTCGGCGATCCCCACCGCCACGTTTTCCTGAGCTTCGGTGGTAGACGCGCCGATGTGCGGGGTGCAGATGAAATTGTCCAGCGTCAGCAGCGGGTGGCTGGGCTTGATCGGCTCCTCTTCAAACACGTCGAACGCGGCGCCCGCGACCTTGCCGCTCTTCAGTGCGTCGTAGAGGTCCTTCTCATTGATGATTCCCCCGCGGGCGCAGTTGATGATGCGCACGCCGTCCTTCATCGTCGCGATCGTTGCGGCGTTAACGATGTTCTGGGTCTCGGCCGTCAGCGGAGTGTGCACCGAGATGATGTCGGCGCGGCGGAAGAGTTCGTGCAGGCCCATCATCTCGACCCCCATCTTGCGGGCGCGCTCTTCGGCAAGGTACGGGTCATAGGCGATCACGTTCATCAACATGCCCTGGGCGAGCTTCGCAAGGTGGCTCCCGATCTGGCCCATCCCGACGATGCCGAGGGTCTTGTTGTAGAGCTCCACGCCCATGAACCGGTCCTTCTCCCACTTGCCGGCCTTCATCGAGGCGGTGGCCTGCGGGATCTTACGGGCCAGCGCGAAGATCATCGCTAGGGTATGCTCGGCCGTGGTGACGCTGTTGCCTCCCGGCGTGTTCATTACCACGATGCCGCGCTTGGTCGCTGCCGCGGTATCCACGTTGTCCAGACCGGACCCTGCCCGGCCGATCACCCGCAGCTTGTCGGCGGCGGCGATCACCTCGGCAGTCACCTTGGTCGCGCTGCGGACGATCAAGCCATCGTAGTGCTTGATCTCACGGAGCAGCTCCTCCTTCGGCGTCTTGGTCTTGACGTCGACGGTCAGACCGGCCTTCTCGAGAATCTCGATCCCCTGCTGGGAGAGGATGTCGCTGACCAGGATTTTCATTTGGCGAGCAGCAGCTCCTCAGCTTTCCCTACGCCCACCCCCAGCTTCACCGGATGGCCCAGCCCTTTGAGCACCATCTCGGTGGCGGCGATCGCCTGGATGACATCGAAGGTGTCCACGTACCCCATGTGCGAGATCCGGAAGACCTTCCCCTTGAGGTGGTCCTGCCCGCCGGCCGCCGTGATCCCGTACTGTTCGCGGAGGTTCTTGTACACCGCCTGTCCGTCCACGCCCGATGGAGCCGACACCACCGTGAGCGCATCGCTGGGGCTCTGCTTGGGAAAGAGCGAAAGGCCGGCGGCCTTCATGCCCTCCCTCATCGCATGGGCCAGGCGGGCGTGGCGTGCGAAGACATTGCCCAGGCCCTCCGCTTTGAGCATCTTCAGCGCTTCCTGGAGCCCTAAGATCAGTGACACCCCAGCGGTGTACGCGGTCTGGTTCTTCTGCTGGGCCTCTCGTTCCTTCTTGAAATTGAAGTAGAAGGCCGCGTTCTTGGCCTTCTCGGCCAGTCGCCACGCCTTCTCGCTCACGCTCACGAAGGCTAGGCCCGGAGGCAGCATCAGCGCTTTCTGCGACCCTGCGACGAGCACGTCGAGGCCCCATTCGTCGGTCCGCAAATCAAACACGCCCAAGGCGGTGATCGCGTCCACCACCAGAATCGTGTCCTCGCGCGCCCGCACGATCTCGGCCAGCGCGCGGGTGTCGTGAGCTACCCCGGTGGATGTCTCGCTCGCCTGCACATAGACCGCCTTGATCGCCGGGTCCTTCTTCAGGGCGTCGGCGACGGCCTGGGGGTCCGCCGCCTCCCCCCACTCCACCTTGATCTCGATTGCGTTCACGCCGAAGGTCTTGCAGACCTTGCCCCAACGCTCTCCGAACTTACCGCCGTTGACGTAGAGCGCCTTATCGCCTGGCGAGAGGAAGTTGGACACCGCCCCCTCCATGGCGCCCGTGCCTGTCGAGGCGAGCGTCAAGACGTCATTCCTGGTCTGGAAAAGCCATTTCAGGTCTTCGCGCACCTGCGCGAACAGGGTGGCGAACTCGGGTGCCCGGTGGTGCAGAATCGGCCTGGCCATGGCCAACAGCACTTCTGGGGGAATTTGGGTCGGCCCAGGGGCCAATAGGTACCGCTTCAACATGCCTGAGGGTCTCCTTCTGTAGGGGAAGCTGGATGGACGAAGACGGAGGCACGCTATCACACGCTCTGGGACCTGTCAAGGCGCGCAAAAGACCTATTTGGGTAAGAAATCAACTGATTATCAACGCCTAGAGCATGAGCACTGGGTGGCGGGGGGCAGTTCATTCTGCGCCGGCACGAACATGTTCAGACGGCGTGTACAAGGACAGAGCAGGGGCGACCGCTATGGATATGTCTGACCTACTTATGGTGAAAAGGAATACGGGACTGCCCTGCCACATTCATCTAAACGGGTCCAGGCCCTACGTGATGCTTGGGCTTCCACAGGGATGGCAGCGATCGCACAGACCTACGTCAGCGTAAAAGGCTATCTCATTCGATAGTCCTTCTGCATCTTTTTGTAAGTGTGGATGACGCGTGTAGCTTGGAAGTTCGGTTCCATCCTTGGTGTGATGTCCAGATCTACTACGAAAATTATTTAATAATTCCAATATATTATGGATGCAATGAACGTGTACAAATGAATGCGCCCACATGCTGGCAAAGGTTTTGCGTAGAAATTGCGTAGAAATATGGTATTACCCTGCTCCCTTTAAACCAGTCCAGATCCACCGTGCGTGCTTGTACAGTGCTAACGATGAAGGTGGTACAACAACTGGGAGCAGGTCAGGACCTAGATCGGCCGTCTGTTGCTTCAGGCGGCACTTTCGGCTAGAGTAGCGGACTCTTGGAGAGACCTATGCACATCCGTTTCTTTTTATTGGTGCTGCTGAGCGGTATCCTGACAGCCGAGGTTGTGCCGCACGAGGCGCAGGCCTGGCTGCCTGATCGGTACCGCCTGGACGAGGGATTGCGCCTGAGCTCTCCTCTGTTGCTTGCGCTGTCGGGGGCCGAACCGGCGGAGCCTTCGGCCAGTGACCCGCCCATTGGAGCCACCCTGGACTCCACCCTCCGCATCGACGGGTCCACCCCCTCTTCCCCGCCTGTGGTGGAAAGCGCGCCGGGCACTGCGTTGCTCGAAGTCACGACGACTGACCCGCTCGAGGCCGTGGAGGAAACGCTCGATTTCGACGTTCCGATCGTACGGACGCGCAAGATCGACAAGCACATCCAGTTTTTCACCTTCCATATCCGCGATCGTTTCGAGCTCTGGCTGCACCGGCTGGAACGCCACCGGCCGATGATCGAGCAGATCTTCGCAGAGTTCGACCTGCCAGCGGACCTAATCTTCCTCTCGCTGGTGGAGAGCGGCTTCAATACAAACGCCGTGTCCAGGTCCAAAGCGGTCGGACCGTGGCAGTTCATCAAGTCCACCGCCAAGACGTACGGCCTGCGGGTCGATAACTGGATCGACGAGCGACGAGATCCCGTCAAATCCACCCTGGCCGCCGCCCAATATCTGCGCGACCTATACCACCTCTTCGGCTCCTGGCCGCTGGCGATGGCCGCGTACAACGCCGGCGAGCGGAAGGTCGGCCGCGCGCTCGCCCGCGCCCACGCTGACGATTACTGGGATCTCACCGATACCAAGCTGATCAAGCGCGAAACCAAGGAGTACGTGCCCCGGTTTCTTGCCGCGACCCTCATCGCCAAAGACCCGAGCCGGTACGGGTTTCTGATCAACCCGCAAACTCCGGTCGAGTACGAGGAAGCGGTCTTCACGAGGCCGATCCACTTGCGGGTGGCGGCCAAAGCCGCCGGCGTGACTTACCAGGAGTTGAAGGCCCTGAACCCGGAGCTTCGCAAAGACCTGACCCCGCCGTATCCTACCTACCGCTTGAAGGTTCCGGTGGGGAGCAAGGACCTGCTGCTAAGCAACCTGGCGACGTACCCGGACTGGAAGCATGTCCAGGCGACGCGCTATCAGGTCCGCCGCGGGGAGACCCTGCTCCACATCGCGACTCGTCACCATACCTCGCTCTCGGCGATCCAAGAGGCCAACGCCTTGGACAAGTCCTACAAGCCGAAGCCTGGCGAGTGGCTCCTCATCCCCAAACCGGTCAAGGCCAAGTCGTAATTCACCCTCACGCTACTGCCGAGGCACTTCAAAGACATACACCCCGTTGGCTGCATAGAGCAGCCGCAGGGCTTGTGGAAGCTCCCTGAGGCGACGCTCGTCCTCTGGGGCAGCTTCCCCTGAAAAAGCCAGGACGCCATATTTTTCATGCACGCGCCGAAACTCGTGGACGTTGAGGACCACATGAGTGATCCCTTCCGCAGACAGCCTCCGAATGAGAGACTCAGCGGACGTTTCCTCGTGAACCCAGCGAGAGAGCGGGTGAGCATCAATCGGGTGCGGCGCGACCGCGTCGCGAGAGAAGTAATAGGGTCGAGTCTCACCGATGAACAGCAGTCGCACGTCACGTGGCAGGGTCTCACGCACGAACCGAGCAGCAGGAAAATGGTCGAGGACCCGAGCGAGGTAGGCGTCGCCTTTCTCGCGCCCCAGCGCTACATTCACAGAGGAAAAGACAGTCGTGTGTTGATTGATAAACTGCCACGCCCCCCCGCTCCCGGCAACCAGTAGCATGACCAGCACTAGCCCTTGAGCGGTCTTGCGGAACTGCACACAGAGCCCAGCTAGGACTGCCAAACCGAGCATAAACGCCGGCGCAAAGAACCGAGTGGTCGGCGTCGTCATGACCCACCCGGCTCCGGCCACCAACACAAAGCCAGCTGCTGCGTCCCCGAGTAGCCGCGCGTGACCTCGAAGGCCTGCCAGGCGAGAGGCGACCGGCAACGCCAGGAGCCCACAGGTCGAGAGGACCGCCAGCGTGCCCACGTCCGACGCAGAGCCAAAGCGTTCGGGATGTAGCACCAGATCAAGCGGAAGGCGAAGCAACCCCATCCACCCCAGGCTCCCAGGCGTTCCGTATGGGAGATCCGCCAACAAACGGGCCTGGCTTTCCCTACTCCAGGGCTGCCCGTCGAGCAGACTATAAAACATGGGATAGACAGGGTTGCCCGTATGGACGAAGGCCCGTATCAACCAGGGCGTCACCATGAGCAACGCGATCACTGTAGCCCGGCTGAGTGCCCCAAGCGGCCATCCAGCCATGCGCGCGGCGACCAGGGCCGCGGCCACCCAGTACAATCCGGAGAGCTTGCTCGAGGCGACCCAGCCAAGCACAAGCCCCAAGGCTAGCCAAGAGTGTGGGTGCGGGAGGGGCGTCTCCGGGGTCCCCTCCCGCTCCAATCGTTGTGCCGGAACAGCCGCGATCACGACGGCACTGCAAAGCAGTCCGACGGCCTGGCTGGTCTCTGCAAACGACAACGTCCCGAGAAACCAGACCATGGGTGAGGCAGCGAATGCACACGCGATGAAAGACGGCGCCCACACCGCGACCCTAGGCCACACCATAGCTTCGACAATGGCCCAGACAGCCAGAAAACACATGACCCACAGAGCAAACTGGATGGCCCGAGCCCCGAGGTCACCGCCCAAGACCAATCCCCACGCCAACAACAGATCCGACGCATGTGGCATCAGGGTGAAAACGACCCAGGGCAGGGTGAGCAGTTCGCCGGTCGCGAGGACCCGTTGGGGGATGACCAGATGATAGACCAGTTCGTCATAAAAGGTGGGCGGGATCGTCGCCCAGAGCCAAGCCACAAGCCACGCCACCCCCAGCAGGCATCCTCCGACTCCAGCGGCCGCAGACCCACGGAGTGAGCGAAAGTGAAAGCCTGCGCGGATGGCACAGACGGACCCGTACGCGATGGTTAGAAGCGTACCCAGCCCGGCCAGCCAGAGCACCCTACTCAGCGCGCTCAGGAAGGTTACCAACGACAAGCACGCCAGCCCTACACCCATGCGTGCTGACAGCACGACCATCGGCGGATGATCACCCCCCGCCACGAGGCCACCGACGGCTCGATCGACCAGCGCGCCAGCTCCGTAGGCCGCGCAGCAGAAAACTATCGGCACCACCAACAGCCACAGCCGGGATGGGTCCACTAACGCGGTTCCGAGAACGACCACGCCGGCCGCGCCAAAGAGGACCAGCGCGTGGCTACACGGTGAGTGTCGATTGGGATGGTCCGTACTCATTGCATCCCAGGATCGTTGCCCACCGCCCCTGAGACGTACATGCTGGAATCAGGCTTACCTCTGAGGTGGCGGAGGAGTGGGCGCCGGAGACTCGACAGCGGGCTGGACGGCTTTTCGTGCATCGAGGGTCTTGATGCGAACGGATGCCTCGGTCGCGAAGGGGGAGGACGGGTGGTCCTTTACGATTTGCTGGTAATACGCCAGCGCGCCCTCCGGTCGGTTCAGCAGTTCGTTGATCTTGCCGAGCTCGTAGAGCGCGTGATCCTTGTTGGAGGCGCTCGCCATCTGCACGATCGCGGTCAACGTCTTTTCTGCCTCGTCCAGCTTGCCCTGCGCCAGTTGCGCGTAGGCCATGCGCTGATAGACCAGTGGGACGAGGAGCCGGTTAGCGCCGTATCGGGCCAGAAAATCCTGGTAGGCCTTGATGGCGCCGTCCCAGTCATTGCGCTCGCTTAAGGCATTCCCCAACAGATACGCTGCATGAGGCGTGACTGAGCTGTTCGGAAAGTCGTTGAGGATCTTCCGGAACGTCTCGATGGACTTCTGCAAGTCCTCCGGACGGCGCGGTGCAGGAGGCGCTCCCGTTCGCGACGGCTCGGATGCATGTTGGGTCGCTTCGTAGAACAGGTCGGCTGCGGCACGGTCATCCTGCTGGCGCATCCACAGGAAGCTCCCGACCGTTGCGCCCGCCAGGACGGCCACCGCCACCCCGGCGACGAGCCAGCGCATATTCTCCTTCGCCTGGCGGGCCGCCTGCTCGACGGAATCGACAAGTTGGGCTGGATCGGTCGATTCCTTCCGATATTTCTTGATCTTGAACATCCTGATCCAGTAACGGTCCTCAATCGCGGTCCCTTATACCAGTTTGTCCTTGCCTCTTTCCAGACCCACGTCTAGAATTCTCCCTCTGTGTGCCGTGCAAGCACCAATACGTATGACTGAACGCGAGTGCCTGACAGCAAGCCTCCTGGCACTCGACGATCTGGAGAACTACTACCGATGGCTCGTCGAGGAAGTCCGTCCGTTCTTCGGGGAGCGGCTGGTCGAAATCGGGGCTGGCATCGGCACCTTCACCACGTGGATCGTGCGCTCGCATGTGTCCTGCCACCCGACGGCGCGATTGGAGGTCTTCGAGCCGGAGGGCAACCTCTACCAGCATCTGCGCAAGCGGTTGGAGACCGCCCACCCCGATCTACTGCAGGCAGGCCGCTTGCGGACAACCAACGGGGTCTTCCGCTCGTCCCCGGAACGGTTTGACACCGTCATCATGATCAATGTCCTCGAACACATTGAGGACGATCAGGCCTCAATTCGCGCCGCCTACCACGCGCTCGTGCCGGGCGGCAAGTTTGTCGTGTTCGTGCCGGCTCTGCCGTGGCTCTATAGCGCGCTTGACAGGGAGGTCGGCCACTTCCGGCGCTACGAGAAGCCGCACTTGGAGAGGTTGCTGCGCGCCGGGAGATTTGATGTGGTCAAGTCCAAATACATGGACTGCATAGGGGTGCTGCCCTGGTACCTCCTGAATGTCGTTGGGAGGCGCACGTCCATCAACCCCCACCTCGCGCATCTTTACGATACGTGGTTCGTCCCGGTCACCCGGTGGATTGAAGGTCTCCGGAATCCGTGGTTCGGGAAAAATGTCCTGATCGTGGCGCGAAAGAATGCTGCCGGTGACTCGTAGCCCAGTGAGATCGCCTTCACATGCCTGCACTTGATGTGAAGCCCAGCGCTCCTGAGAAGAACAACGCACTGATACGCCTGCCCACGTGGCTCGCTGTGACGGTCCTGATGGGTATCACGCTCGCGTTCTACCACAGGCTCTGGTTGCCGGGCCTGGTGCTCGTCAAGCGCGACGCCCTGCGATTCTTTCTCCCGATCAAGCAGTATCTCGTTGAGCGCCTCTCGGCCGGGGAACTGCCGCAGTGGTTCCCCTACGATGCTCTAGGGCGACCGTTCATCGGAGCCACGCACACCGGTGTCTTTCATCCCTTCACAGCGCTGTTCTTCCTCTTCCCCGTCCCGGACGCGTACCGCGCCTCGATCCTAATTTCCTGCCTGCTGGCGTCTCTCGGAGCGTTCGTGCTAGGACGTCTGCTCCGCTTCTTGCCAGCGGGAGCCTTGCTCGCCGGAATCGCGTTTGCGCTCTCAGGCTATATCGTCTCGCTCACCGAGAACATTCAGTACCTCTACTCGATCTGCATGCTGCCGCTTTTCTGCGCCGCGCTCGAAAAAGCTCTCTCTGGCGACCGCGCGTGGGTCGTGGCACCAGCCGTCGTCTGGGCCACCGTGTTCCTCAACGGCGACGTGCAGACGGGATATTACTACGGTTTCATCGCGCTGGCCTGGATGGCGGCGCGGGCGCCTGGGCTCTATCGTGATGCAGGTCTGCGCCTGGCGCTGACCGTGGCCCTTACGATTGTGTTGTCGGGCATCCAACTTGGACCGTCGTGGACAGTCTTCATGGGGAGCGAGCGCACGCGCCCTGACCTGTTCTTTGAGCAGGCATTGCTCTGGTCAACCCATCCGCTGCGGCTGGTGACCGTCCTGGCCGGTCCGGTTGGTGAGCAGGTGAGCCCGCCTCTCATGGCCAGCACATTTTTCAATAGTGAATTCCACAGCTTTTTGGCGGACAGTCTCTATCTTGGCGTCCCTGTAACGGGACTGGCTTTGCTCGGAGCGTGGGGCCGCCGTGATCTCCGCGTACTTGTCCTACTTGGCAGCCTCGCACTGCTCCTTGCGCTTGGACGCTACGGCGGCCTTTACGAAATCTTCTATAAAGTGGTGCCGCTCTGGTCGGCGTTCCGTTACCCTGAGAAACTGATGGGCGTGGTCTCGTTCACCGCCGCCATGCTTGCGGGAGCAGGACTCGATGCGTTATGGGCCAGGAAAGGGTCGCCGGCTCCCTGGCTCGCGATGGCGGTTCTGTGCGCGACCGTTGGATTCGCGCTTCGTACCGAAGTCGTTGCTGTTTGGACGGCTGCCCACTTCGGAGCAGCGCCGGGTTTGGCTCGCGAGGTCACAAGTTCGGCGGCCCTCGCATTCTTGTACAGCGCGGCTGTCACGCTGAGCGCGTGGCTGATCACGGCCGGCGTCCAGAAACAGGTGTTGCGGGAAGCAATTGCACTCCCCTTGCTGGTGCTGCTCGTCACGCTCGATCTGGCGCGTGCAAACCTGTGGGCCTACAACACCGGCCCCGCTGAAGTCGCGACGTTCACGCCCCCGCTCGCCGAGGCCCTTAGAGCGCAGGAGGAGAACATGGGCCCTGGACATTTCCGAGTGGTCTCTACCTTCGAGCGTACCCTTGTGGTGCCTCAAGAAACTATGCCGGCGCTTGGTTTCTATGGATCCGTATCGGTGGAGCGCCGCCAGGCGCTCGATGTCGAGCACAATGCCACCTTTCACCTCGAAAGCGCCATGCCGTATCTGGCTGGTTACAGCACACAGTTCGCGGAAACCATGAACAAGCGGATGGGGTTCGCAGCCGCGGCGCGCCTCAATGTGACTTACTACATCGGCCGGCGATACCATTTGAAAAGTCCGAGGCTCGCCGGCACTCTCGTGGCCGAACTCCCACCCTACGATCTCGTGCTGTTTCGCAATCCGATTCCCGCCAAGTCACGCGCGTATCTGTCGCGGCGACCGGAACGGGCCGCGACACCGGTTGACCCTGTGGCCCTGTTCACAAGGCCCGATTACCTGAGCAGCGAGGTGGATGTGATCGAGGCACCTGAAGAGACGTTACCGGGACCTTCGACGGAAGGAGTTGCCCAGATAGAGCGGTACGAGCCTGAAGTGGTGCGGGTGTGGGTCAAGGCCGCGCAGCCAGCCGTTTTGATACTGCTGGACGCCTTCGATCAGGGCTGGACCGCGAAGCTCGAGAGCGGCCTCGTACTTCCCATCATGCGGGCCAACGCGCTGGTTCGCGCTGTCGCGGTACCAGCGGGGACGCACCTGGTCACGTTTTCCTACAAGACCCCGTTGCTGAAGGCCGGCGCCGCAGCGTCACTGGTAGGCTGCCTATTGTGCACCGGACTGATCACCCACGCCTGGTGGAGACGCAGACATCCTGCAGGACCTTGTCGATGAGTCCGCCCGCGCCCCCGGAGGTTCACTCTTTCAAACTGGCTGCCAAGACGAGGACCGTCCTGGCCGTCATCGTCCTTCTCGGTCTCACACTCGCCTTCTATTATGGGCTCTGGCTACCTGGCCTCGTGCTCATCAAACGTGACGCCTATGGGTTTTGGCTCCCACTCAAGCAGCATATGATCGAGCGGCTGGCAGCAGGCGAGCTACCGCAATGGTTCCCTTACGAGGCGCTCGGGCGCCCCTTCATCGGAACTGCCGCCACAGGCATCTTCCATCCCTTCACCGTGCTCTATTTCCTCCTCCCCGCACCCGATGCGTATCGTGCCTCGACGCTCTTGTCGTGTCTGGTGGCAGCGGTCGGGGCCTTCACGCTAGGACGCACATTGAAGTTTTCGCGTGTGGGCGCCTTAGTTGCCGGCGTGGCGTTCGCACTCTCCGGCTATGTCGTGTCGTTCACTGAGCACCTCATTTACCTGTATTCGATTTGCGTCCTGCCGTTCTTCTGTGCCGCGCTGGAGAAAGCCCTCACGGGGACCCGCGCATGGACAGTGGCGCCTGCGGTCGTGTGGGCGACGGTGTTTCTCCTCGGCGACGGACAGACGGGATATTACTTCGGCTTCATCGCGCTGCTTTGGACGGCGGCGCGCGCGCCGGGTCCTCTACGTGAAGCATGTCTCCGGCTGTTGCTCGTGGGAAGCCTCGCGGTCCTGCTTGCAAGCGTGCAACTCGCGCCTGCGGCAGTGGTATTCCTGAGCAGCCACCGAATGCAGCCCGAACTGTTCCAAAATGAGGCGCTCTACTGGTCAACCCACCCTCTGCGGTTATTGACCATCCTGGCCGCGCCAGTCGGTGAAAACGCCAATCCAGTGGACGTAGGGCGAATATTCTTCGGCACACCTCAGCGGGGGTCCGTGGGAGGGATGTTGGCGGACAGCCTCTACCTTGGAGTTCCCATGATGGGGCTTGCGCTCCTTGGCGGTTGGCACCGCCGTGACCTGCGCGTGCTGGCCCTGCTTGGTGGGTTCGCGCTTCTCCTCGCGCTCGGGCAGTTCGGTGGTCTTTACGCAGTTTTCTACAACGTGGTCCCACTCTGGTCGGCGTTCCGGTATCCTGAGAAGTGGATGGGCATGGTCTCGTTCGCTGCGGCCATTCTCGCCGGAGCCGGGATTGACGCGCTGCGTGCAGGAAAAGGCAGCCCTACGCCGTGGCTCGCGATGGCAATCCTCTGCGCCAGCATCTGGCTCGGACTGCGCACGGAAGCCGCGAGCGCGTGGACAGCCCTACATTTTGGCGCGGCGGAATCCCTGGCTGGCGAAATGACCGGCTCGGCTGCGCTTGCGTTCCTTTACAGCGCGGGAGCATCGCTCGGTGTGTGGATGGTCGTCCTTGGAGCTCGGAACGGGCAGCTCCACGAAGCGGTTCTTCTCAGCGCCCTTGTGGCGATTCTCACGCTAGACCTCGGGCGTGCTAACTTTTCTGCCTACCGCACTGGCCCTGTCGAAGCCGCCATGTTCATTCCCCCACTCGCTCAGGCCATCGCAGCGCGGGAGGGCGGGCTAGCCCCTGGTCGTTTCCGCCTAATCCCGATCCGCGAATCCAAGCACATGGTACGGAAAAGTCTACGACTTCTCTTAGGACAGGAAGCCGAGTCGGTAGTGCGCAGGCAGGCACTCGACGTGGAGCATAACGTCCAGTTCCATCTCGAGACGACCCACGCCTCTCTTCCCGGTTACAACAGGGCGCTCATAACCATGCTCCCGGAGAAGCCAAGGACCGAGGTGGCCGCAAGGTTCAACGTCACCTATTTCACCGGTCCAAGGTCTTATCTGCGGGACTCGCGTTACACAACAACGTTCGTGGTCGGCCTTTCTGACTACGACCTCGCGCTGTACCAAAATCCAGCCCAGGCCAAACCGCGCGCCTATCTGTCGCTGAAACCGGAGCGCGTCGATTCGCCCGTCGATCCAGCGGCCTTGGCCATGCGATCAGATTTCTTGAGCGGCGAGGTGGATGTGATTGAGACATCTGCAGTGACGTTACCAGGACCTGCGCGAGCAGGCAAGGCAGTGATCGAGCGCTATGCGCCCGAAGAGGTGCGCGTGCGGGTGGAGACC
>JACXTT010006054.1_pt1 | contig 17374 bp, 8 predicted proteins | sample 9270951 | NCBI WGS metagenome assembly JACXTT01 (sample SAMN15532306, study PRJNA645909) | rock metagenome | isolation source: weathered quartz diorite | place: Puerto Rico | collected 2017-06-21 | reverse complement strand
GTTCGGCGCCGGCCAGGTGCAGCTGCGCTGCGCTCTGGCGCCATTCGCGCAGATTCTCCGGTTTGGCCTGGTCGCCGGCGGGGGCGCCCTCCGGGCCGGCCAGGCGGCGCTGCAGGCGCGCCAGCGCGCGCTCGACCGGTTCGCCCGCCTCGGCCTTCGCCAGCAGCAAGGCGCTTTCCGCCAGCAGGCCTTCGGCTTGCCAGAAGCGGTTGCTGGCGCCGTTGACCAGGGCCTTTTCCAGCCAGTCGAGCGCCGCTTGCCGCGCCTGCAGCGCTTCGGCCTGGCGGTCCAGCGCCTGCAGGGCTTCGCCGCGCCGGGTTTCAATCACGCCCAGGTCGCGCAGCCGCACCGATTCGCCGGGGCGGCCGCGGGCCAGCTGCAGCTGCACCGTGCGGGCCGCATCGTACAGCGCCAGCGCCTTGCTGCTCTCGCCCTGCAAGTGGGCCAGCTGGCCCAGCCAGGTGCGCGCGCTGATGATGGCGTCCTGCGCTTCTACGTCGCCCGGATGGTCGGCCAGCACCGCCATTTTCAGGGCCAGCGAAGCCTGGAAGCCCTGTTCGGCCTCGCGCCACAGGCCGCGCCGCATGGCGATCGAACTGAGGCTGCCGAGCGCGTAACCCAGCTCGGCCCGGGCCTGGGGCTGGCCGGGTGCGGCGGCCAGCCAGCGCTCGCTGGCTTGGCGGTAGCGCGCCATCTGCCGGCTCGCTTCGTCCAGGCGCCCGGCGTCGTAGGCGATCTGGCCCAGCCAGAAGGCGCTCGCGCCCAGGGTCTTGTAGTAGTCGCCCGTGTCAACGCCGTGCGCGGGGCCCATTGCCAGCAGCATGTCGTAGGCCCGGTTGAGGGCGGTGACGGCCATCGCCAGCTGGTTCTTGCCGCGGCTGCTGTTGACCTCGCCGATGACGACCAGGGCCTTGGCGCGCTGCAAGGTGTCGACCGGCAGTTCGTCGCCCAGATCGGCCGGGTTGAGCGCCTGCAGGCCCTGTTCGCCGATGCTGGCAAGCACGTCGAGCTTGCCGACGGGACGCAGTTGGTCGGCCAGTTCGCCCAGCATGAAGGTGGCCAGGCGGCGGCTTTGCAGTTCGCGCGCCGACACCGTCTGCGCCAGCTGGGCGCTGCGCGCGGCGGCAACGGCGGCCAGCACGGCCAGGGCTAGCGCCCCCCCGGTGGCGGCCAGGCGCACGCGCGTCTGCGCCTTCAGGCGTGCCTGCGAGCGGCGCACGAAATCGTGCTCGTCCGCACCGAACAGCTGGGGCTCCGCCAGCAGGGCCTGCTCCGATTGCCACAGCAGGGTGCCGCGCGGCAGCAATAAACCCTTGACCCGGCCGCCGTCGGCCCAGCGCCGTGCCCAAGGCAGCAGCTCGGCGCGGGCGGTCAGGGTGGCGCGGTGCTGCGCGATCCAGGCGGTGACGCGGGGCCAGCGGCGCAGCAGGGCTTCATGGGCCACCCGCACGCCGATTTCGCCGCCGCGCAGGCGGTCGGCCACCAGCAGGCGTGCCTCGATCAGCGCATCGACCAACGCGCGCTCGCTGCTGTCGGTCAGGCTGGCGCTGCTGACGGAGCGGCTGGTGGGCGAGGCGTCCTCGCCGGCCACCGTGACCAGGCGCGGCAGCAGGCGGGTGAGCGCAGCCTGCTGCAGCGCGGGCAGGGCGGCCAGCACCGCTTCGGCGCGGCTGCCGATGGCGCCTTCCAGCCCGCCCAGCGCATCGTAGGCGGCCCAGCTCAATTCGCCCCCCGGTTCACGGTTCAGGTACAGCGCCTGCAGGGTATATTGCAACAGGGGCAGGGCATCGCCCGCCTGCAGGGCATCGGCGCACAGGCGGTCGTCGAGACGGTTGAGGCTGCTGGCATCGCTGCCGTAGCTGAGGTTGGCAGCGCGCGCGGGCAGGCGGATCATCTGCATGATGGCCTGGGCGTCCGGCGGCGCTAGGTCCATGTGGGCGCCGTGCTCCTTGTCGTGCATCAGCAGGCGGTGGCAGGCCAGGCTGGGATAGAAATCGTTGCGGCACACGGCCAGCAGCATCACCAGGCCGCTGTGGACCAGCTTTTCCACGCAGTCGAGAAAGCCTTGCACGTCGATGCCGGCGGCGGGCGCGAACAGGGCTTCGAGGCGGTCCAGCACCAGCAGGGGCAGGCTGGCGTCGCCCCGGCGCCGGGCCTGCAGGCCGATTTCGAGCAGGCGCAGCACTTGCTCGGGATGCTCTTGCAGCAGCGGGGCCAGCGAGGCGATGCTGTGTCCTGACAGCAGGGGCGCGTCGGCCACTTCCCAGTCCAGCAGGGCGCCGGCCAGCGCCTGCCAGGGACCGCTGACGCTCTCCGCGCCCAGGTCCAGCAGGGCTACGGTGCAGGCGCGCAGGCGGACCGTGCTGTCGGGCGCGCCGGCCGCCATCGCCGGCAGCAGGCCGGCCCGCACCAGCGAGGTCTTGCCGCAGCCGCTGGGACCGAGCAAGACCACCAGCGGATGGCGCCGCTGCAACTGGCGCTCCAGCCGCATGTGCAGCTGGAACACGGCTTCGTCGCGGCCGAAATACACCCCGGCGTGTTCGGTGTCGAAAGCTTCCAGCCCTCGGAACGGCGACTTGCCGCGCCAGGCGCCGCCCAGGCTGCGGGGCCCCTGGCCCGACAGCAGGCGGATCGGCGCGATCACCCGGTAACCCTGCTTGCGGATCGTTTCAATATAACTGGGGGCGCTGGCGTTGTCGCCCATCGCGCGCCGCAGTCCCGCGATCACCTTGTGGACCTGGTTGTCGGGCGGGGTCTGGCCCGGCCAGCAGGCGTCGAGCAGCTCTTCGGCTGTCACCACCCGGTTGCTGCGCCGGCATAATTCGGCCAGCACGGCCATGGGGCGGGGTTCCAGCGCCACGATTTCTTCGCCCCGCTCGATGCGGTTGGCGGCCAGGTCGACCAGCCAGTCGCCCAGCAGGAAGCGGGCCTTGTCGAGGGCCAGGGCGGCAGCTTGCGGGGCGAAGTCTGCCAATACAGAAGTGTCTGTCAAAGTCGCTCTCGCGCGTAAATGAGGCTTGCCAGGTGCGCTAGTGCGTCCCTGCCAGGAAAAAATATCCTGACAATATTGCATACGGAACTGTGGTTTGTAAACGTGTCAATATTATTGATCTGCAGTTTGCGCCCCCTTGCGCTCTAGTACACGTAACAATCCGTGTCACATTCAAACCTTCGCGCCAGCGCGGAAGGTTCGCCAGGCCGGCTGACTACGGCTGCGGCTGGCGGTCTATTACGCCGAGGCCGGTGCCGCCGATCCCCTGCGCATCAGCGTGCCGGTGGACCGCTACCAGGCTTGCATCGCGCTGGCCGAAGGGCGCCGCCCGGGCTGGGAAGGAAACTGAAACCCGGCGCCCAACGGGCCGCACTCAGCATCCCCCGCGGAGACGCTGCCACCGCGCCCGAGCAGGGTTTGCGGGAACATGAGCTGGCCGTCACGTTCATTTACAGCGGCCGCGGGTGTCTAGCTGACGCGTGGCGATTCAGTGCCAGGGTTGGCGTGAGAGACAGGGTAGGCTGTTTTCTTTCGCTTGCAGGGCGCAGCGACGATTCGATTCAGCCGGACGGCGACGGCGGGCCCTGATCGTCGACGCTTGCCGTGAGTGCAGCCCAGCCGTGATGTATGCTAGCGCACGCAGCATGCCGGCCCACGCCGCCATTTCGGCGCGCCGTGCCGACCGATCCGCAGTCCCCGCTTTTTCATTCGACCGAAGGAGAAACGCCATGCACACCACTGCCGTCCACAACCACGCCGCCACCGCCGCCGACACGACTGACACGGGCAAACTGCTGTTGCGCGCCGTCCTGGCAATCCTGCTGCTGTTTCACGGCATCTCGAAGCTGCAGCACGGGATCGGCTTCATCGCCGACATCCTCGCCAAGCACGGCATGCCGGCCATACTCGGCTACGGCGTCTACCTGGGCGAGGTGGTCGCGCCCCTGTTGATCCTCATCGGCCTGTTCGCGCGCGCGGCGGCGCTGGTGGTCGCTATCAATATGGTGGTGGCGGTGCTGCTGGTGCACACGGCCCAGTTCTTCACCCTCAACGACACGGGCGGCTGGGCGCTGGAGTTGCAGGGCATGTATTTCTGCACGGCGCTGGCGGTGGCCCTGCTGGGCGCGGGGCGCTTCAGCGTGGGCGGTATCAATGGCCGCTACAACTAGGGATTGCGGCAGCGCCCGACTGCTCGGCATGCAGCCGACAGCCGGGCCGGCAGGCTGAACGCGCAGGGCTGCTCAGTCCTGGCAATCCCCCTGCGCCAGCATCCGCGCCAGATCCGCCTGCAAGGACTTCCGAAGCGCCGGTGTGGTGCTGCGAGTCGTAACAATCAAGGAGCCATCGCTGCGCTGCGGCAAGTACGCCATCGTGTGAAACAGGGTCGAATCGGATTCGTCGACACGCAAATACAGCAGATGCTGGCCGCCGATACCGTAGCCAGGATCCGAGTGTTCGTGAACACGTAGGGCAGACCATGCACCGGGACGACGTCAGCCTCGCACACGTCTTCGTGAAGCCATGCTTCGCTTTGCGTTTTAAGGCCGGCTTTTGCCAACATGACCGGGGGCCAGCCGAAAAATTGGCATCGATGTCGATGCCGGAACGGATAACGCTATCATCGCCGGGCTTGCGCTGGTCCATCGGCGTGCCCATGAGGCGCATCTACTCGTCCGCGCGTTGGGCGGTCGAGCTTACTTCGGGACCATGACCATTATTGGTGGACAGTGTTATGGTAATTGCAAAAAAAACAGGCCGCTTTCATTAGGCATCGCTGGAACGGCGATCATTGCAATTCGTGCTTGCCAGTTCGATGACGCTGCTAAATTCGGTCAGGCAATGGCGCGCCCTCCGCAAATTGTCTTTCTTTAAAAATGGCGCTTACGACCCAACGCCGTTGGTCAAGGGTGCACCAGATGGCTAGGTGGGCCGTCCGCCAAGAGCAACCCAGCCTAGACACAATATTGCTATGGAAAATATGGATACATACAGAGCGATTATCGATCGAAATTTTTCTGGTTGTTCGGCTCGATGAACCCATTGTTGCTCAGTACTTGAGGCTTCAATGCAATCAAAAATTTTTCCGCTTTTAGTTGTCTGGCAAATTACTATTATCCCCGCGACAATGAGGATAGCCGCGGCGATTGCACAAATAAGCTTCATTAAAATTCACCTAAGTTATAACTCTGCTGCATTTAGAAGAAATTGTAGTTGCAAGATTAGAGCAATCGCCAGAGTGCGGCAGGTGACCAGAACCGGCTAACCGCGACAGGCCGCTATTGGCCGAAGCCGGCCCGTCGTGACTGGCTGCTTCCGACCCAAAGCGGACCCGGTTAAAACTCGCGCAGGTCGCTCGAATTCGGAAGCGTAGTTATGGGATCCCCAAAGCTGTAGAGCTCAATCCCGCTCAAAATCCCGCTGCTCGCAAAGATAAACGCACCGCCGGTCGAATCTCCTTCGCCCAACGCAAAGTCGCCCAAGATATGAACCCCTGGGGGCACTTCTTCTCGTCCCCGCAACTGAAAATTGATACTTGCACACCCACATGGACACTTCCAAGGAGTGACTTCGGCCAGTTCGAGTTGAGGCAAAAAATTATCAGCTTCTGCACTGCCATGTTCAAGCATCCATCTCGCCAGCTCTAACTCGACAGTAGTGAGAGGACGATTTGCCGGTGTCGAATTCATCTAGTAATCAACTGCGCTGTGAATTGTTTGGACAGTCCGCTTTTGGCCGGTTGCTGACACCGATCGTCGCTGCTAATTTCTGCATACCGGAAACGCGTTTCAATGCCTAATTTTTTGGCTTTTTGCTCATGTTTAACAACATGAAACGACTACTCGAATCGCAGCCATCGTTACACCAAATCCCCCATGCCATGTCGCCATAATCGAAGAAATATTGAGTGATTGTTTTCCCAGATACTGATGTCAAATCAAGGCGATAGACGGTTGGTTGTACCTTGTCCGCGTCGAGACCAAGATGGAAAGCTTCATAGGCTTTCACGAACTCATCGCCAAAAACCTTCGATAGGGCTATTTTAGTGAAATATGATTTATTGCCGACCTCTTCAGGCTTGTCACGAACCATTTGGGAGGGAATGAAAACTGGAGAATACGAACCTGGGTTCGACCAAATCCAACCAACATTACTCTGAATAACGTGCCCGTAAGGTGTGCAAACAATCTGGCCCCAGGTCGCCAGAGGTGAAGGAAGTTCAATCACGGCATTGGCTGGTGTCCCGGTACAGTCGCCAACCGGTGCCGCGATAGCTTGAGAGCTCACAAAAATGAACAGCAGCGCAAAATATTTAAATATCGAATTCAACTGGAACCTTTGGCAACCTAATTTTTTGTGGAGAACGTCGGCTAGTGGCCGAATCCGGTCTGTCCCATTAGGATAACAGTTTGCGGGAAGGAAAAATCTTTTAGTTGTCACGGCCGACTGGTCTCGACTCAAAGCAGACCTGCGATCCCGCTCATTACAAGCGCTCCGACTCCAGTGCCACTCGTTTGGCTTTAGCAACGCAGCAACCCGCGCCGATAGCGCACTTCTGCAACAGGTCAACAGCCTGAACGTTTTGAAAAAGAACCACCTTGCTGTCGGCTGCCGCTTGGATTCATGATCTAGCCCATGTGCAGCCCAGCACGTGGAACGTCGTCGCGGTTGACGCGCAGCCCTCCCTGAGCCACGTGCGGTGGCGCGGCCGTGCTAGCAACTGCAAGCACTTGGGTGCGAATGTTCTTTGCAACGTACTGCGACGCGATGCGCTTGCGCCCGGAATGATTGATCGCGCTCTGTACGCAGTCGAGCGCGGTCCTAAGTGAAACTCAAACCACTCGACGCTGTCGTGCTGGTCTTGCTTGCGCCTTCGCACTTTCAATGCTATATGTGCGCGGCGTTCGGTCTCGACCGGGTCGGCCATCTCCAAAAAGAACACGATGCAGAGCTTGTCCATCCCGCTGCGCTTCACAAACTTGGTCAAGCGGTTCTGCGAACGCTGTGCGGTGGAGCCAATCTTCACCAGTTTGGCCGCTCTGGCGTCCAGAAACCGTAGACGAAGCCGGGCTCAGTCCGCTGCGCTGGCTCCAGGCGCTGTTGATATGGTTGCCGAACGCAGCTGTGCCGCTTTCATGAGTGGGCCGCCCCTTGCCCATGGCGCGCTTAAACTCCTTTGCATACTGCACAAGAGGCTGTGCGGAATTGAACGGACGCTCAGAGATGCCCAGATCAATATAGCGCTGCTCGATTTACGCAAAAAGTGCCGGGTCTGGCCGTCAGGCGTGCGCAGAAACGCTTTAGCTTTCCCCATCATCTCTATGCCCAAGGCATAAAAGCCAAAAATGGGCTTTTTGTCCTTCACGTGATTTTCGATCTTTCGGAGGTAGCAGCGACATCGATGTTCATGGCGAACGAGATGAGTGGGCCCAGTTGTCGATATGGGATTGACAAGTACACACGTCAATTCTTGCCGAGCAGAAGCCTGGAGAACGCGGTCGTCCAGCTGCCGCGCGACACTAAGCTCGATAGACCCGACAGTGAGCCAGAGACTCGCGCGACTGCTTGGCTAATTCAGCCCGGCAGCTTTGCCGCAAGAACGTCAACCTTTTCGATTGACGGGGGCTGGGCGAATAACTCGCCCGCTTTTTCCATGAGCGCCGCTGCGACCATGCCGGAAAGATGAGCTTGGCGCCCAGCCTCATCTGGAAATGCGTCGAAGATGCCAAAAGTCGACGGCCCCAAACGGATACCGAACCAAGCTGTAGTAGCTGGCTCTGCTTGAACGAGGGGTAGACCACTTAACAGAAAGCTCTCTACGTCCTTTTCCTTGCCCGGCTTGGCTTCAAGACGAACGAACAACGCGAATTTGACCATGCTTCATCTCCTTGTTAAACAACAATGGCGTCCGTTGGACGTTCGATTTTTTGATTCGGTAGGTTTCGACCAAAAGCTGACCAGGACCGCGAGACAAGGACTTTCGTGATGTACTCCTGTGATCAGCGAGCAATGTATATGCGCGAGGGAAAAGCGCAATGCGGCCGCGCAGCCGTCTTTCGGTGAAGTCCGCATCCGATACATGCGGGAGAATTCGACGCTCTTCGACACCAGGATGGCGCAAAAAAAATGTCCCGATACAGGGCTTAAGCGGAGTACGCTAGCTTAAACGATAGTAGCAGCTACTGAGCATTGGCAGCGCGGAAATGAAAGGCGGATGTCTGCTTTGGGTCGAATGGGCATGCTGTCGTGCTGCGCCGCGCTTGATTTACGGCGATGTCAACCCCACCGAGCCCGGACATCATCACTGCCGGCGCCGTCAGCGTTGAATTTATCAGCGCCCGGTTCATCCAGGAACACGGTATGCATGTCGTCGATTCAGCGCTTGGCTTGCGCCTCCGCGATTCTTGAATCGAATGGAGTTCTCCGTAATGCTCGGATCCAAGCGATATGAGTTACTGCGCCAGCTCAGAGCGCCGATGAGGAAGAATGTCATTGCTTGCTTTCTCCGATGGTGATCCACCAAGCCGCTTTCAACCGCGCCTTGCCGGCAGCATTCTCATCAACGTTCCGTCACGCCGCAGCAGGTGATGGTAGAGCGCGCCGGCCACGTGTAGGCCGATCAGCCATAGCAGGACCCACATGGCGGTGCCGTGCAGGTCGCCGGCCAGGTTGGCCCAGTGGGCGCCGGGGGCGGCCAGGGGTGGCAGGGGGATCAGGCCGAACAGGCTGACGGGCAGGCGGTGGGCCGAGGCCGAGGCCCAGCCCATCAGGGGGGAGACGATCAGGATCAAATAAAACAGCCAGTGGGTCAGGCGGGCCAGCAGGCGCTCGGCCGGCGCGGCGTCGGCCGCGTCGAGAGCGACCGGGTGCAGCAGGCGCACGATGAGGCGGGCGGCCATCGCCAGCATGATCAGCACGCCCAGCGAAAAATGCAGGTCGATGACGTCGCTGGGCGGGGTGTTGCGGCCGATGTGGGGCAGCAGGAAGGCGGTGGTGAATTGCACCGTCAGCAGCAGCACGATCAGCCAGTGCAAGCCTTTTGCGGTGGGGGAGTAGGAAGTGCTGCTTGCCTGTGCCATCGTCGTGCGCCTCTGATGTTATCGAATCGGCACGATAACACGGCGGCAGCCCGCAGCCCAGTCCGCTTGAGTCGAACAGCCGGGGAAGGGCCCCGGCCTGCCATCTGGCCTACGCCTTGATGAAGGCGAGAATGTCGGCGTTGATGACGTCGGCGTGGGTGGTTGGCATGCCGTGCGGGAAGCCCGGATAGGTTTTCAGGGTGCCGTTTTTGAGCAGCTTGGCCGACAGGGGACCGGCGTCGGCGTAGGGCACCACCTGGTCGTCGTCGCCATGCTGGACCAGCACGGGCAGGGTTATCTTTTTGAGGTCTTCCGTGAAATCCGTCTGCGAAAACGCCACCACGCCGTCGTAGTGGGCCTTGGCGCCGCCCATCATGCCCTGGCGCCACCAGTTCTGGATGATGCCTTCCTGCGGCTTGGCGCCGGGCCGGTTGTAGCCGTAGAAAGCCGTGGAGGGCAGGTCGCGGTAGAACTGGGCGCGGTTGGTCGCGACCTGCTGCTGAATGCCGTCGAACACGTCTTTCGGCAGGCCGCCGGGGTTGGCGGCTGTCTTGAGCATCAGGGGCGGCACGGCGGCAATCAGCACGGCCTTCGAGGCGCGCGCCTGGCCGTGGCGGGCCAGGTAGCGCACCACTTCGCCGCCGCCGGTGGAGTGGCCGATGTGGATCGCCCCTTTCAAATCAAGATGCTGCACCACCGCCGCCAGGTCGTCGGCGTAATGGTCCATGTCGTGGCCGGTGCCGACCTGGGTCGAGCGGCCGTGGCCGCGGCGGTCGTGGGCGATCACCCGGTAGCCGTGCTGGACAAAGAACATCATGGCGGGATCCCAGTCGTCGGCCGACAGGGGCCAGCCGTGGGAGAACACGATGGGCGTGCCGCTGCCCCAGTCCTTGTAGAAAATCTCGACGCCATCCTTGGTTTTTACGGTATTCGTGGTCATGCGCTTGCCCTCCCTGGTGCTGCGTGGTGTGGCCTCGCCGCTGGCGGCGAGGGCATTCGTTACGCTGCCGAGCGATAGAAGCGGCAAGGCCGCGGCCGCGCCTGTGGCGATCAGCATTTGGCGCTTCTTTTCATCGGTCCGCAGTGATTCCGGCTGTTCCATCGTTTCCTCACGGGCTGGTGGATGTGGGCAGCAGCCTGCCCATCGCCATTCTCGGTACGGGCGATGGACTTGTCTATCTATACACCTGGATACCCCTCATGCATCGCCGGTGGGACCGGCCAGCCCCAGATCGCGCGCGACCTGCTCGCGCAGCAGGTACTTCTGGATCTTGCCGGTAATGGTCATGGGAAAGTTGTCCGCAAACACGACGTAGCGCGGCACCTTGTAGTGGGCGATCTGGCCCTGACAAAAGGCGCGGATCTCGTCCGCGTCCGCCGCCATGCCGGGCCGCAGCATCACGACGGCGCACAATTGTTCGCCATATTTCGGGTCCGGCACGCCCACGCATTGCACGTCGAGTACCTTGGGATGGCGATACAAAAACTCTTCCACTTCGCGGGGATAGATGTTTTCGCCGCCACGGATCACCATGTCCTTGGAACGGCCGACGATGCTGGCGAAACCTTGCTCGTCGATCACGGCCAGGTCGCCCGTATGCATCCAGCCGCCTGCATCGATGGCATCGCGGGTCTTGTCCTCATCGCCCCAGTAGCCCAGCATCACCGAGTAACCCCGGGTCAGCAACTCGCCTTTGTGGCCGCGCGGCACGATCCGGCCCGAGCCGTCGACAATTTTGACTTCCAGGTGGGGATGAATGCGGCCGATGGTGGATACCCGCAGGTCGACCGGGTCGTCGACGGCGCTCTGGAAACTGACGGGTGAAGTTTCCGTCATGCCGTAGGCGATGGTGATTTCCTTCATGTGCATGGTGGCGATCACCTTTTGCATGACGGCGGCGGGGCAGGGCGAGCCGGCCATGATGCCGGTGCGCAGGCTTTTCAGATCGTACCGGCTGAAATCGGGATGGTCGAGGATGGCGATGAACATGGTGGGCACCCCGTGCAAGCCCGTACAGCGCTCGGCCTGCACCGTTTCCAGCACGGCCTTGGGATCGAAGGCTTCGCCCGGGTACACCATGGCTGCCCCATGCGTCACGCAGGCGAGATTGCCCAGCACCATGCCGAAGCAGTGGTAGAGCGGCACGGGAATGCACAGGCGGTCCGCACTGGTCAGGCGCATCGCTTCGCCAATGAAAAAGCCGTTGTTGAGGATGTTGTGGTGGGTGAGGGTCGCCCCTTTTGGCGCGCCGGTGGTGCCCGAGGTGAACTGGATGTTGACGGGGTCGTCGAATTGCAGGGTGGCGGCGACGTCGTCCAGGCGGCGGTAATCGGCTGGACCCAGGTCGGCGCTAAGTTCCCTGAAATTGCGCATGCCGGGGCTGCGTTCCTCGCCCAGCCGGATCACCTGGCGCAAGGCGGGCAGGGCGCGTGCGTGCAGGGCGCCGGGCTGCGCCGTCGCCAGTTCCGGCACCACCCCCTGCAGAATCGCAAGGTAGTCGCTGGACTTGAAAGCGGGCGCGAGGATCAGGGCGCTGCATGCCACTTTCTCGAGCACATATTCGAGCTCGCTGCGGCGGTAGGCGGGATTGATGTTCACCAGGATCAGCCCGGCTCTGGCGGTGGCGAACTGGGTCAGCACCCATTCGGCCCGGTTCTGCGACCAGATGCCGATGCGCTCGCCCGGCTGCAGGCCCAGGCGCAGCAGGCCCGCGGCCAGGTCGGTGCAGCGACGGTCGAATTCGGTGTAGCTCCAGCGCACGTCCTGATGGGGAATCACGAGGGCGTCGGCGTCGCCATGACGGGCGGCGATGGCGGCCAGGTGGGCGCCGATGGTGGCGCCGATCAGGGGCGTGGGATGGGCGCCGTGGACGTAGCTGGCGAGCTGCTGCATGGATTCTCCTCGGGGTGAAGTATGGCGCGCCGCTGCGCCGCTGCTGCAGCATCATCGTAATGCAGGGGCCAGTTTTGTGCCGCGGGCTTGATGATATTGTCAGTGCAATGTTTATGTGGCAAAGTCGCCGCTTCACTGCGGACCGCGCTGGCGCAGCTTCACCATACCAAGGGAGACGATCTTATGCAGGGAACGATTTTGATGCGCAGTGCGCTGGCGCTGGCCGCCGGCATGGCGACGGCGGCGCTGGCGGCGCCTGCAGCGCCGGCAGCGCAGGGTGCGCAGGCAAGCGGCGCCTATAATCAGCCATCGAAAGATATCCTCGACGTGATGCGCGCGCCGTCGCCGCCGTCGCCCCTGTTCAGTCCCAGCCGCGACCAGTTGATGCTGGTGACGATGGACGACTATCCCTCGATCGCCAAGGTGGCCACGCCCTACCTGCGCCTGGCCGGCGTGCGCATCGAGCCAGGCAACCACAGCCAGCACGACACGCCCGGCGGCTACGGCATCCCGCCCTGCGTCAGCGCGATCTCGCTGGTGCGCGTGGCCGACGGCAGCAGCACGCCCGTCAAGCTGCCCGCGGGTTCCTGCGCCCGCCGGCCCTTTTACAGCGCCGATGGCCAGCGCTTCGCCTTTGAAAACGTGGCCGCCACTGCCGTCGAACTGTGGGTGGGCGACGCCCGTACCGGCGCCGTGCGCAAGCTGCCCGGCGTGCGCCTGAACCAGATGTTCGGCGACGAGGCGCGCTGGATGCCCGACCAGAAAACCCTGCTGGTCAAACTGGTGGCCGGGCAGAAGGCGCCGCCAGCCGCGGCGCCCGGCGCGGACGGTCCCGGCATCCAGGAATCGCTGGGCGCGACGGGCCAGAGCAGCACCTATGAAAACCGCGACACCCTGAGAAATCGCCTCGACGAAGCCCTGTTCAGCTATTACGGCAGCTCGCAGCTGGCCCTGGTCGATGCCGCGACCGGCAAGATCACCCCGGTCGGCAAACCGGGCCTGTACGAAGACATGAGCGTCGCGCCGGACGGCCGCCACGCCGTGGTGACGGAAATCCGTCCGCCGTTTTCCTACGTGACCACCTTCGACCGTTTTCCCAAGCAGGTGGCGGTGTGGGACCTGGCGGGCAAGGCTAATCCCGTGTTGCGCGAAGTGGCTTCGCTGCCGCTGGCCGACCGCGTGCCCAACCGCGGCGTGCCCACCGGTCCCCGCAACCTTGAATGGCGTCCGCTCGACCCGGCCACCTTGGTCTGGGCGGAAGCGCTCGACGGCGGCGATCCCAATACCCAGGCGGCCGAGCGCGACAAGCTGATGCTGTGGAAGGCGCCGTTTACCGGCCAGCCGGTCGAACTGGCCCGCACCGGCCAGCGCATGGTGAACCTGGCCTGGAGCGAGCGGCCCAATCTCGCCCTGCTGACCGATTACGACGTCAATCGCAAGTGGCGCCGCACCTGGCTGCTCGACACCGACGCGCCGGCCGGCTCGCCCGCCGCGCGCCGCCTGCTGTGGGACATGTCGGGCGACGAGCGCTACGCCGATCCGGGCAATCCGGTGCGCAAGACCCTGCCGAACGGGTATGCCGTGATCCGCATCGATGGCGGCAGCATGTACCTGTCCGGGGTCGGCTCCTCGCCCGATGGCGACCGCCCCTTCCTGGACCGCTTCGATCTTGCAACCCTGAAGGGCGAACGGCTTTACCGCAGCAGCAAGAGCTCGTATGAACAGTTCCTGGGCTTTGCCGCCAACGATCCCGCGCGTTTGCTGACCTGGTACCAGTCGGCCACCGAGACCCCGAACGCGATGCTGCGCACGGTGGGTGCGGCCACCAGCGCCGACGCGGGCGAAGCGGCGCATGCATCGGCCAGCGTTGCGCTGACCCATCTGCTTGATCCCGTGCCGCAGGTGCGCCAGATCCAGAAGCGCCTCGTCAAATACAAGCGCGCCGACGGCATCGATCTGTCTTTCACCCTGTACACGCCGCCCGGCTACAAGGAAGGCACCCGCCTGCCCACCATCCTCAACGCCTACCCGAACGACTACGCCGATCCCACCCGGGCCGGCCAGACCACGGGTTCGCAGGCGACGTTCACCCGCCTGCGCCAATACCGCCTGCTGCTGCTGGCCGGCTACGCCATCATCGACAGCGCAAGCTTTCCGATCGTGGGCGACCCGCGCAAGGCCTACGACACTTACACGGAGCAGCTGGTGGCCAACGCCAAGGCGGCCGTCGATGAAGCGGTGCGCCTGGGCGTGACGGATCCGGACCGGGTCGGCGTGACGGGGCACAGCCACGGCGCCCTGATGACGGCCAACCTGCTGGCCCATTCGAACCTGTTCCGCGCCGGCGCCGCCACCAGCGGCTCCTACAACAAGTCGCTCACGCCGTTCGGCTTCCAGAACGAGCGCCGCTCCGTGTGGGAAGCGCCGGAGGTCTACACCAAGGCCTCGACATTCTTCTACGCCGACAAGCTCAAGACGCCTTTGCTGATCGTGCATGGCGGCGACGACGCCAACCCCGGCACCACGCCCCTGCAATCGGTCAAGCTGTACGAAGCCCTGCGCGGCAACGGCGGCACCACCCGCCTGGTGATGCTGCCTTACGAGCCGCACTGGTATGCAGCGCGCGAGTCGAACGAACAGCTGGTCTACGAGATGATCCGCTGGTTCGACAAGTACGTGAAGGATGCGCCAACGCCTTCAGCCGCGGGGCCGGCCACGGCCGGCCGCTGATGTCGGCGGGGCCTTAGCGGCCCTGCTTGCGGTAGCGCGCCAGCTGCTCCTTGAGCCAGCTGGCGCTGTCGACCGGCGCCGCGCCAGGGCAGCGCAGCTGATAGGCCTTGCCGCTCATACTGCTCGAGGTTCCGGCCCGCTCGATGAAGGCTTCCGCCGTGGGCGCCAGCTTGCGGTTTTTCAGATAGTCGTATTTTTCCTGCAAATGCGCGCGCGCTTTGGCGGCGTCGTACCAGCTGCCGTTGCGGTTGAACTGGCATTGCGAATTGCCGACCGTGTCCAGCAGCCAGGTGATTTCCTGGGCGGCCCGGTCGGGCTGGGTCTGCGCGATGGCGGGCAGCGCCAAGGCGGCGGCGATGGCGAAGGCGGCGGGACGAAGTGCGCTGGCGATCATCAGGATCTCCCGGGACAAGTAAAGTGCCAAGGGTAGCGCAGCAACGGCAGAGCGTCCACCGGCGCGGTATCATTGCGCCAGGCCGGATTGGCCCGGTGATGCCAGGGGAGCGTGGATGCGTGCAGCGGTTTTGATGTTGATGCTTTTGGCCGGCGCGATTCACGGCGCGATGCACGGCGCGATGGCGGCGCCGGCGGCCGACCTGGTCTACCGCAACGGCTACATCTATACGGTGGATCCGAATGACAGCGTGCAGCAGGCGCTGGCCGTAAGCGCCGGCCGCATCGTCTACGTGGGCGACGATGCCGGCGCCGCGGGCCTGGTGGGCGAGGGCACCCGCGTGATCGACCTGCAGGGCCGCATGCTCATGCCGGGTTTGGTCGACGCCCACATGCATCCCCAGTCGGGCGGCAGCCGCCTGCTCAATTGCAGCCTCGATTACCTGCCCTTGACGGTGGCCCAGTTCCAGGCCCGCATCCAGGCCTGCCTGGACGCTGACAAGAAAGCGGGGCCGGAGCGCTGGCTGGTGGTGGTGAACTGGTTCCAGCAGGGGATGACGCCGACAGGCGCGGACAGTGCCGCCATTCTCGACACCTTGAAAACGCGCCGGCCCATCATCGTGCGCTCGTCTTTCGGCCACTCGGCCCTGTTGAACAGCCGCGGCATCGCGCTGGCCAAAATCACGGGGGCCACCCAGGACCCCGCCGGCGGCAAAATCGTGCGCGCTGCCGATGGCCGCGCCACCGGCCTGCTGGAAGACGCCGCCCAGGAGTTGGCCATGAACCTGCTGCCGCCCTTGAGCGTGGCGGAAAATCTGAAGGCCTCAAAAGCGGCGCTGGACGCCATGCGGCGCCAGGGGATCACCAGCTTTCTCGATGCCTGGACCGACCCGGAGACGATGACGGCGTTTCGCACCTTGCAGAGGCAAGGCGCCTTGAGCGCACGGGCCCACTTCGCCGTGCTGATCGACCTCGATCAAAAGCCGGGCAAGCGCCGCCCCACGGTGGCGGGCGCGGTGGCCGATTTGCTGCGCCAGCAGCGCCAGTTCGACCAGGGACCCTTGCAGGCGGCGCCCTCGATGCAGCTGCGGCACGCCAAACTGTTCATGGATGGCGTGATCGCCGCACCTGCGTTCACGGGCGCCATGCTGGCACCGTATCTGGTCAACCGGGGTACGCCGCAGCAGCCGGACTGGCAGCCCGGCGCGAGCCGCGGACCGGCCACCTATTTTTCCCAGCGCGACCTGCGCGCCACCTTGCAGGCCCTGGCCGCGGCCCACATCGATCCCCATATCCACGTCGATGGCGACCGCGCCGTGCGCGAGTCGCTCGACGCCATCGCCGCCGTGCGTTCCACTCCCGCCGGCAAGGCGATGCGGCCCGTGCTGGCCCACGACGAAAGCGTGGACCCGGACGATTACGGGCGCTTCGCCGCCCTGGACGTCACCCCCGTGCTGTCTTTTCAGTGGGCCAAGCCGGCCGCCGACACGGTCGACGCCCTGCGCGATTATCTGGGACCGGCGCGCTTCGGCCGGGTCGAACCGGAAGCCGTGCTGCTCGATGCGGGCGCGCGCGTCACTTATGGCAGCGACTGGCCGGTCGATCCTCTCGACATCTGGTTTGCCTTGAAAGTGGGCGTGACCCGCACGGCCGATCCCGACTTCGTGCGCAGCTATCCCCAGTATGCCGGCCGTCTGACCGACCAGGCCGGCATGTCGCGTGCGGCCGTACTGCGCGCCGCGACCATCAATGGCGCTTACACCCTGCGCCAGGAAGCTGACAGCGGCTCGCTGGAAGTGGGTAAGTTTGCCGATCTGATCGTGCTCGACCGTAACGTGATGCAGATTCCCGCGGAGGAGATCGCCAAGGTCAAGGTGCTGCAGACGGTGGTGGGCGGCAAGGTGGTCTACGAGGCGGGCAGCCTGAAGTAGGGCGCTGGTGCGGTACACTGCCTGCCTTTCACCTCGAAGCCTTGCTGCATGAGTTTTGCCACCGATCTGCGCCAGCTGGCGCTGCACTGCCTGCTGGAATCCGACCCCGCCGCCAAGACGGCCGCCGTGGCTGCCATGGCGGCCGCCTGGGAGCGTGGGGCGCTGACCCTGGACCCTGCTGCGCCGCTGGCGATGACTGGCGCGATTCCCGGCCGGCCGGACCAGCCGGAGCTGGTCGCGCCGCGGCTGGTGGGGCGCCGTTCCATGGTCACGCTGGAAGGCCGCGCCATGCTGGTGCACGCGCTGGCGCACATCGAATTCAACGCCATGAACCTGGCGCTGGATGCCCTGGCCCGTT
>JACXTT010006053.1_pt1 | contig 17374 bp, 13 predicted proteins | sample 9270951 | NCBI WGS metagenome assembly JACXTT01 (sample SAMN15532306, study PRJNA645909) | rock metagenome | isolation source: weathered quartz diorite | place: Puerto Rico | collected 2017-06-21 | reverse complement strand
GAGCCCACAAAGGATGGGGAAGGAGGCAACGTTGTGGATGGGGGCCGGGAGGTACCAGGAACGGGGATCCACGGGAAATCGCCGTGCGAGCCACAAAATGAGCGGCGTCAGCGCAGCCCATAAGTAGGCATATGCGAATTCGGCGCGAAACACGTGCGCCCAGGTCACGGCGTGGTGGACCACCTGGGCGGTGTAGTGTTCCTGAACGGCCATTAGAAGCGCGAACAGCGACCAGGATGCGAAGATGACGGCGGCTCGCGCGAACCAGCGTTTGCGCATGGGAGATTGCGGAATTATAACGGGGCAGCGGGTGAATACCTATAGACGTGTGGCGAAGGGGTTACACGCTGGGGCGAAACGGGCACGGCTACACCAGGACGGCTTCGGTCTCTTCGCTCGCCGTGAAGTAGGCGCAGTCGGGATGGTGGAAGACCAGCGCGCTGACGCTGGCCTCGGGCTCCATCATCATGCCTTCGGTGAGGTGCACGCCGATTTCATCGGGATTAAGTAGCTTCCAGATACCTTCCTGATCGTCGAGATTGGGGCAAGCCGGGTAGCCGAAGCTGTATCGCTTGCCGCGATAGCGGGACGTGAAGCGCTCCTGCATAGTCATTGAGGGCGGATCGGGAAAGCCCCAGTCTTCGCGGATGCGGCGGTGCAGCCACTCGGCGCAACCCTCGGCAGTCTCGATAGCTAAGGCTTGCAGTGCGTGCGCTTTGAAATACACGCCGGCCTGCTTCAGCTCTTCGCTCTTTTCACGAATGCCTGCGCCGGCTGTCACGACGAAAATAGCGAAATGATCGCGCGCGCCGTCGGCCGGATCGAGAATGTAATCGCTCAGGCACAGGCCTTCGTCGCGCCGCTGGCGGCCGAAGCGGAAGGTGTGCAGCGGAGTCTGCGCGCCGGGCGTGAATAAGTGGATGGCGTTGCCATCGCGCTCGGCCTCGAAGAACTGCCAGACAGCCTTCACTTTCATGTACGGCGCGGCTTCGTTCTTGAGCTCCTCCACCATGTGGTAGAGCTCCAGCGCCTTCTCGTTATGCTCCGCCAGGTTTTTCTCGAAGTGGCCCTTGTAACCCAGGTGCCGCCCGTAGAGCATGTGCGGGTTGATGTAACTCCAGATCTCGGCGAGATGCGGCACGTCGCGGACTTTGCGGTCGAGATACGGGGCGGGCGGAATCGGGAGACCGGTCCGGACCTTGCTGCTGCGGATTTCCGTCAGCGGAGTCTCGGGCTCCGCGGGACGCTCGAGTTCTACCGGCGGAACGATCTGCGTGTGCGCGCGCAGAACGGCGTCGCGCTGGACCGGGTCCATGAGCTGATTCATGAGCGACAGGCCGGTCATGGCGTCTTTGGCATAGCAGACGGCTTCGCCATAGGCCGGTGCGATCTTGTTGGTGGTGTATTTCTCGGAAAGCGCGGCGCCGCCCACCAGCAGCGGAATGCGAATCTGGTGCTCGCGCAGATCGCCCGCGGTGATCACCATCTGCTGCGCGCTCTTGACCAGCAGGCCCGATAAGCCGATGGCGTCGGGCGAGTGCTCGCGGAAAGCTTCGATCAGCTTCTCCGGCGGCACTTTGATCCCCAGGTTGATCACTTTGTATCCGTTGTTACTGAGGATGATCTCGACCAGGTTCTTGCCGATATCGTGCACGTCGCCCTTTACGGTGGCGAGAACGATCTTCCCGCGATTCGAGCTGTCGGCCTTCTCCATGAAGCTTTCCAGGTGATTCACCGCGGCCTTCATGGCCTCGGCCGATTGCAGCACCTCGGCGACGATCAGTTCGTTATTGTTGAACAGCCGCCCGACCTCCGACATGCCGGCCATTAACGGGCCATTAATGATGTCGAGCGGGGCGGAGCCTTCGGCCCGCTTGCGGTCCAGGTCTTCGATCAGGCCTTCCTTTGTTCCTTCGATGATGTAATTGGCCAGGCGCTCATCGAGCGGCAGCGCGGCGGCCTTGGCTTTGTCTTTCTTGACGGCGTGGCGGAAGAAGTCGGTGATGGCGGCGATGTGGAACTGGTTGATGGCGGCCTTCTGGTCGGGCGTCTGCTGGCGCCAGTCGTCCGGCGCAAGCCGCAGGGCTTCATCGGGTGCATCCGCGGGAGGCGTATTGAAGAGCAGGTTTTCCGCGAGGCGCCGCTCTTCTTCGGGCAGCGATGCAAAGCGCTCCAGTTTCTGCGCGTTGACGATGGCGAGATCGAGGCCGGCCTTGGTGCAGTAGTACAGGAAGACCGAATTGATCACCTCGCGCGCCGCCGCCGGAAGCCCGAACGAGATGTTCGAGATCCCCAGCACGGTCTTGACATAAGGGATGTGCTCCTTGATCAGGCGCAAGGCTTCGATGGTCTCGACGGCGCCGCCGATATAGTTGGTGTCGCCGGTGGCGCAGGGGAATACCAGCGGATCGATGATGATGTCCTCGGCCGGAATGCCGTATTTCTCGGTCAGGAGCCGAACGGAACGCTCGGCAACCGCAAGCTTGCGCTCGCGTGTAAAGGCCTGCGCCTGCTGCTTGTCTTCATCGATGCAGCCCACGATCAGCGCCGCGCCGAAACTCCTGGCGATGGGGCACACACGCTCGAACTTCTCTTCACCGTCTTCCAGGTTGATGGAGTTGATGAGGCTCTTGCCCTGGCAGTAGGTGAGGGCCTGCTCGATGGCACGCGGATCGGTGGTGTCGATCATGATCGGCGCCTTGACGAGCCGGATCAGCCGCTCGTAGAACGGCTGGATATCCTTCATTTCGTCGCGATCTGTGGATTGCAGACACACATCGATGACGTGCGCGCCGTTTTTCACCTGCTGGCGCGCAATCTCCGCCGCTTGCTCCCACTTTTCTTCGGCGATGAGATTCTTAAAGGCGCGCGATCCGATCACATTGGTGCGCTCGCCGACGATGAGCGGGCGATTGCTGTCTTCCGCCTCCACCAGCTCGATACCGGCATAATAAGCGCGGTGCGACCGGGCTTTCGGCACGCGCGGCTTCTTGCGGCCGGCCATCTGCGCGATGGCGCGGATGTGCGCGTCGGTGGTGCCACAGCAGCCGCCGACCAGGTTCAGCCAGCCATGCGCTACAAACTTCTCCAGTTGCGCGGCCAGGCTCTCGGGCGTCTCGTCGTATTTCAACTGCTCGTTCGGCAATCCGGCGTTGGGGTAACAGGAAACGCGGGTCGAAGCGAGTTCGCTGAGAGTCCGCAGATGGTCGGTCATGAACTCAGGCCCGGTGGCGCAGTTCAAGCCAACCGACAGCAGATCGGCGTGCGCAATCGATGTCCAGAACGCTTCGGCGGGCTGGCCGGCCAGCATCGTGCCGGTGGCCTCGATGGTTCCCGAAACCATGATCGGAATATCGCGCCCCAACTCGCGCTTGAGTTGGGCGATGGCCAGCAGCCCGGCTTTCACGGCGCGCGTGTCGTTACACGTCTCGAGCAGCAGGATATCCACGCCACCCTCGACCAGAGCTTTAGCCTGATCGTAATAGGCATCGCGGAGCTGCTCAAAAGTGATGCCGCCGCCGACGGAGATCACTTTGGTGGTCGGCCCCATCGAGCCCGCTACCCAGCGGGGCTTGGCAGCGGTGGAAAACTCGTCGGCGGCCTGCCGGGCGAGCCGCGCCGCCTGTGAATTGAAATAGCCGGCTTGATCCTGAAGCCCGAACTCGCTCAGTACGATGCGGGTTCCCCCGAACGAGTTGGTCTCGATGATGTCCGAACCGGCTTTCAAGTACGCCCGGTGAACGGCCAGAACGGCTTCGGGACGTGATTTGACGAGGTACTCCACGCACCCATCGAGCGCCGGACCATCGGCGGCGGTGAGCTCCTCGCGGTGCAGCATGGTTCCCATCGCCCCGTCCAGCACGAGGATGCGTGTCTCGAGCGCGTCTTGGAGTGCCTGTAACCGTTCCTTCGGGTCGGTCATAGCGAAGCCGGAACTCTCTTTATTTTATCAGGTTGGCCGGATTGGCCCGTTACCCGCAGCTTTGCCGCGCCGTGTTGTATACTACCCTGCGACCGAGAGGCTCGAGGAGGGCACAATGCTCAAGACATCCCTACTTTGCCTGTTCCTGGCGACACTGCACGCGGAGACGGCTTCGCCGGATCAGATTCGTTCAGCCGCGACCCGCGCCATCGCTATCGTCCAGCGCGGCGCATCCGGCTTCTATAAGTCGCAGGACTGCTTCTCGTGCCACGACCATGGGTTGCCGATACTGGCGTTCCGCGTGGCCCGCGAGCATGGAGTTGCGGTGGACGAGACCGGCGCAAATCAGGTGGCCGCGAAGGGGCTGCTGGCGGGACCCGACCTTTCGTCCATCGACCGCGCCGTGCAGGACATGATGATCGTCGATCCGGCTTTGTCGGATGGGTGGGCGCTGATCGCCGCGGATGCTGCGGGCGTGCGGCCCGACCTCGTGACCGCGGCGTATGCCCAGCGCGTGGCCAACTGGCAGCGGCCGGATGGGCACTGGCTCACTATAGATGACCGCCCGCCACAATCCTATAGCGTGTTTACGGCTACCGCGGTTGCATTGCGAGCCATGCAACTTTATATGCCGGCACAGCTAAGCAATGAGAAAACCGAGCGCCTGGCGCGGGCCAAGGCATGGCTGCTCTCCGCCAAGCCGCGCGACACCGAAGAATACACGTTCCGGCTGTTTGGCCTGCATTGGGCTGGAGCGTCCGCCGACGAATGCCGCCGGGCCGCGCGGGACTTGATGGCCATTCAGCGGCCGAACGGCGGATGGGCAGAGCTTCCCCACATGCAGCCGGATGCTTATTCCACCGGCGAGGCGCTGGTCGCGCTGCATGAGGCGGGAGGAGTACTGGTCACCGACCCAGCCTGGCAGAAAGGGCTGCAATACCTGCTTTCGACGCAGGATGACCGAGGCGCGTGGCACGTGCGCGCACGGATGGTGTCGCCTGCCCAGGTGAGCCCGCCGTATTTCGAAACGGGCTTTCCGTACGGCCACGACCAGTTCCTCTCCACGGACGCAACGTGCTGGGCCGCTATGGCCCTGATGCTGGCGCTTCCGAAGATGACGAGCCCGTCCGCCCCTTTGCCGCTTCCGGCCCTCGCGCCTAAAGGCCTGCAACCATGGATGGAGACGGGGCTGTTCGGGACGGCTCAGGAGCTGAAGGCGGCGCTGGACAAGGGCCTTGATCCCAACAGCAAGACGCCGGAGGGCACAACACTCCTCATGCTGGCGGCGCACGACGCGGAGAAAGTGAAGCTGCTGATCGACCGCGGCGCGGACGTGCGCGTCAAGGCCAAGTCCGGGTTCACGGCGTTGATGGTGGCAACCACCTACTTCGGCACTTCCAAATCCGTCAAGCTGTTGCTCGATCATGGCGCCGAAGCGCGGCCGGGCACAGGGGTGCTGTTTAACGCCTCGCCGCTATTCCTGGCGTCACTGGCGGGCGATGACGAAAATGTGGCCCTGCTGGCGGCAAAGGGAGCGGACGCGAATCGCTCGATGAATGTTGTCGGAATGTTTCCCACCAGCCCTTTGATCCAGGCGGTCGTGCAGGGTGACCATGGGGTGGTCGCGGCGCTGCTCAGCGCCGGAGCGGACGTCAAAGAGAAAGACCAGGACGGAATGACGGCGCTCCACTGGGCTATGGTTGCTCATCGCATGGATGCGATGAAAGTACTGCTGGCGCGAGGCGCGGACGTAAATGCGCTAGACCGTTTTGGCTACACGCCATTGCACTACGCCGCAACAATCGATCATGGCGACGCCGAGACGGCGACGGCGCTGCTGAAGGCGGGTGCCGATCCGAGCGTCAAGAACAAGGAAGGCAAGACGGCCTTGGAACAGGGCCGCGAGTATCCTCACATTCTTGCGGCGCTGGAGAAAGCGGAAACGAAACACTAAAGACCGGCCGTTCTGTAAAGGGAGGACCACTCAACTGAAGATCAGCGGATCGCTGCCTGTAATTCCTACGCCCTTTTTCGGTAATCGAATCGACTTTGACAGCCTGCTCAAGCTTTTCGACCATCTCTTTCCGGAGCTGGATGGGTATACTCTGTGCGGGAGCACGGGCGAGGCGGCGTCGCTGACGATTGAGGAGCGCATCAAGCTGATGCAGTTCGCGGCCCGGCATACGCCCGCGGGAAAGTCCATTGTGGTGGGGCTTACGCACACCAGCCTGGAAGAGATGCGGAAGCTGGTGCGCGCGGCCGTGGAACTGGGCATCCATGCCGGACTGGTGCCCTGCCCGTACTACTTCCCGAATTCCTTTCCGATGGTGCTGGAGTTTTTCCGCGCGCTCGACGGCCAATCGGAACTGGAGCTGGTGCTCTACGACAACCCGATTTTTACCAAGACTTGGCTGCGGGCGGAAGAACTGCTCAGACTGGTTGATGCGTGCCAGCGTCTCAACGCGGTCAAGATGACGGATCACGACCTCAGCAAGATTCCCGAGCTGAAGCGTCACGGCGTGACGGTGTTTTCGGGCGATGACGTTGTCGCGTTCCGCAGCCTGATGCTCGGCGCCGACGGCAGCATGATTATCGCGCCGTCCGTGTTTCCGGCGGCGTACCAGGAGACCGTGCGGCTGCTGGGCGAGGGAAAGACCACCGCGTCGCTGCGTGTTTTCTCCGAACGCATCCTGCCGTTCATCCATCTGTTCGGACTGGGAGACGAGGTGCAGAACACCAAGGCGCTTTTCCAGCATCTAGGCATTTTCCGGTCGGGCGAAGTGCGGCCGCCGCTCCTACCTTGTAGCCCAGAGCGGCTCCGCGAAGTCGTGCTGGCGTATGATCTCTGCCAATCGGGGGCAGGCGCATGAAGCTGAAAGACCGTGTGGCGGTTATCACCGGTTCGGGGTCCGGCATCGGCCGGGCCGCGGCCATCGAATTTGCGCGCGAGGGCGCGAAGGTTGTGGTAGCGGATATTAACCTTGCCGGCGCGCGGGAGACCGTCGACCGCATCGGCCAAATGGGCGGCGAGTCGCATGCGGTTGAAACGGATGTGGCGAATCCGGAATCCGTGCGGAATCTGGTACGCGAAACGCTGCGCGTTTTTAACAAGGTAAATGTGCTGTTCAATAATGCCGCCGTCCAAGTTAACAAGACGGTGGAAGATACAACGGTCGAGGAGTGGGACCGCGAGATTGCGGTGAACCTGGGCGGGGTTTTTCTGTGCTCGAAATTCTTCATGCCGCACTTGCGCTCGACCAAGGGCGCGATCGTGAACATGTCGTCGGTGAACGGTTTCTTCGTCGAACCGATGTGCGCGGGATACTGCGCCACCAAGGCGGCGATCATCGGGCTGACCAAAGCCATGGCCATCGACCACGGCAAAGAAGGGATTCGCGTCAACTGCATTTGCCCCGGCTATATCGACGCTGGCCTCGCCGAAGGCTACTTTCAGGCACAGCCGGATCCCGCGGCGGCACGCGCCTCGGCCGGCAAGCTGCACGCGCTGTGGCGCATCGGACGGCCCGAGGAAGTGGGGCGCGTGGCGGTTTTTCTGGCGAGCGACGATGCCTCGTTCGTTACGGGGTCGGCGTACGTGGTGGATGGCGGATTCGGGTCAGGGCTGCCGCCGGGCAGTTAGCGCAGGACGGCGGGCACCGCGATAGCGCTCACCAGGCGCGGGGGCGAGCCGGGATCTTGCGTGATTTCGATCTCGCGCGGTTCCTGGCGGCAATCGGGCAGCGGAGTGACCGAGTAGTAATTCAGGCCATAGCGCAGGCTGCGATGGAGGCGCGCGACGCACACACGGTCGCGCATGGGTGCCACGGCATTCCACAGAGGCCGCGCGGAGGCCAGGCGGTCGATCTCTGGAAAAGTCCGTAGCTCGATAGCGACGGCGCCGGCCGTGATGCAAACGGCCAGCAGAGCTATAGCGGCACCGCGTTGTGCAACCGCATCCAGATACCACACCAGGGGACAAGCGAGCGCGGGCAGAAGCCACGTCCAGTGAAACGCTGGCGGAGTGGAGCGCGAGATGCCGGCGGCCAGGGCATCCGGCAGGATTGCCGCAGCCGGCCCGAGCAAAACCAGCAGGGCGGCCGTCGCGACCAGGGTCCAGCGTGAGCGCTTCGGATCCGCGAGCGCGATTCCGGCCATCGCGGCCAGGGCGGGTACCAGCGGGAGTACGTATCCCGGCAGCTTGTTTCGTGCGGCGGAGAAGAACACCAGGCCGAACAGAGACACAAACAACAGGAAGCGGCACCGGAGATCGGAATAAAGCGGCCGGCGCCCGATGGCGATCAAGACAGGAGTCCACGGGAATAATCCGGCGACGATCACAGGCAAGAAGAACCACCATGCCTGCCCGTGCGCTCGTTCCGGCGTGAAGAAGCGCCCCACCTGCTGTTGCCAGAAGAACTCTTCAAGAAATGGCCGCCCATTCCGGATGAAGCACAGCACGTACCAGGGCAGCGCGACGATCGCGAACGATCCGATGACGCGCGGATGAAACCAATCGAGCAAACGGCGGCGGCCCATCCAGGCAAGCGGCACGGCGAGCACCAGCGGAACCAGGCCCTTGGCGAGTACAGCGAGGCCGAGCAGCGCGGCGGCCAGCGGCAGCCAGCGGCGGTCTCCCCGCTCCAGCCAGCTTAGGGAGAGCAGCATAGCCGCGGCGAACGCCGTCGACACCGGCAGATCGGGCACGCCGATATGGCTGTAACCAAGCCAGGCAGCAGACGTCCCAAGGATAACGGTTGCGTAGCTGGCGGCCGGATCGCCAAACTCGCGCCGCAGTACCCAATAAAAGAAGATGAGGAACGCGACGCTCATGAGCGCAACCGGCAGCCGCGGCGCCAGGTCTTCGTTCAGGCCCAGGCGGAAGGCGGCCCCTTCCATCCAGTAGAGAAGAACTGGTTTTTCGAACCACGGCTGGCCCCACAGGCGCGGCGTGATCCAGTCGCCAGAGCGCGCCATTTCGCGGCTGACGGCGGCATAGCGCGGCTCATCGGCACTCAGCAGGCCGACGCCGTTAAGATTGAACAAATAGAACAGATACACCAGGGGAATGGCAAGTAACAGGATTCGTGGCGGCGGGCGCAGCATCCGGTTTCATCGTAGGACAGGCGTTCCCGGCTGTCCATTTTTCTATAATGGATATAAGTGCTCCTCATAAGGCTTGTGGCCGTCGTTGGAATGTCGCTGTTGCTGCGCGCGGACGTCCGCAACTGCGCCTGCAACATCGCCAAACCCGAGAGCATGGCGGCCCGCGAGTGCGGGCTGTGCCGCGAGGCGGAGAGCCAGCCGGCGGACGCCGCTGTCTTCTTCCTGAAGGACAACAATCCGCGCAAGCCGAATCGTTGGCTGGCGCTGCCGCGCTCCCACGTCCACGAGCTAGCCGCCATGACGCCGGAGGCGCGGTTTGCGCTGTGGAATGCGGCCATCGAGAAGGGCAAATCGCTGTGGAACGATCAGTGGGGCCTGGCCGTAAATGGGGACGAGCGGCGCACGCAGTGCCATGCGCACATACATATCGGCAAGCTGCTGGACGGCGTCGAGACGCCGAATTTCGTGGAAATCGGCGGCCCGGCCGGGATTCCCATTCCCACCGACGGCACGGGGTTCTGGGTGCATCCGGTGAGCGGCAGGCTGCACGTGCATACCGGTGAGCAGGTGACCGAATTCGTGTTAATGAGGTAGTGATGGAATTATTGGAAATCGCGAAACTCCCGACGGCGGAAAATTCAGCCATTCATCTGAACCCGCTGGACAACGTGGCCATAGCGCGCGTGCCCCTCTCCGCCGGAATGAAGCTGCGCGTGGATGGCGTGCCGATCGATATTCTTGATCCGGTACCCGCGGGCCACAAGATCGCCGTAGCGCGGATTCAGGCGGGCGAGATGGTGCACCGCTACGGACAGGCGATCGGCCGCGCCAAGCAAACAATCGAGCCGGGTCGCCATGTCCACACGCATAACGTTTCCTACGAAGAGCTGGCGTTCGACTATCAGTTTCCGGAAGGCGAAGTACCCTACCCCGCGCCGCTGAAGGACATCCCGACGTTCCGCGGTTACCTGCGTGAAGACGGGCGCGCGGGCACACGCAATTACATCGCGGTGGTGGCGGCGAGCAACTGCGCGGCCCATACCGCCGAGCTGATCGCGGCCAGTTTTGATGACGAGCGGCTACCGTCCAACGTTGATGGCGTGGTGGCGTTCCCACACGGGGAAGGCTGCGGTCACACAATCGGCCCGGATACCGAACAGCTCCAGCGGACGCTGGCGGGAGTGCTGGCGCATCCCAACGTTTCGGCGGCGATCATTCTTGGACTCGGGTGCGAAGTGAACCAGATCGACCATTACCTGGGGCCGAATGCGCCGCGGAGCTCGCGGCTGGTCGGGATGACCCTGCAATCGAGCGGCGGTACTACGGGGGCGCTCGCGGCCGCGCGGCGCGAGATTCACACCCTTATGGAGCAGGCATCCGCCGAGCAGCGCACGGACATTCCGGCTTCGAAGATCGTGCTCGGTCTGAACTGCGGCGGCTCGGATTCCTTCTCAGGGATTACGGCGAACCCGGCACTCGGCATCTGCTGCGACATGCTGGCTTCGATCGGCGCGACGGCCGTGCTGGCCGAGACTACTGAGTGTTTCGGCGCCGAGCACCTGTTGATCCGGCGCGCACGCAACCGGCAGGTGGCCGAGAGATTCCTGGGCTTCATCAAAGCCTACAAGCAATACCTGACGCGCTTCGGCGGCAGCTTCGACGACAATCCATCCCCCGGAAACAAGGACGGCGGTTTGACCAACATTCTGGAAAAATCGCTGGGCGCCGCCGCCAAGGCGGGCAGCACGCCGCTGATGGACGCCGTGGATTACGCCGAGCGCATCAACTCGCCCGGTTTCGTGTTCATGAATACCCCGGGATATGATCCGGTGTCGCTGACTGGCCTCGCCGCCGGCGGCTGCAATCTGATCGCGTTTACCACGGGCCGCGGCAGCGCTATCGGCTTCCCTTCGATTCCGGTGGTCAAGATCGCAACCAACGGCAACACGTTCCGGCGCATGCGCGACAACATGGATATCAACGCGGGCGTCATCGCGGAAGGCGAGAAAAGTATCGAAGCGGTGGGCCGCGAGATCTTCGAGATGGGTCTGAGGGTGGCATCGGGCGAACGAACCTGCGCCGAGCGGCTGGGCCACAAGGAATTCGTGCCGTGGCGCATCGGGCCGGTGCTCTAGCAAGCCTCCGTTACAATAGAAAAAATGTCTCGAACCATCGCAATCGCATTTCTGGTGAGCGCCGCGCTGTGGTCGGCCGATAAGGCCCCGGTCCAAAAATCGGCCTTCGATAAGCCGACGCTCGAGGCCTATGTCCGCCACCTGTTCGTGTGGAGCCCGCAAATCAAGGTCGAGATCGGCGATCCCAAACCCGCGCCGGTTCCTGGTTTTTCAGAAGTGCAAGTGCATGCCTCGGCCGGAAACGCCAGCGCCGATGAGACGCTGTACGTCTCCAAGGACGGCCAGAAGATAATGCGCGGGAACTTTTTCGACGTGAATCAGAACCCATTCAAGAAGGAGCTCGATAAGCTGCATACCGATCTGCAGCCAAGCATGGGGACGCCGGGGGCTCCGGTGGTGGTGGTATTGTTCAGCGATTTCGAATGCCCGTATTGCAAGGAGGAGGCCAAGGCGCTGCGGTCGAATCTGCTCTCGACTTACCCCAAAGAGGTGCGCCTGTACTTCAAGGATATGCCGCTCGAACAGATTCATCCCTGGGCTTTGCCTGCCGCCATCGCGGGGCGCTGCATCTTCAAGCAGAATCCGGCGGCGTTCTGGGATTATCACGACTGGATCTATGAAGCGCAGAGCGATGTCACAGCCGATAATCTGAAATCCAAGATCATGGAATTCGTCAAGGGCCGGGAGATCGATCCGCTGCAGCTCGAACGCTGCATGGACACCAAGGGCACGCTGCCAGAAATCGAAAAGTCCGTCGCGGAGGCCAAGGCGGTCGGCGTGGCCGGTACCCCCACGCTATTCGTCAATGGGCGCCTCTTGACCGGCCAACCCGCCAGCTGGGCCAATCTGCGCCAGGTGATCGACTACGAAATTGAGTATCAAAAAACCGCCAAGAACGCCGGGGAAGATTGCGGCTGCGAAGTGAAGCTTCCCGGGCCCGCGCTCCACTAGGAAACTCATTCCATGCGCCATTTTCAGCGTTTTCTTTTTCTGAGCGGCATTCTGCTCGGGGGCCTGTGTGCCGCGCCGGCGCCGACCATCGTCACCCCGACCATCGACCCGGACCGCTTTCTGAGCCACATCAAGTATCTGGCATCGCCCGAGATGCGCGGCCGCGCCACCGGGTCGCCTGAACTCGAGAAGGCGGCTGACTATATCGCCCGCCAGTTTCGTGCCATCGGCCTGAAGCCGCTGGATGCCAATGGCTATTTTCAAGCCTTCCCGGTGACCACCAACGCCAGAATCGGCCACGACAATCACTTCGAGTTTGTGGAGGGCGGGAAGAAGTTCAAATTGGAAACCGGCGACGAGTTCATTCCATTCAACTTCTCATCGAGCGGAAAGGCCGCGGCCAGCGTCGTGTTTGCCGGCTATGGAATCACGGCTCCGGAATACAACTACGACGACTACGCCGGGCTCGATGTGAAAAACAAGCTGGTTCTCATTCTGCGCCACGAACCCCAGGAGTTCGATGAAAAAAGCGTGTTCGCCGGCAAAGTCTATACCGAACACGCGCAATTCTTCAGCAAGGCGACCAACGCCAAGATGCACGGCGCGCGCGGCGTGATTCTCATTAACGACATTTTCAATCACCGCAGCGAATCAGACGATCTGGAAAAATTCGGCCGCACCGTGGGTCCCGCCGACGCCGGAATTCCGTTCGTGCAGATCAAGGCCGAAGTGGCGGCACGATGGATCGCCGATGCGGGCCAGAACCTGGATGACATTGCGGCCGCCATTGACAAGGATTTGAAGCCGCGCTCGTTCGCTCTACCGGATTCGATCCAGGTGCGCGAGAACGTGGACGTGGAGCGCGTGGTCAAGACCGTTCACAACGTGGCCGGCTATCTGCCGGGCGAAACGGACGAGTACGTGGTGATCGGCGCGCACTTCGATCATCTCGGCCTGGGCGAGCAGTTCTCCATGGCGCCGTCGCTCGCCGGAACGACAGTGCATCCGGGCGCCGATGACAACGCCTCCGGCACATCTGGCGTGATCGAGCTGGCGCGCTGGTTCTCAAGCCAGCCGAAACACAAGCGCGGCATCCTGTTTGTGACGTTCGCCGGTGAGGAGTTGGGTCTGCTGGGATCGAGCTTCTACGTGAACCATCCGGAGCTGCCGCTCGACAAGGCGGTGGCCATGATGAATCTCGACATGATCGGCCGGGTGCGGGAAGGCAAGGTCTACATCGGCGGGATGGCTACGGGAAGCAATCTTCGAGCCACCCTCGACCCGCTCATTGCGCACTATCCCATGCGCATCGATTACTCCGACACCACCGGATACGGTTCGAGCGATCACACCTCTTTCACCACCAAACAGGTGCCGGTGCTCTTCTTTTTCTCCGGACTGCATGGCGATTATCACAAGCCGAGCGATACCTGGGACAAAATTGATGCGCCGGACGCGGCCCAGCTGCTGGATCTAATCGCCGAGGTCGGAACCAGGCTCTGCGACGAAGCCGAACGGCCGCAGTTCGTGCGTGTGAAAGAGCCGGATAACCCGCACGCGGGCGCCATGGCCGGCTCGTCGACGTCGGGTTACGGCCCCGCGTTCGGCAGCGTGCCGGATTTCGCCGAGATTCCGAACGGAGTGCGCTTCGCCGACATCCGCGAAGGCACTCCGGCCGCGCAAGCTGGTCTCAAAGCGGGCGACATCCTGATCGAGTTCGACGGCAAACCGATCGGGAACCTTTACGACTTTACATACGCCCTGCGCAGCAAGAAACCGGGCGACCAGGTCACGGTGAAAGTGCGGCGGGGAACCGAAACCGTGACTGCTTGGGTGCTGCTGCGCGCGCGGAAATAAAGCTTTTGCTCAGCCCGCCGATGCTTTATGTGAGGCTTTCGCCTGAAGAGTCGACGAGTACTCCAAACACCTTCGGCGACCGGGTGTGGGAGCTGCCGCCCCTCATCCTCCACCCATTCAGTAATCAGGGTGGGCCGGGCCAGTTACTGGAAGGATCCAAGGCCGCTCTGATGCTGGCTGGACTGCTGCCGGGTGAGGGCGAGGACCGGGACGAGCTGAGAAAGAAGCTGTTGCTCAGCCGTTACGCCGAGTTCCGCATGCTCTACTTCGTGGGCAAAGACCTCATGCGGTGGATCGGGCAATGCGTGGAGCTTGTTGACCGTACCGCGGAGTTCGCCGGCATGAACATCCGGGAACAAAGTTTTGCGGCCTTGCTGGTCTATCACCCGCCGGCGCCCGTGCTCCAGAAATTACGCGAATGGGGCGTGGCCAGCCCTCAATCGGTGTTTTCGCGGGCCCTGGGGATCGCGGCTCTGTTTCGTGAAGTGCCGCCGTCAGATGAGCTTACCGAGCATTTTCTGCTCCACTATTACACCTTTGCAGACCATCTCTTCGTTTGCGCCCAGGGCCTCATGAAGTTCGCTGAAATCAACGCGTCGAACTTTAGTTTCGAACTCTACGCGTCCGGCGAATATACACGCATGCTCGAAAAGCAGTGGGAATCGTAGCCGCCCTGCCGCGTTCCTCTGGCGTCCCGGTATAATTACCTCTATGGACTTTCCACGCCTTTTGCTGGTGCGCCAGAACTTTCCCGATCGCAGGCTGCGCGACGTACGCGCGGCGGTTACTAACGAGCTCGCACAGTCTCCCTTCGGCGGGCGCTTGCGGCCCGGAGCGCGCGTGGCTATTGGTGTGGGCAGCCGCGGCATCAGCAATATCGCCGCCATCGTGCGGTCCGTCGTGGATTTCTGGAAATCCAAGGGCGCGCGGCCGTTCCTGTTCCCGGCCATGGGGAGCCACGGCGCGGCCACCGCCGAGGGGCAAGCGGACGTGCTGGCGCATTACGGAATTATCGAAGAGACCATGGGATGTCCGGTGGTTAGTTCTCTCGACGTGGTTCCGCTGGGCGTGACGCCCGACGGTATCGAGGCCTTCATGGACCGCAATGCCTTCGAGAGCGACGGTGTGATGCTGGTGGGCCGTGTGAAGTGGCACACCGACTTCGCCGGCAACATCGAGAGCGGCCTCTTCAAGATGATGGCCATCGGGCTGGGCAAGTTTGCCGGCGCGCAGCGCTATCACACCTACGCCTACAAGCTGGGCCTAGAGCACGTGATCCGCACCGTGGGGCGGCAGGTGCTGGCGTCGGGCAAGATCCTGGGCGGCCTGGCCATCCTGGAAGACGCCAACCACAACACCGCGCAGGTGACCGCGGTTCCGGTGGAGGAAATGGAGCGGCGCGAGGAGGAATTGCTGCGCCTGGTGAAATCGTGGATGGGCCGCATTCCCACCGATCTCGACGTCCTGATCCTGGATGAGATCGGCAAGAACATCAGCGGCGCTGGCATGGACACCAAGGTCGTAAACCGGGGCGTGCACGGACAATATAATCCCTGGCCGGATGCGCCGCGCATCGAGCGGATCTTCATACGCGGGTTGAGCGATCTCAGTTACGGAAATGGTGTGGGACTGGGGATGGCGGACGTAGTTTCGGACCGCTTACTGGGCAGAATCGACTGGAACCCGACGCGCATCAATTCGCTGACGGCTTCCACTCCGGCGGCAATTCGCACGCCGCTGCATTTCCCAACCGACCGCGAATGCCTGGAGCGGATTGCGCCGACGGTGGGAAAGCACGATCTGCGGGAGGTGACTTATGGCTGGATTCGCAACTCCCTGGAGCTCGGTTTACTGGCGATGAGCGAGAACCTTCGGCCGCAGATCGAGAAGAACCGCGATCTGGAGGTTCTGGGCGCGCCGCGGCCCATGGAATTCGAGGCCAACGGAAATCTCATCGACATGCTGGTCCCGGCGGGCGAAGCCATTGGCGTGCACTAACTGCTCGGGGTCGCGCCGAGTACCGAGGTCACCTTCGAGAAGATCGTGCTGATGCTGGCCGAAGGGCCGGGCAGAATGGCTCCCGCGGCAACGGCCACGAAGGCGGCCAGTAGCGCGTACTCGATCAGGTCCTGGCCGCGTGCGTCGCGACGCAGCCGTGCCCACAGAACTCTGTACGGGTGGGGCTCTCGTAACCATTGCGTCAGCCGTTCCATTCTTTCCTCCTGGTAGAACGTCCGGGTGGGGGCGAGCGTTTCGCTTTCCCACCCGTCCGATCGTCTGTTTAGCTGGCTGCCGCTGACGCCATTACCGAGCTGATCTTCGAAAAGACCGTGCTGATGCTGCTGGCGATGCTAGGCATGAGCGCGCCGGCGGCCACGGCCACAAAACCCGCCATAAGCGCGTACTCGATTAAGTCCTGGCCCTGCTTATCTTTCCAGAGTTTCAGGGCAATTACTGCGTTAGTGATACGTTTCATGGGTTTCCTCTCTTCTCTCTGCTCCCGCTCACACGGGAACCTGTATAGTCCGAGGTTAACAGCGGGTGCGCTGGCGGGAAATCAGGTTTAGGGCTTAGAACGGCTGCGGAACTAGCTGAGGCGATCGCGTAGATCCGGTACCTCGCGTCCGTCTCCGACTGATAGGCCAGGTGGAACGAGCCGGGATGACCCTCGGTCAGCTCGCGCGTCAGCGTCTCCAGATATGCGCCTTCCCGAAACGAGCGATTCGGCGTGGCCACCAGATAGCGCGCTCCATACCGCTCCGCCGCGCTCATCATGTCGCCGGCCGAACCGAGCGGCCGCGCGCCCCCCACATAGTGCAACTGATACGGGTCCTGCACGAAACCGCGCACGCTCTTGCGCCCGGTATACAGGTATAGGGCGGGATCGAGATTGCCCATGAGCACCGCATCGGGTGGCGTGTTGCGGTTGAGCCAGGCGAGCAGACCGGCCATCTCGTGCCAGTCATCGTCAGGCGCGTTAGGCACCGGCACCGCGCCCGTGCCGCGTGCCGCCGCCGCCATAACCGCGAGCGTCCATGCCCCTTGCACCCCGCACAACAACGCCACTGCCGCCAGCGCCACACGGGCCTGGCGAGCCGGAATCGGCAGCGCCCGGCAAAGCGCCCGCGCGCCTTCGTACCCGTACAGCAGCAGCATCGGCAGCAGCGGCGCCAGGAAACGAGACGGAGGCCAGGCCCAGCAGATCACCAGCCCGCCGTACAGCAATACCAGGATTTCGGTGGCCTGCGGGCGCCACGACAGCCGTCGAATGAATCCCGCCGCTACAAGCGACCCGGCCAGGATCGCCACCGCGGATCCCCAGCCCGTGGCCCGCATGCCCATCAGCACCGCCGGCGCGAGCAGTACCGCCAGACAGTTTTGCGCCAGGATTCGGGCCTTTTCGGCG
>JACXTT010006052.1_pt1 | contig 17374 bp, 10 predicted proteins | sample 9270951 | NCBI WGS metagenome assembly JACXTT01 (sample SAMN15532306, study PRJNA645909) | rock metagenome | isolation source: weathered quartz diorite | place: Puerto Rico | collected 2017-06-21 | reverse complement strand
CTCCAGAGAAGGGGGCAGCAGATAGGATTGGTCGGGTTGGTAAGAAAGGTAACTGGCAGCCATGCCCGTATTGTGCTCGATCCGCCGCCGATTTGGCTTCTGCCGCGCAGACTCCTAGGGCGTGCCATGAGTCTCACCGATAGCGAACTCTGGTCTGTCGACCCGATGGGGTTGCAAAGTACCGGTATCGCGACACTTGTTTATGGGCGAAACTGGGGGCCACGGCCCAATGCCATCACCTATAACTCGCCAGCGTGGGGCGGGTTTTCCTTCCGGGCTCAGGCTGGGCTGAACGGCAGCGCGGGCAACTTCAATGCCGGCAGGCAGCTTAGTGGAAGCGTGAGCTACGCCAGCGGGCCGCTCGTCATCAAGGGCGTCTACGAGGAGATCAGGGACGGTAATGGGAATTTTACCAATCTGTATGCGACATCGAGGGAATACGCGGCCGGCGCCGCCTACCAGATCCGGGATCTGAAGCTGTTCGGCGGTTACAGCCTGCTCCGATCTGGCGGGGCCACGGTTGCGGACGCCGACAATCCGACGGCGGCGAACAAGAACCAAATGTTCTGGCTGGGTGCCAATTACCAGGCGACACCGGCGCTGACGCTACTGGCTTCGGCGTACAGGGCGAACGTCAACAAGTCGGGCGGAAGCGGTACCTTGCTCGCGCTCGGTGCAAACTACAACTTCTCAAAACGAACCATGCTGTACGGTACGATCGGCACCGTCATCAACGGCGGGAACGCAGCGTTTGCGGTGGAGGCGTCACCGAATAGCAAGCCGCTGGCCGGTTCCAGCCAGCAAGGCATCTATACCGGGATAGTGCACTGGTTCTGACTGGCTCCTTGGGCGCGCGGAGGCGTCGTGCCCTTTCAAGGTCGAGGGCGCCTCAGGTGACTTCGACCTTCTTTTTTTCGCGGCATGGGAACGCGACCCCGCTGCCGAGGCAAAATGTGCTATGGGCAAAGGCGTTAGCGCTCCCGTCAACATTATTCGCAGCTAGGAGAGAGTCGGCGCCGATGGAACTTCGACACTTACGCTATTTCATTGCGGCGGCCGAGGAAGAGCATTTCGGCCGCGCGGCTGACCGCTTGCATGTCACCAGGCCAGCCGTCTCTCAGATCATCGCCGATCTTGAGGCGGAACTCGGCACTCCCTTGTTCGAACGGCTTGCGCACCACGTCAGACTGACTGCCGCTGGGCACACGTTGTTGCCACAACTCGTACGGGTCATGCACGACCTCAACGAGGCGGTTGTCGTTACCAGGCAGGTGGGACAGGGGAAGGCGGGGGCGCTCAACATCGGCTATGGGTCGCTCACATTGATGCATTCGATTTTCCGGTCGGCCGTCAAGCAGTTCCATGAGAGCTTTCCGGACGTGACGCTGACGCTGATCGAGATGTCTACATCCTTGCAGCCGAAGGCGCTTGCCGACGGCAAGATTCACGCCGGCTTCATGCATCTTGGCCCCAGTCTTGGTCCGGTTCGCAAGCGCCGCACAGAACTCATTTCCGAGCGGGACGGTACAGTGCTCGACTCTGTGCGCATACAGACAGGGACGATCGGTGTGGCGGTGCCGATGGAACACCGGTTGGCACACAGAAAATCAGTGGCTCTGGAAGAGCTGGCTGATGAGCAGTTCGTGGTCGTCCCCAAATCCAGCAGTAGTCCTAACTACGGGAAGCTTTATACCTCCTGTCTGAAGGCGGGGTTCGAGCCCAATGTCGTGCAGGAAGTCAGCACCATTGCTGCGCAGCTCAATCTTATTTCCGTAGGTATGGGGATCGGCCTCGCAGTGATGGGAAAGGGCTTCACTTACCCGAGCAACCTTGCTTTCGTGCCGCTGGAGAATCTTCACTACCCGACCAGCTTTATCTTCGGATGGGTAAAAGGGGAGAGAGATCCGCTCCTGGATCGGATGATCGAAATCGTGAAGGAATTGGCGAAGTAGGCACCACAAACCTGGATATGACGTGGAGGTCGCATGAAGCGCGCGGGTTCTGTTGTACTTGCCTTACCTGCCGATAGCGTATAAAGTAATCCCACTATACAGGATTTAGTCGAGATCAATCGGCTGACGTGTTCTCCAGCAGTCGCTGTGGTTCGACTATCTGATTTCCTCGCTTCATTTCCGCAAGGTGCAATCATGGCGCTTTCCTTCCCCTGGGCTGACATTCACGGCAAACGAGAGGTTTCGGCAGGATCCGTCGATCGCTTGGAGCCGATATTCAGCAGCGCCTGTGTTACGCGGCCGAATAAGCCGACACAGGTTCTCATCGAGAATTCAAACGATAGACCGGATGTCGCAAGGGTGGCAATTCTCGGCTACAACTGATGGCGCCCACGGCGTTGCCCTGTTGCACGGTGTCATAACCCTTGTGAAGGGGCCTATGGCCTCCGCCACCATCTCAAGCGCGGCCAGGATAAGGGCGGATTGCAAATCCACCGGGTCTGGATCCTGGCTGGCGCGGGAGCGCTATCGCGGCCACAAGATTCATCTCCCGCCAGTTGACGCAGCCGCGTCGCCACAAAAAATATCCCGAACTATGAGATAACAACATCAGGCCTGTCCGCGGCGGATCCTGCGTGAGGAACAGTCCAATATTGGCACCTTGTGCCAGCTATTAAGCAAGCAATTACCAGTCGCCCCATCAAGGTGCATGCCGCCGTGTTGACCTTCGAAAATCGCGTTGATAAAGTAGTCGCACTATAAGAGAAAAGATAACGAGCCGGGCCGGCAGGTAGGGTGTTCGGCCTGGCGCGACCTCCAAGGAGACACGCTGTGCTGAAACGCTTTGTCGCCGTTCTCATTGCGATGGGCCTGTTCGCGACCGCTTGCGCGGCAGATCAGTGGCCCCCGCGATCCATCACGCTCGTCGTCGGGTTTGGCGCCGGTGGCAATACTGACCTGGCAGCGCGCATCCTCGCCAACGCGATGAAGGCTTCGTTGCCGGTCCCGGTGGTGGTGGAGAACAAGCCTGGTGCCGGGGGAACGGTGGGAGCGGCCTATGTCTCCCGGTCTGCGGCAAATGGTGGGACCTTGCTGGTGGCCTCCCAGTCCGAAACGACCATGCTCAAGTCCAACCGACTCAAGCCGCCCTATGACCTCGACCGCGATTTCGTCCCTATAGCCAAACTGATGGACCAGGACTATGTCCTGGTGGTACCCGCTTCGCTGAATTTAGGCAATTGGAAGGAGTTTGTCGCGTACGCCAAGGCGCAAGGCTCCATCACCTATGCCACCTCGGGGATTGGCACCACTGCTCACGTAATGTCGGAGCATCTTGCCAAAGAACTTGGGATCAAGGCAGTCCACGTCCCATATACCGGGGCGGCGGCTTTTCGCGCAGATCTCGTGGCAGGACGTGTCGATTTCTCCATCGATGTCGTGCCGCTGTCTATGCCACTCATTTCCGCCGGCAAGCTCCGTCCGATCGCAGTGACGCAGAAGGCGCGAGATCAGCGGCTGCCGAATGTGCCCAGTCTGGTCGAGCTTGGCGTATTCCGGGAGCAATACGCTGGCTGGACTGGGGTTTTCGCGCCGAGGGGAACGCCGCTCGAGGTCCAGGCAAGACTCAGAGAGCAGGTGGATCAGATGCTGCGGGGTTCAGGCGGGCAAGAGATTTCGAATAACGGCTATCGACCCGCGAGCCAGGGCCAGGGACCCAACGATTTCGCCCAGTTCGTGGCCAGCGATCAGAAGAAGTGGCAGGCCGCATTCCAGCGGGTTGGCATCCAGCCTTCTCCCTAAGCAGTAAAAAGGGTGCGCGCCTTGGGCACTCCGCATGATCGAGGAGCGGCTGTCGTGCCGTTCGCGCTGAATGCGCCCATTTCGCGCCATCGATGCTCGGCAAACGCATGTTAAGGACTGTAAGGATACGGAAGAGATGAGTTCAGATCTGGGATCAACCAAGACGCAGGCTGATGTGCGACCAGTGCTGTCCGGTGCTTCGCTGCGCGACCATCGGCACATTGGCCGCATGCTGATCGGTGGCCAGCTGGTCGAGAGTCCGGCCGGCTGGATCGAATGCGTCAATCCCGCAGATGGAAGCACGATTGGCAGGGTCCCGCGTGGCACAGCCGATGATGTGGCAAGGGCCGTGGGCGTGGCAGAAGCCGCGCAGCAGTCCTGGGCCGAGCTCTCGGTTGCTGAGCGTGCCGCCTACCTGGTGCGTTTCGCCGATGCCATTGCGGCCAGGGCAAATGATCTGCTCCTGCTCGAAGTTGCGGACTCCGGCAATTCGATTACCGGGATGCACGGCGATGTCGTCAATTGCGCCGAGCGGTTGCGCTATTTCGCGGGCTTGGGGTACGAGTTGCAGGGCGCCACTATTCCGGGTCGGGCCGACCGTTTGAATTACACCGTGCGAGAGCCATACGGTGTCGTTGGCAGAATCGCGGCCTTCAATCACCCGCTGGCGATGGCGGTCAATGGGCTGGCTGCGCCGTTGATGGCAGGCAATGCCGTTGTGCTCAAGCCCTCGGAGCAGTGCCCGCTTTCGGCAACACTGCTTGGCGAGATTGCGAATGCGGTGTTCCCAGAGGGAATTGTCAATATCGTAACGGGCGATGGCGCGGTCGGAAACGCTCTGGTGCAGCATCCGCGTGTCAAGCGACTGTCGTTCGTTGGTTCCGCGCGCACTGGCTTGGCCATCCAGCGCGGAGCTGCCGAAGTTGCGGTCAAGTCCATTTCCCTGGAACTGGGGGGGAAGAATCCGTTCATTGTCTTCCCCGACGCGCCGCTGGACCGCGTGGCGGAGGCAGCGGTCCTCGGCATGAATTTCATCTGGCAGGGTCAGTCCTGCAGCTCCACGAGCCGCCTGTTTGTGCACGATGCGGTATACGACGAAGTCGTGCGCCGGGTCACGGAAAAAGCAAAGGCCATTCGGCTGGGCGACCCCTTTTCATGGTCGACGGAAATGGGTGCGATCATTTCGCAAGCGCAGCTAGAGAAGGTGGAACAGTATGTGGCGCTTGGCCTTGCGGAAGGCGCGCGCCTGATGACCGGCGGGCGCCGTCCCGCGGGGGAAACCTTCGAAAGAGGCTTCTGGTACGAGCCGACCGTCTTCGCAGATGTCAGGCAGGACATGCGGATCGCTCGCGATGAGATATTCGGTCCGGTGCTCTCCGTTCTACGCTGGTCGCACGTGGAGGAAGTCATCGACATGGCGAACGCTGTCGATCTGGGCTTGACGGGCGCGATCTGGACACAAGACATCGGCACCGCCATGCGGGCGGCCAGACGCCTGCAAACGGGCTACATCTGGATCAATGGAGTGGCATCGAACGCGCGTGCCGTGCCATTTGGCGGCTACAAGAACAGCGGCGTGGGGCGCGAGCGAGGGATCGAAGAACTTTATTCATACACCGAGGAAAAATCGGTGCAGGTCTTCTTCTGAGCGATTCGCCCGGGAGATGTCCGGCGGCGCTGTCGATGGTGAAAGCCCGGCGCCATCGCCAAGGCGCCGCGGATCGCGTTGCCCGGGAAGTTCAGGATGCCGGCCCAGAACAACTACCAGAGCCCAACCAGTCATGCACTCATCCACTGACCTTTGCGATGTGTTTGCCCGCCACGTCGCCAACACCCGCTATGAAAGCCTGCCTCCCGCAGCCGCGGACACCGCGAAAAAGAGCCTTCTCGATACGCTGGGCGTCATCCTTGCTGCAAGCGGTATGGAGCAGTCGGTTCGCAGCGTGGTGGAGCTGGCGCGGGAAAGCGGTGGCAAGCCGGAGAGCCTGCTGCTTGGTTTCGGAGGCCGCCTCCCCGCGGCCTCGGCGGCGCTGGTTAACGGGGCCTTGGCACATTGCCTCGATTTCGATGACAGGACCCCCTGGGGCGGTCATGCCGGAAGCTCCCTGGTCCCGGCGGTGCTCGCGCTCGCCGAGCGCAAGGGTGGCATTTCCGGCAAGCAACTGATAGCAGCAATTGCTGCCGGGCAGGATATCTTCGTGCGGCTACGGTGCAATGTATTGCACGATCACGAATGGAACGTCTCTACCGTCATGGGGGTGTTCGCCGCGACGGCAGGCGCCGCAAACGTGCTCGGCTTGAGTGCGGGGCAGACTGCGAATGCCCTGGGCATCGCCAGCATGCAGTCGAGCGGCACCATGCAACTGATCTACGGCGGCAGTCACTTGCGCGGCATGTATGCCGGCTTCAGTGCGAAGGCCGCGGTCATTGCTGCGCTGCTGGCGGAAAAGGGAATGACTGGTATTGACGGTGCCTTCGAGGGCAAGGGAGGGATTCTTCCGACCTATTTCCGGCAAGACTACGACCGTGAGCGAATGCTTGCGGAGCTCGGCAGGGATTATCTTGGTACCGATATGCTGTACAAGCCATGGCCTGTCGTCGGCTTGGCGCACACCTATATTCACGCCACCACGGAGCTGATGAAGCAACACAGGCTCGTCGCGGACGACATCGCGCAGATCCGGGTGTTCGTGGCGCAGCGGCAGAAGCAGATGTGCGTTCCCATTGAACGACGCCGCGCGCCGGAAACTGCCGTGGACGCCAAATTCAGCCTTCCCTTCTGTATTGCCCTTGCCGCCACGCACGGGGCGATCAGACTCAGTGATTTCAGTGCCGAGGCGTTACGCGCCAGCGATGTGAGCGCGATGGCGGCGCGCGTCGTCCCGGTCGACGACGAGAGCCCTGAGCGGGAGGCAAAAGTGGCGGTCGGACGGGTGGAGATCGTCACGCGCGATGGCCGGTCGTTCTCGCAACTGGGCCGCAATGTTCCTGGCAGCCCGGAGGCACCGATGAGTTGGGAGTCGTTGGCAGCGAAATTCCACGACTGTGCCGCTGCCGCGGCTGTTCCGCTCGCAAGGACGACCGTGGACCGGACCGTGCATCTGATCGCGCGGCTCGAGGCGCTGCAGGATGTGACAGAACTTGCCGCCGCCTTGAGCTAACTTGGGCTTATGGCACGCACCGCGTTCTACGCGTGGTGCTGCCAAGGTGAGTTACCGCTGCGCACTTCCGCACGCGACGGACGACGCGTTCTTGCGGCAGATGCTGGCTGGCAGCCTCACGGATGACTCTGCAGAGCGGCCGCATGCTGCATACATAAAGACACGCCACAAGACTGGCTTGACGACAAGATGAGGAGACGACGATGACTGCAGGTGCAAAAGTGGCTGGCATCCTGGCGATGGCGATGCTCGGCATGGGCCATGCCACCGCCGCCAGCCCGTGCCAGGATCGATACATGAAGATGGTCATTCCACAACCGCCGGGTGGTGTGGGTGACACGGTTGGACGAATCATTGGCGCGAAAGTGACCGAGATTCTGGGACAGTCGGTCGTGATTGACAACCGCCCCGGAGCGACAACCACCATTGGCAATGCGTTGGTGGCCGCCGCCAAGCCGGATGGCTGCACCATCCTTGAGTTCACGGTGTCTGGCTTGATTGCCGGACTGATGCGCAATGACCTGCCATACAACGCGGAGCGCGATCTTCAGCCTGTGATTGGTACCGGCTCGTTTCCCATGACATTGGCGGTCAACGCCAATTCAGCGATCCGGTCATATCAGGACCTTGCAGCTGCCGCCAAAGCAAATGGTGGCCTGAACTATAGCTCGGGAGGCCCGGGTACCCTTGCACACCTGACCTCGGTGCGTTTGCTCAAGGAGCTTGGTGGCCATGGCATGCATGTTCCTTTCCGTGGCAATGCTTATGCAATCCAGTCCCTGCTGGCAAACGAAGTCCAGTTCATGTTTGCGACTACCGCGGAGGCGCTTCCACTCCTGCAGGCGGGCAAGATCCGCGTTCTTGGCGTCACGTCGCAGCAGCGACTGCCAGGCTTTCCCGGTGTTCCCACGATGACAGAACTGGGCCTGGCGGACTTTTCGCCGTCCGTCTGGTACACGTTCATGGTGCCGTCCGCGACGCCAAGAGAAAAGGTGGCGCGCTTGCATGACGCGTATGCCAAAGCGATCAACGACCCGGCTACCAGCAAGCGGCTAGCGGCACTCGGCTATGCGGCAGAGACCCGCAATCCCGAAGACGCCAAGGCCCACCTGAAGCTGGAAGCTGCGCGTTGGAAGAAGGTCGTGCAGGAGAACAACATCAAGAGCGACGAATAGGGTGGCGTCTGGAACTGGGTAGCAGGTAACGCACAAGATTGGATCATCAGGGAGATGCGAGGATGTCGTCAAGCTACGACTTTATTGTGATCGGGTCAGGATCATCCGGTGGGGTGGTCGCAGCACGCTTGAGTGAGAATGGGAAGTACCGCGTTCTTTGCATCGAGGCCGGCACCAAGGGGGCCAGCTACATCTGGACGCGGGCACCGGGCGGCACGGCTTTTACTATCGTCAACCCGACTGTCAATTGGTGCCGGCATTCCACACCGAACGAATCCACCGGCAACCGCTCCATCTATGTACCCGGCGGAAAGATCCTCGGTGGATCGAGCGCGATCAACGGGATGATCTACAACCGTGGGCAGCGCATGGATTACGACAGGTGGCAAGAAATGGGCTGCCAGGGCTGGGCCTATAGCGACGTGCTGCCTTACTTCAAAAAGATCGAAAGCACCGATCTTGGCTCGGAGCGGTACCGGGGCCGCAATGGCCCGGTGAAGGTCACGCAGGCGGCAAAGACTTCACCGTTCTTCGATCTTTTTATCGCATCGGCGCAGGCGATCGGGTACCCGCTCAATCCAGACTACAGCGGGGATAGCCAGTACGGCGTAGCGATGGCACAGCAGACCATCTACCGTGGGCTGCGGCAAAGTACCGCAACGCAATACCTGGCTCCCGCGGCAGCACGGAAGAACTTGACCATCCTGGCCGGTGCCGAAGTTACTTCATTGATTCTGGATGGCCTCAGGTGCAGCGGAGTACGAATCCATTGCCATGGGGCGACCAAGGAAATTCACGCCACCAGAGAAGTGATCGTCTGTGCCGGCGCTATCGGCTCCCCAAAACTATTGGAATTGTCTGGCATTGGCAATCCGAGCATTCTGGCCCGCCATGGCATCAAGCTCGTCAAGAGCTTACCCGGCGTCGGCGAGAACATGAGGGACCATTATGGGCCAACCCTGAAGTGGACGTTCAAGCGGCGAGGCTATTCCCTGGCAGGCCGCGGCAGGGGTTGGCGCCTGTTGCTCGAGATCGCCCGCTATGCGTGCTTCCGTTCCGGGTTCATTTCGCAGGGCGTGGCGACGTTGCGGGTCTTCACACGGTCAAACGAACAAGTGGCGGCGCAGGCGGACATCGGCTTGCTGATTAATCCGTTCCTGCTAGAGATCGAGAATCAAAAGCGGCGCATGTCTAACACCAACGGATTTTTCATTTACGCTCAGGTGCAACGGCCAGAAAGCACCGGCAGTACACATATCCAGTCCGCCGATGCCTTCGCTCCTCCGGCGATCAGCTATCGATTCCTCGACACTGAGAATGACCGCCGCACGGCGGTTGCCGCCGTGCGCAAGGCCAGGGAGATTGCCGCTTCCAAGCCGATAGCCGACGTCATTGCCGATGAGATCCACCCCGGCCCGCAGGTCCAGAGCGACGAGGAAATCTTAGACTTCATTCGTGACACCGGTGCCACCACCTTTCATCCGGTCGGTACCTGCAAGATGGGATACGACGACATGGCGGTTGTCGACGACCAGTTGCGTGTGCACGGTATTGAGGGCTTGCGGATTGCCGACGCCTCCATCATGCCTACCATCATTTCAGGAAACACCAGCGTTCCCTGCATGATGATCGGGGAGAAATGCGCGGACATGATCCTGGCCACGCACGATAAGCCTGCATAGGGCACGACGGTTGCGGAGGCGCAACTGAACGCCTACGGTCAGGGCTTGCCTGGCTGAAGTCCAGGCCCGGCCTGCGCGTGTCGGGCGCAAGCCGGCTTTTGCAAGTGCCTGTCCTTTTAGGTTTGACCGGTATTTGCCGTCATTCCAATCTGCTAAGTCATACTCCGGGGGTTCCTTGCTATTGCTTGGCAATGCCCAGATCCCTAACGAGCTTTTCCGCTTGAATGACTTCGCTGGCGAGAAACCGATTGAACTGGTCGAACGTCATCTCCATCACCTCGGCGCCTTCGTCCTTCATCTTCTGCTGCATGGTCTTGCTCGCAACTGCCTGGCGTAGGGCGTCGTTGAGCTGCTTGACGATGTGGGACGGCGTCTTCGATGGGGCGAATATGGCCACCCAGGTGTAGGCGCTGTAGTCGGCGATCCCCATTTCGGCAAAGGTGGGGACATCTGGCAGCGAGGCAATGCGATGGCTGGCGCTGACCGCCAAAGCACGAACCCGGCCACTACGTACATTGGGGGCGGCGCTCGAGACGGTGTCGTACATCATATCCACGCGGCCACCGATGACATCGGGGACCGCGGGAGCATTGCCCTTATAGGGAATGTGGTTGACACGCAAGCCGGCCTGCTTGAGGAACCGTTCTGCAGCAAGGTGTGGTGCTGTCCCCACCCCGGCGGAAGCGAAGGTCAACTGGCCCGGGCTGGCTTTGGCACGTGTTATGAAATCGGAAAGCTTCTTGTCTGGCTTGCCGACGCTGACCACCATCAGGAAGGGAGATCGGCTCACGGGGCCAATGCCGACGAAGTCCTTGCCAAGGTCGTAGCCAGCATCGCTGCGTAGTGCCATTTGTTGCGTGATTGTCCCGGTGGCTGCCAGCAACGTGTAGCCGTCCGCTGGCGCGGATTTCACCGCACGAATGCCAATCAGACCGTCGGCGCCACCGCGGTTCTCGACCACAACGGGTTGTTTCAGGTATGCGGTCATTTCCTGAGCCGCAATGCGCGCCATCCCATCGGTAAAGCCGCCTGCTGCGGTGTTGACGACTAGCTTGACAGGCCTCGTGGGAAATGAATCGGCTGCCATGGTTGGCGCGCTGCTGACGGCCAGCAGTGTAAGTGCCGCGGCGATGTGCGGGAAAACTGCTCGCATCTTTGTCTCCTCTGTAGTTGATAGGTAATCGTTATGTCTTGCGTGAGCGTTGCGCCCACTCGAGTAGCGCGATGTTATAAAGTCGCACAATATGCGACATACTAGTTGTGCGGCCCGGGTGCCGCAAGGAGTTTTCATGAAGTTGCGTGGAGCCCGGGCGTACAGAGGGATATCGGCAAGTACGCGGCATCTACCGGATTCGCCGGCGCGGCCAGCGCACCGCGCCGACTTCGACTTGTTCCCTCGGGCATAGGGTAAGCGCGCATGTGAGAGTTACCGAATGAAATCCTATAATATGGGATATGATTACAAAGGAGGTGCGATGAATACGATGTCCAGGCGGGATGTATTGGGCGCGCTGGCGGCCGGAGGTGCGCTATTAACCATGACGCCTCTCAGGGCGGCAGGTATCTACCCGACTCGCCTGATTCGGATAGTCGTGCCGGTCGCGCCCGGCTTTAACACGGACGCGCTGGCCCGAATCCTCGCGGAAGAATTGCGGAAGAGGGCTGGGGTCGGGGTGCTCGTCGAGAACAAGGCGGGTGGCGCAGGCGGAAGCGTCGGGGCAGAGTTCGTCGCGCGTTCGGAGAGCGACGGGTATACATTGCTGTTCAGTTCTCCAGGACCGCTGGGCGTGAATAAGCTGCTGTACAAGAGTTTGGGCTACGATCCCCTTGACCTTTCACCGGTGGCGCTAATGTCGGAATCGGTGAACGTGTTGCTGGTTCGACCGGGTGCATTCAAGACGCTCGGTCAGCTGATCGATCTCGCGAAGACTAAGCCCGGCGGGCTCAATTACGCTTCAGGGGGCGTCGGCACTAGTTCCCATCTCTCCATGGAGGTTTTCAAGGCACGCACCGGGACAAACATCCTCCATGTGCCTTACAAGGGTTCGGCGGCAGCATCCACTGGACTTCTCTCCGGACAAGTCGACATGTTCTTCGGCGAACTGGGCGCGTCCATGCCGTTCCTCAAGAGCGGCAGCCTGTCCGCTTTGGGCGTGGGCACGACGTCCACGCATTCTCTGCTGCCACGGGTGCCCCCCATTGCCGCGACCATTCCCGGCTTCACGTCCACGGTGTGGTACGGCCTGGTCGCGCCCCCGAAGACACCAGCGCCGATCGTCGACAAGCTTTCGTCATGGGTCGTCGAAATCATGAAACAGCCGGAGGTCGTTGCGAAATTGCAGTCCGTCGGGGGCCGGGCCATCGGAGCCCCGGCGGCGCAATTCCGAAAACACATTCTGGACGACTTGAGCCGTATGGAAAAAGTGATCCGGGACGCCAACATTACCGCCACCTGAGAGACCATGGCCACGCGCAGCATGCCGCAAGCTGCTGCCGTGGCTCGCCAGCGATCAGCTTGACAGAAGTGCTTTCGCTGGTCCCCGACATAGCGCCTGTGCACCGGCGGCCATGCGACGATGTGAAAGGCCGGGCGTCGGTCGCGCAGGTCGGCGTCTGCGGCGGTAGCCAGTTCTCGTGCAAGCCTTGACTGTATTGTCGTCGGCGCAGGATGTTTCCTCCTGCGTAGCGAGGCTCTACCCTTCTTTTCCGCATCGCGGCACGACCGGGCTAGCCGCACTTGCGAGGCATGTGCTTTAAGCCTGTAATGGTAGGAGCCAATGGCTACTTGAGGGTGCTATGCGCTGCATAAAGTGCGGGTTCGAGAACCCCGCGCGCGGAAGGTTCTGTGAGGAATGTGGCCATGCATTAGGCCGGACCTGTCTGCAATGCGGCCATCAATCTCCCGCGACCGCGAAGTTCTGCGGTGCATGCGGCGCCGCCCTGTCTGCGTCTGGCATCGGTGCGCCGGTTTTGTACACGCCTGCGCACCTGGCCGAGCGCATTCTGACCGAACGGATGGCGATGCAGGCCAGGGGACAGGAAGCCGGCGAGCGCAAGACGATTACCGTGCTGTTCGCCGATATGGCCGGCTCGACGGCGCTGATCCAGGACCTCGATCCGGAGGAAGCGCGGGAACTGATCGATCCGGTCGTGGCCCTCATGATGGAGGCCGTACACCACTATGAAGGGTACGTCGCCAAGTCTCTCGGGGATGGCATCCTGGCACTCTTCGGTGCTCCGATTGCGCACGAAGACCACCCGTTGCGGGCGTTGTATGCGGCATTGCGCATGCAGGAAGCGATGCGCCGCCACGGCGACAGGATTCAACTGGAAAAGGGCATCCCCCTGCAGATCCGGGTTGGCATACACACCGGCGAAGTGGTGGTGCGCTCGATTCGCAAAGACGACCTGCACACTGACTATGACCCGGTGGGCCACACCATGCATATCGCTGCGCGGATGGAAAGCATGGCGGCGCCGTCTTCAACACTCGTCAGCGAGTCGACTTACAGGCTTGCCGACGGATACTTCGGATTCACAGCGCTCGGCGCCACAAACGTCAAGGGTGTGCGGACACCGCTTCAGGTCTATGAGCTGCTCGGGCTCGGTACGTTGCGCACGCGATTGCAGGTGTCGGCGTTTCGCGGCCTGGCGCGGTTTGTCGGACGGGAGCGTGAACTCGGTTGTCTGCAGGCGGCGCTGGCCTCCGCCAAGACTGGCCATGGACGGATCGTCGGGGTGGCGGGGGAGGCTGGGGTGGGGAAGTCGCGCCTGTTTCACGAATTCAAGACCAGATCGCAACAGGGTTGCCTGATGCTGGAAACCTTCTCGGTTTCGCATGGGAAGGCTTTTCCCTATCTCCCCTTGATCGATCTGCTGAAAAACTACTTCCAGATCGCCGCGTCTGATGACGAGCGGTTGTATCGCGAGAAGGTCACCGGCAGGCTGCTGACGCTGGACCGAACGCTGGAGGATCAACTGCCCTATCTGCTCGATTTGCTCGGCATCCGGGAACCGTCACCAACGCTGCCAATGCTGGATGCCCGGCGCCGGCGCCAGCGCACCTTTGAAGCCATCGTTTGTCTCCTGGTAAGAGAAAGCCAGAACCAGCCGGTCCTGTTGCTGTTTGAAGATCTGCAATGGCTGGACAGCGAGACCGAAGCGTTTCTCGATGAGCTCGTCGCGCGTGTGCCAAGTGCCAGGATCCTGTTGCTTGTCAACTACCGGCCGGATTACGCGCATGAGTGGGCGTGCCTGCCGTGCTACATTCAGTTGCATCTGGAATCCCTGGGGCAAACGGATGCGCAAGCGCTGCTCACGGCATTGTTGGGCGATCACTCCAGCCTTCAGCCGTTAAAGCAGCTTATCTTGGAGAATACCGAAGGCAATCCGTTCTTCATGGAAGAAGTGGTCAGGACACTGGCGGAAGAAGGCATTATCGTTGGCGAGCCGGCCGGCTATCGAACCGGGACGGCTACGGTGTCGCTTCATATCCCGACCACCGTGCAGGGCGTGGTCGCCTCGCGCATTGACCGCCTCCCGCAAGCGCAGAAGGAGCTGTTGCAGACCCTGGCAATCATCGGCAAGGACTTTTCATTGCGCCTGGTACGGTGCGTTGCCGCGTTGCCCGAGCAGGAATTGCCGCAGCTACTCGGCGATCTCCAGCGCAGCGATTTCATTTTCGAGCGCCCCGCATTCCCGGAAGTCGAGTACGCGTTCAAGCACGCACTGATCCAGGAGGTTGCCGCCAATTCTCTGCTGCTCAGCCAGCGAAGCAAGCTGCATGAGCGTACCGCCGAGGCAATCGAGTCGCTGTATCCCGGCAGGCTGGACGACTACCTAAACGAGTTGGCCCACCATTACAGCAAAAGCGGCAACGCCAGGAAAGCGATCCGGTACCTGCATCTCGCAGGCGAGCAGGCGCTACAGCAATCCGCGCAGCGTGAAGGAATCCGTCATCTCGGTGCAGCGCTCGAGCTTCTCAGGACGTTGGCTGATACGCCCGAACGGACCCGCGAGGAGATCCGCCTGCTACTGACCCTCGGTCCCGCATGGATCGCGGCCCGAGGCCATGGGTCTGCAGAGGTCGAGGAAACCTACTCCCAGGCATTGGCCTTGTGCGAACGCGACGGGGGAATGCCCGAGCGGTTCTCTGCCCAGTCGGGTGTGTGGTCCCACTATCTGTTGCGGGCGGATCTGGAACGGGCATACGTCCTGGCCGAGCGCCTGCTACGCATCGCGCAGGACATGAATGACCCGGAAAGGCTGGCAGAGGCTCATCGGGCTTTGGGCGTTACTCTGCTTCGCCTGGGCAAGATCGGGGTGGCGCGGCATCACATGGAGCAGGCACTGACACTGCACCGTCCTGGCCGGAAGTCCTATGATCACCTGCTGCGCCTTGTGCGAAACCCCGCGGTCCATATCCGCAGCACCTTGAGTTGGATCCTGTGGTATCTCGGCTTGCCGGACCAGTCGCGCAACCGCTGCGAAGAGGCACTGGAGCTTGCCAGAGCTGCCGCCGATCCATTTGGCTTGGCGCTGAGCCTGATCTTTGCGGCTGAACTCTACCTGCGCCGGGATGAGGCACAGAAGTCGCTGGAGTATGCTGATGCCGCCATTGCGGTATCGAGTGAGCGCGGATTTCCGCACTATGAGGCATGGGGAACGATCCTTCGCGGGTGGGCGCTCGCGCGGCTGGGTAAGCACGAGGAGGGCATCGCGCTAATGCGGTTGGGTCTTCGCGCGCACCGGGCCACGAAATCCGGGCTCGGGCGGTCATCACTGTTGGGCCTTCTCGCCGATGCATATGGCAAGGCGGGGAAATACGACCGCGCGCTGCGAGTGCTGCGCCACGCACTGGCGCTGACGGAAAGGACGGGCGAGCGGCTCGATCAACCTGCATTGCTTCGCCTGAGGGGAGAGCTATTGGTCCAGATGGCGGGGAACGACGCGGTTGGCATTCCCGCCATGCACAAGGAAGCGGAATCCTGTCTGAGTAAGGCCATTGCGCTCGCGCGCCGCCAAGGCGCGCGGTCGGTAGAGTTGCGATGCGCACTTAGTCTGGCCCGCGTCCGGGACCTGCAGGGCAAGCGCGACGCCGCTCGCCAGTTACTGGCCGCGGTGTGCGGCACATTTTCGGAGGGGTTCGATACCCGTGACTGGCTTGATGCCAGGGCCCTGCTTCGCGAATGGTCCTGAGCGGTGCCGGCATAGGGACGCTTCCAAATCCTTTGCCGGTGACGCCGACGGCCCCTCGCGGTGAGGCCTACGTAAATAAATCCTATATATCGAGAAATCAAGTTGAATACAGGTTTTGTTCGCAGCTCCCAGCCAGTGCTGCCCATGGCGATTCCGGCATTAAATCTGGAGAAAAAGGCTCATTAGTGCCCGGAATCCGACAGGAATGCACCCGCACGTTGAGCGCAAAAAAACTTGCACAATATGGGATTTTGTATGGATAATGGCCATCATGATGGTTGGCCGGAAGCGGCCGCAAGCACATGGGGTATTCATGTCGAAGGACCGGGTTGGTTTCATAGGGCTTGGACGCATGGGCGGGGCGATGGCGGAGCGGCTTCTCGCCGCGGGCATGCCGCTTACCGTCTATGACGTGGATGCGGAGAGCGTCGCTTCATTCGTTGCCGCCGGTGCCGAGGGTGCGGCTAGTGTCGGCGAGGTCGCCGACAGAGCCCATGTGGTGTTCTCCTGCTTACCCACTACGCAACTGTCGCTGGACATTGCTCTTGGGCCGATTAGTGAGGGACGCGCCGTCGAAGTCTATGTCGACACCGGGACCATCGGGATGGAGGTCGCCCGGCGCATCGCAGGCGGATTGCCCGACAGGATCGGATTTCTCGATGCGCCCGTGAGCGGTGGGCCGAACGGCGCTCGGGCCGGAACACTGACGACCATGGTGTCCGGCCCCTCGTCGGCCTTTGCGCGGGCACGGGAATATCTCGCGGCCATGGCGAAGAACGTCTTTCACGTGGGCGATCGTGCGGGGCAAGCCCAGCTGGCCAAGCTCATCAACAATCACCTTTCTGCGGCAGGCCGCCTGGCGGCGTTCGAGGGGTTGGTGTTGGGCATGAAAGCCGGCATCGATCCCATGCGTTTGCTCGAAGTGATCAATACCAGCACCGGCCGTAACCACACCACGTCGGATAAGATTCCCGCTGCCGTTCGATCCGGGCAATTCGCTTATGGGGCGCGCCTTGCCAACAGTGTCAAGGATGAATCGCTACTCATGGACGAGGCCGAGGCTCTCGGCGTCCCCCTTTGGCTTGCGCCTCGCATGATCGAGACCCTGAAGACGGCCGCCGAGGCAGGGTACCTCGACAAAGACAGCATGTTGCTGATCCAGTTCATGGGGGAGCAGGCCGGTATCGATGCCCGCGCCATCCTGGAAGCAGCCAGCCAATGACCAGCCGCCCAGGCGCTGGCTTCACCGTTCAAGGCGGCGTCACGTGAATGGCGGAGAGTGCGCCCCCGCACTGCCTATTCCCTCATCGAACCTGTTCAAAAAGCCTATGCAGAAACCTTATCCCCACCATTACATCGACGGCACCCGGGTTGCCCCCTACGGGGCGGGCCACGCCCACAAGGTG
>JACXTT010006051.1_pt1 | contig 17379 bp, 17 predicted proteins | sample 9270951 | NCBI WGS metagenome assembly JACXTT01 (sample SAMN15532306, study PRJNA645909) | rock metagenome | isolation source: weathered quartz diorite | place: Puerto Rico | collected 2017-06-21 | reverse complement strand
TGCGGTCGTGGACTTCCTGCTCGAACTCACCGACGACCGCGTGGCCCTCGAGAAGGGGCCGTTCGACCATCCGCAGCTGATCCTGCCTTTGGACGGCACGGCACCCGAGAGCGACGGCACGGTCAATCGCGATGCCATGCTAACGGGCTGCAGTCTAGCTCCAACCCAGTTTGGTCCTGGGCAGCAGTTCTGCGCCGGTAACGCGGCGGCAATCGCTGCCGCGCCAACGGCTACAGGCCCGCTGTTCCTAAACGTTCCGGCGGTGGGCGCTGCGGGTAACCCCGGCGGTCGTATCCCCAACTTCCTGGGGATCGCCGGAGCGGCTCCTGATGCTGCCAACCCTGGTGGGAGGCAGAGGCTCGCTGGTGCGGCAGCGTTCTGCGGCGCCAACGTAACCTCACAGTACTGCCACTAAAGAGTCGTTGCAGTTAGCCCTACAAGTATGCATCCCCTCCCGGCCTCCTGGTCACGGGAGGGGATGCAGTCTGTAGGGGCGAGTTCATGACACGCTAGGTTGCTAGGAGAGAATAGGCAATGATCGGCATAACCAAGTCGCGTTTGGCTTCAGTTGTGGGTCTCTTCCTCGCTTTGTTGCCCACCGCTGTGCAGTCATCCCAAGGAGCCCCATCGGGAACCTCGGCCAGCACAGTTGCCGACATCCAATTCATTTGGAAGCGGGATCCTCGGGTCGTGGATTCCTTTCGCGGAATCGGACCGTGGGCGTCCGGTCCTGGCTTCGGGGGTGCTATGGCGCAGGACACGGTGGAGGTTCGAACCGAGGCACTCAATGCAGCTGGGAAAATGGCAAGCATCGGTGCACAGTGGAGCGCGTCAGATCCTGAGATGGTAACAATCTCGCCGAGCGAAGGAGATGACGTCAAAATCACGGTGCACAGAGACGGCCAAAGCAACCTGAACGTTAGCTATCAAGGGTCCTTGAAGAGATTGGTGGTTAGCGCGAAGTATGTGGGCAAGTTCATCCTGTTCGAAATCGCCCCGGCAATCCCAGCAAAGTCCAGTGGACCCGGCACCGGGGAAACGGCCCCAGGGTTGAAGGACCAAAAGGAACAGATCAGCTATGCCACAGGAATGCGGCTAGCGAAGACGCTTCGGGCGCAGTCGGTTGACGTGGACCCGGATTTGGTGAGCCAAGCAATGAAGGACATCTTCGCGGGGCGCTCCACCCTCATGAACGACGCTCAGGTGCAGATGGCGCTAACGGGGCTCGAGACGGAACTCAACGTCACAGAGGCGATTGTGGAGAAGAAGAAAATCGCCGAGAAGAACAAAGAAGAAGGCGAAAAATTTCTAGCGGAGAACAGGCAGAAGGATGGCGTCGTGACACTGTCCAGCGGGTTGCAGTACAGGGTCATCAAGGCAGGCACCGGAAAGACGCCTACGGCCGTGGACGTGGCCGTGTGCCAGTACAGGGGCAGCCTGACCGATGGAAGCGTGTTCGACGACTCGCGGAAGAAGAAAGGCGGCGGCCCTGTGAACTTCCCGGTCAGGGCGGTCATCAAGGGCTGGCAAGAGGCGCTGAAGCTCATGCCGGCCGGGTCGGAGTGGCAGATTTTCATTCCACCAGATCTAGCGTACGGCGAGCGTGGGGTGCCGCAGGGAGGGATTCCGCCGAATGCCGCTTTGATCTTTGACGTGGAACTACTCTCCGTCCAAGCCCCTTCTGCTCCGCCCGCCTCAACCGCGGCTGCTACACCGGAGAAAACTCTTACGCCTGATTTACTTGAGACAATTAGAAAAATGGTACAAACGGAAACGGAGCCAAAACAATGACAAGTCATGCAGCAATCATCCGAAGGATAGCGCTCGGAATGGTGTTACTCGGCGGGACCGTCGCGGCGCGACAACAGCAGCCAACGGTGAACGACGCCCCGCAACCTGCTCCGCCAACCACGAGCCAGAAGGACGAGCCGGCGGTCAAGGCCGCCGTTGAAACCAAAACAACGACTAACGCCGGGGCCGAGGAAGTCGTAATTCAGGGCCGCAAGGACAAAATGAGTTACGCCTTCGGCGCGAGTATTGGTCGGGACCTGAAGCGCCAGAAAGACGGCCTGAACGTGGATTTGTTGTTGAGAGCCTTGACGGACGCCCTCAACGGCAAACCGCTCGTCATGACAGATAGCGAAGTCGCCGCAACGTTGAAACAGGTCGAGGCAGAAGAGAAGCTCGATTTCGAGCACGCCAAAATGATGATCTCGGAGAAGAACCGGAAGGCGGGCGAGACCTTCTTTGCGGAGAACGCGAAAAAGGAGGGCGTGGTCACGCTGCCCAGCGGGCTGCAGTACAAGATTCTGAAAAAGGGCGACGGGAAGATACCCACACTCACGGACACCGTGGTCTGCAACTACCGCGGCACGCTGCTGGACGGCACGGAAATCGACAGTTCCTTTAAGCGCAAAGAGCCGACCGCAGTGCCGGTTAACGGAGTGATCCCAGGGTGGACGCAGGCGCTTCAGGTGATGCCGGTAGGCTCCAAGTGGCAAATGTTTATACCGCCTCAGCTTGCGTATGGGGACAAAGGGACACCGGCTTTCGGACCAAACTCCACGCTCATCTTTGAAGTGGAATTGCTCTCGATTCAGGACAGGCCGCAGACTGTTGGAGCGGTGCAGCCACAACCACCGCCCACAGGTGAAGCGCGCTAAAGGGGACCTCCATGTGGCACAAGTGGTTTCGGGTAACGCTTCTTCTCGTTTTCGCCGGCCTAGTGATCCTTGCCGCGGTGAGTCTGGCGGAAGGCCGTCAGAGCGACCCACAGTCCCGCGCACCGCGGCCCGACGGGTTAGCAGAGATTCCTGCGGGCAAAGTGGTCGTGACGTACGCGAACGGCAAACTAGCGATCAGCGCCAATAACGCCCCGTTAGGGGAAATCCTGCACGCGGTATGCGAGAAGATGGGCGCCGCTCTCGACCTCCACTCGGGCGCTGATCGACGGATGTTCGCCATTTGGGGTCCTGGACGACCGCGTGACGTGCTTTCTTCTTTGCTCGGCGATGCACAGTTGGACTTCGTGTTAGTGGCATCGGCCAACGATCCGAGTGCGCTTGGACGCGTCATGGTTTTCCCCGGGACCAAGGATTCCGGCGCACAGGGTGGTCTGGTTGCAGAGAGCGAGGTAAGCCAGCCACAGGCCGGCACGACGCCGGCTGACGCCGCGCCCGTCGTCCCGAATTCGGGCTTGAAACAGTTGAAGGAGTTGTTTGCCGCCGCGCGCACTGAAGGCGGCAATTCCGAGAAAATTGTCCTCGACACTCAGGGGGAAGACGGAGACGCAACGGAAGGAGTGGACGCGTCCGCCATACTCCAGCAGGTCGAGGCGAAACTCAACGCCATTGAGAGCGCCACTTTGCAAACCAACTCGTCCCAGGTTAATCAGCAAGCTGGTGTTCCAGCCGCCGGCAATCGTCCACCTGGCAGGCACAGACGGTAGAAGACGCATTGACCACATACGGAAGGTAATTGTGAAGTCGCTCCGGAATGAACAGGTGGAAGATCTCGACGACACGAGCCTAGTGTCTCGCCGTGGCCTTTACTTCTTCTACGAGAAAAACACAGGCATCTTCGACTTCCACGTGGAAGCCGGGCCTGATGGCCGAATCCCTTTGGATCAGGCCGCTGGGTTATTGGCCATGCATTGCATGGTTCGGAAACGGACGCCCAACGACTATGTCGTGATGGTTCAAGCGCCGAGCGAGGTGCTGCAGGGCCTCAGCGAGAAGGCTGAGATGGTGCTCCGATCTGGGCGTTCGGTCAGCAGCTCCGTTCGCCTTACGCGACGCGAAGAGGAAGTCCTGGGCCATGTCATGCGCGGCTTGGCGAACAAGGATATTGCAGCGCTGCTCAACATATCGGTAAGAACCGTGAAGCTGCATGTTTCGAAGCTACTCTTCAAGTTCCACGTGGGTGATCGAACTCAGTTGGCGCACCACGCATCAGGTTCCATGAGATTCCTTCAAGTCATTAACAATCACAGGTCAAGCCGTGCAGCTCTCTCCGCCAAGGGCGTCGGAGGGCTGGCCAACGGGGCGAGAATTTGCATCCTCGCATTGATCGCCCTGCTAACCCTCAGCGCGTCGGCCTTTGCCGCAGGCCTGAGCGGAAGAGTCATGAACGGCACCACCCGGAAACCAGCATCCGGAGACGAAGTCACACTGCTCAAGCTGTCCGGCAATGGTATGACCGAGTCCGCTCGCACGCAGACCGAGGAAGATGGTCGCTTCAAGTTCTTGGTTGCAGATCCACAAGTGCCAGAGATGGTGCGTGTGGTTCACCAGGGCGTCGGCTATGAGCAGATGGAAGAGTCTGGAGCCGCGGCTGTGGCGATTGAGGTCTACGACGTCGCCGCGAAAGTCGAGGGCGTGACAGCGATCATGGATGTGCAGCGCTTCGAGGCCGTCGGCGACAAGTTGGCGATAAGACAGCTGATTACGATGCGCAACGACTCCCGCCCACCGCGTACGCTGATGAACGATCGTCCGTTCGAAATCCAGCTTCCACCGGACGCCGAAGTAGAGTCTGGCCTGATTCAAGTAGAAGACGGGCAGCCACTCAAGCAGAAACCCGCCACCGGGAATCAGAAGGGGCAATACTATTTCCTGTTCCCTTTGCGTCCGGGGGACACGCGCTTCGCAGTCGTCTATCAACTCCCCTACAAGGGGGGAAGCCACGATCGAACCCGCGCTACGGAATCCAGACGAGCGCTTTGTTGTTATGGTGCCTAAGTCCATGACGTTCGAGCCACAGTTGGCAGGCATCTTCCGGCCTATGCCAAATGTTACGCCCGACAACGTGGAGGGGACCGCGCCGGTGACGTCGGGGCAGAAGTTGGCGTTTCGCGTCTCGGGGACGGGGGTGCTGGCCGAACTCCAAGGCCGGCCGCAACAAAGTGGCAGCGGGCAGCTGCAAACCCTGACTCGCGAACCGACGCACAGCGGCGGCGCCCAAAAACCTCCATACCAAGTGCCGGTTCGCTCCGAGGGCCGCGACTCGATCATCGCCGGTGGACTGACTGTGGCGCTGGCCGCCGGCATCGTGTGCATGATCAGCGCCAGGAGAGCCGCACTGCACAACGCGCCAACGCGCCAAGCAGAAGATAAAGATGAAATGACATGATCTGATCTGAGAATCATCCCGCGTGTGCCCGCGTCCCGAGCACTCCTTGCAAAGCGGCTCCGGAGGTAACCCGGAACCACTTTTTTCGCGTGACGCGGCTGCCTTGTATGTTTGTCCCCATTTTCGTTCATCCAGATTGCGCCACCGTGGTAGCGGGCGTAGGTTTAAACATAGGTTTAAATAAAACTGGTCAATGGTGCGGCAAGAGTAAGTTGTGGGCGTCTAGAGTCCGCTTGCTTTACGAGTCGGAACCGTTCCTAGCAGGAAGCGACGCCGAGAAAAACCGATGTCACGGACACTATGTTAGGCCTAGAACAACGATCGCGAGACACTTCGGCATTAGACTGACGCGTCGGACGAGGGCGTCCCGCGTTGGAGGAGGAAAGCATGCAGGTATCCGGGTCCGTAGCAACCGAGAGGTCAAGATTTTTCAAGTTGGTCGCCGGCAGTTTCTCAATCCGCACTATTTTATCTTTTGCTTTGCTGTTGTTTTGCGGGTCCGCCTTACCGGCACAGCAGGCCAACGACGAAACGGTCGTTGACAAGCGCACGATTCAACTGCTGCTGGAACGAATTGACCAACTAGAAGGGCGAGTTAGGAAGCTGGAGGCTGACAAACAACAGCTTGCTGATGCAAGCGCAGCCGCTATTTCCGCTTCTTCTGTTTCCGCGCAGGTGAATCTGCCGGCTGCGAAGCCGCAGGGCCAGCCACAGCCTAACACCCCGGAGCGGCCCCGGGTCCCGGCGATCACGCCTCCCTCTCCTCGTCAATCGGATTCTTCAATGGCAGACACCTCGATGTCCCAGAGAATGAACTTTGGCGAGACGCTGCTACGCATTCGCGGATTCGCAGACGTCACATTCCATGGCGACACGCAGAAGGGCGACACAACGTCATTTTCTCTCGGGCAGCTCAACTTGTTCATCACTTCGGATATTTCGGACAAATGGAAGTTCCTCAGCGAAATTGTGTTCGAAGGAGGACCGGACAATATCTACGGTACAACCCGGGGGCAGGCCAATACCTTCACCACGGATATCGAGCGGTACTTTGTGCAGTACTCCCCCAACGACTACGTGAGCATTTCCGCTGGCAGGGTGCACACTGCCATCGGGTATTACAACACTGCCTATCACCACAGTAGCTGGTTCCAGACAACCACGGACCGCCCCTTCCTTTTCAATTTCGAGGACCGGGGCGGCATCTTGCCCGTCCACACGGTCGGCGTGTCCGCTTCTGGTCTGATTCCGTCAGGACGGTTGGGATTGCACTACGTTGCGGAAGTTGCGAACGGCCGGGAATCCCGATCGCCGCTGACGCAAGAACCGGTGACAAACGTCGTTGACGAGGAAAACGGCAAGGCGTTCAACCTGGCGTTGTTCGCTCGGCCTGAAGCGTTTCGCGGCCTGCAGGCCGGATTTTCAGTTTACCGAGACGTGCTTCAGCCAGATAACTCCCCGAAGGTCGGGGAGACAATCGTGGCTGTGCATGCTGTAATAACGCGTCCCACTTACGAATGGTTGAATGAAGGGTTGGTCATTCGTCATTCTTTGGTCGGACAGTCCAAGGTTTACAATACGCCAGGCTTCTACACTCAGGTCTCTCGGCAGTTCGGTTCATTTCGGCCCTATTTCCGATACCAATACATAAATGTGGCCAAGACGGAACCCATTTTTCCGGATGTCGGCCTTCGCCATGGCCCTTCCGCGGGCATACGATGGGACGTCGACGAATTTGTGGCCCTGAAGTTTCAATATGACTACACTTTTCTCCGACAACAACCAGGGATCAATGGATTGGATTTGCAGCTCGGCTTCACGTTTTAGCGAGTAAAGTGAATGAATCGTTTGGCTAGTATTCTGATCACTCTGAGCTTGCCTGTGTTGCTCTTCGCGGGGCTCCCCCAAGGCGCTGCCACATCAGTTAAACCGGCCGTGGCGGAACAGAGCAGCCTAAGTGAGCCGCTGGCCATTGTTGTCAACCGCTCGAATACCGTGAACGACGTTACACTGGCAGAGCTACGCAAAGTTTTTCTTGGTGAGCGTGGCCATTGGCCCAACGGTCGTCGCATCACATTGGTTATGCGCGAGCCAAGCGACCCCGAGCGCAAGGCGATCCTCCGAGAAGTCTGTCAGATGAGCGAAAGCCAATTGAAAAGCCATATTCTTCACGGTCTATTCACAGGGGAGATCCTGGTGTCACCCAAAATCCTTGACACGCCTGCGGGTGTTCGCAAATTCATCTTTAATGTGCCTGGGGCCATTGGTTACTTGCGGCTGACCGACGTGGATGCCACAGTGAAAGTTGTCCGAGTGGAAGAGCTACTCCCGGGAGACGATGGATACAAACTTCGTTCGGAAGCTCCTCCAGCGAACTGAAATGCGCGAGTTGAGCAAAATCGAAAGGGGACAGAAGCCTTCGCGGCTCGTGGCCGTCATGGATCGCGTCCTGGGTGCCACGTCCCGCTACAACATCAACCTTATGATGTTCCTGATCTTCTGCGCTGTAGCCGTTGCGGGCTATTTGGGGATCCGTGATCTGCAGAATGCTACTTCGGAAGCCCAAAATATGTATCTTGTTTCCGTGCACGGACTCCTGCAGCTCGGGGAGTTGCAGTACGACGCACAGGAGACTCGCCGCGCAACTCTCTACGCTTTGACAACAAGTAACAGCAATCTCCAGGTGGAGTATGCCGATCAATCCCGCAACGCCGATCGCCGCGTCACTCTGGGGATCGTGGAGTACAGCAAACAGGCGACTCTGCCAGCAGAATTGGCTCTGGCTGACAGGCTCACCCGCGACTGGGCCAGTTATCTAAAAGTTCGCGACGAAGTGCTCGCATCGATTCTTGAAGGGACGATCAAAGAGGCCGTGAGCCTCGATCTTTCTGCGGGTGCGCCGTCCTTCGAACGCTTCCGCCTGGATCTGAATAACGCCAAGGATTTGTACGACGAAGGAGCGTCGCAGCGACTAGCCAACGTCGCGGCCACTTCTCGCCACTCCGCGGCGAAACTCATCGGAATCCTCTGCTTCGCTTTTGCACTCGCCAGCTCTGCCATCTGGGCCATCCAGAGAAGCTGGATGTTGAGCACAATTCAGCTGGCGAGGCTGCAAATGGAATTCGTTGCCTCGGTGTCGCACGAATTGCGAACACCCCTGGCAGCATTGAGTTTGGCGGCGGACAACATCGCCGATGGTCTTGTCAAAGGGGAAGCGTCCGTCCAAAACTATGGGGCCGCGATTCAGAAGGAAGCCCGGCGGATGTCCGCTCTGGTCGATGAAATCTTGCTGTTTGCTTCGACGGAAGATCGAAAAAAACGGTACGACCTGCAACCGGTCCAGGTTTCTGAAATGATTGGCGCCGTTGTATCTGAATCCAAGCATCTGATACAAGACGCTGACTTTATGATTGACCTGCAGACGGAGCCGAACCTGCCGCTCGTGATGGTGGACCCTTCAGCGTTCGCGCAATGCCTGCAAAATCTGATTGAGAATGCCATCAAGTACAGTAGCAGCAGCAAGTGGATTGGCATCCGCGCGTTTGCCGCCACATCGGAGATCGGCGTGGGCCGCGAGGTTCGGATCGCGGTTTCCGATCGTGGTATTGGGATTGCCGAGTCCGAGCTTGCCGACATTTTCGAGCCGTTCTACCGCAGCCCTCGCGTCAGCGCCTCGCAAATTCATGGAACGGGCCTCGGCTTATCCTTGGCCAAACGAATTATGGAAACCATGGGCGGGAAGATTTCCGTTGTCAGTGAACTTTCGGTTGGCAGTACGTTCGTCATGCATCTGCCAGTCTTTGAGGGAAAAGAGTTGGAGATGGCTCGCGTATTGCCGCAACCACGTCCCCCTGCACAAGCATGAACGAGAACATTCTGATCGTCGAGGATGAGGAGTCATTGCGCAGTTTGCTGGGAGACCGCCTGCGAAGCGAAGGCTACACGGTTGATCTCGCTGTCGATGGTGAGCAGGGATTCGAAAAGGCCACCCAACTCCCATTCGACCTCATCATCCTGGACATCATGCTTCCGGGGCGCAGCGGGCTTGAGCTCTGCACCGACATCCGCCGATCCGGACTGGCCACTCCTATTCTCCTTCTGACCGCCCGGGGCCAAACTAGCGACAAGGTAGCGGGTTTCAAGCTGGGCGCCGACGACTACGTGACAAAGCCCTTCGAAACCCTTGAACTTATGGCTCGTATCGAGGCGCTATTACGCCGTGCTGCGACTAAAGGAGGAACGCCTCCAAAAATCGGCTCAGGGGTACACCAGTTCGGCTCGATTACTGTGGATGTGCGCGGCACGCGCGTTACCCGTGACGGCCAAGTCGTGAATCTCACCGCAAGAGAGTTTCAACTGCTTAGCTACTTTGTTGAGCACCCGAGAGCCACTCTCTCACGGCAGGAGCTATTGCGGGAAGTGTGGGGCCACGATGCAGACACGCTCACACGCACAGTGGACGTGCACATTGCCAGCCTGCGCCAGAAGCTGGAGCGTATCCCCCAAAGGCCAGAATTGATCGTCACGATTGCAGGACTCGGGTATAAATTTCGGGGCTAACTCCTTCGGCAGTACGCAACCAAGTCGCGATGCTAGTGATATTGAAGCCGCGCGGCGCGGTCGGTGTAAGCCATCCCCCAAAGCTGTAAGCGCTGGACGAGGTCGGGCGCGACACCGGCTTCCAGGAACTGCTGGGCTGCCTCCCAAGCCTTTCCGCCGGTGATACCCCCGTAAGCAGAGCCAGGAGTGTATGACGGCTGGGTCCCTCCCTGAAGCGGCAAGAATTTAGCCAGCGGGTACTGCAGGTTCTTGTCCATCCAAGCAGCCAGCAACCCGTTGGTCAAAGCACGGCGAACTTCGGGAGGCAATGGCTGAAAGATGGGCGCCCAATCGGCGCTTATCATGATGCGCGGATCGATGTTTTGTTCCGGGCGCCAACCGTGGCTGTAGTCCTCAGGACCCAGATGAGGATCAGTGGATTGTAGTGCCTTGGTAACGGCGACGAGGAGTCGCGTCGGCTCAGGTTGATGGGTCTGGTCGTAAAGATTGCGGAAGCGGCCGATGAGGTACACCCAGTCGATGGGGCCGCGATCACGGTGTTGGTGACTGCCGCTATTGAGGAGGATCTGCAGTTCGTACCAGGCAGCGTTGAAATATTCGTTGGTCAGGGTACTGCCGCCAACTCCAGAGGGTCCTTCAGGGATGTGGGCCTCGACGGGCGCTGTTTCTTTGGGAGTCGTGTTGCACCAAGTGCGAGAATCCGCGGTCAAACCGATCAAGTCTCGTCCGCGACCCTCCAGCGCAAACTCCTGCATCATTTCCCAGGTCTTGACGAGGTGCCACAGCTGGGTCGAATAGACCTTGTTCGTCAGTTCGGGGGACCACTCCGTTTTTGATTTGGCAACATTGCGGAGGAAGGCGCCGCGGGCTTGCGACCATTCCGCAAAGGCAGGGATGATCGGGCGAGTGCTGGAATCGGGCGAATGCGGGGCCGCGAGCAGCGCGCGCAGCGAGGGCCTCTTCCCGGATTTGGACTTGGCGCCGGGAGCGGTCTCGCCATCGTATAGTGCCGCGAATTCGCTTTCGTCGAAGGCCGATCCCCACGCGTCCTTTGGATGGATTCGAGGTAGCCACTCGCTCCAATCCGGCAGTTGCAGGGCAATGGGAATGTTCCGAGGAATCAGGTTGCCGTCGGGCCGAAAGATTTCCGGCGTGATGTTGCCGAGGAGTTGGCTCAGGTCCTGAGCATTTGTCCGGGGACCGAAGGCGGAACCAGTCGACGGGGCGCCGTGCTGTTTAACTAGATATGGCAATGCTTCCGTGTCACGGTCCAGAACCCACCGAAGGCCCGCACCGGCGGCCCAGTCGGAGATTGGCTGCTCGTCGAGTCCAGGGCCGGGTTGATAGGGCGGGTTCCACGGTCGGCCAGGATTCGGAAATGACAGACTGCGTATGTAGCTCGCGATCTGCTCCCCCTGCGGGACGGACAACCCGTGGAATACAGACCGCGTGACAATGCTGATGTTTGAGAAATTGAAGTATTTCAGGTCGCGCCCGTCCTGGGCGTGACAGTCGCTACAGTGCGCTGTGATCCGCGGACTGTCGGGCAGGCCGCTTGCCACCAGCGGAGCGTTGTGCCAGAGTTCCCGCCCATTTTGGACAGAAGTCGCGTCGGGCAACGGAGGTCTCCAGGATTCTGGTGCGTCCTCTGCAAAGGCATTGGGAGGGAGGAGCTTCCGCCCGTCTGGTGTTAGGAAGTTCAGCGCCAGGACGCGATATCCGCTGGAGAGCCCGTCGGTCTGGTCAAACCGGAAACGAATCGTGTTGGTACCCGTCCCGACGGTGCCATTTGGGATGGAAAGAGTCGTCACGAGCGTGGAGTAGGCGCCGCCGATTCCGCCGAAACTCTTTCCTGGCTCAGCAACTGTGACCGTGTCGTTGTTGATGGGTATCCATGAGCCATCATTGATCTGGACGCTTGCCTGGTGCGGGTACCTTAGTCCATGGACTTGCATCCACAGAAATAGCGGCGATTCAGTTTGATCGGCCGGGACTTCGAAAGCTCTGCTTACGATTGTTCCGTCCGAGCCTAATACTTCGATCGGCAAGAGAATGCGATCCGTTGCCGTCGCCGCAGACTGGGCATGGGGGCTTCGTGCTGCAAGGAAGAAACTGAAGGCCAAGCAGGTCGCCAACGCGACTGTCCGGGAAATGGAGGCTTTCCCTGAAATCGGTCGCAGACCAACAGACAGCCTTTGCAGGCTCCCTTTTCGAGCGCTAGCATTGAGCAAATCTATGGCGGTGCAAGTCCTTCGGCGCATTTGGCCTAGCATAATCTCGTGATTCTCGTCCGAAAATGTCAGGATAGCGCTAGGCGCACTTGAATTCGATTCCTTAGTCGTCAGTAGCGCTTTCATCCGGCAGGGGGTCTTCTTAATTTAACCATTCCTGACAGGTCATTTCCAGATTAATTTCAGTTGCGAAACAGGTCAAGATGGGCGCGAGGCGTTCCGAGGCGCCGCGAATTGCAATTTCAAAAAGCCAAGAGCGAAGAATCAGTGTGGCAACGCTTCCCGAAGATTCTATGGCACACATCGATAGCACCCAACACAGCATAAAGATTTCATGAAATTGCGATTTGCTGGCGGACAAGGATCAAAGATCGATGGTGCGCGCATGATTCGGGTAATCGCGGAGGGAGGTTTGCCCTTTGCTACCCGACAGCAGATCGGTTTGCATCGCGGCCCTGTGCGCAATCGCAGCTGGGACGGCGTTCGCGCAAGTAAAGGCGCCTCGTGGGGACTGGACGCCTCCGAAAACGGCATGGGGCGATCCGGACCTTCAGGGAGTCTGGACCAGTGACGACTCCTTCGGTGTGCCCTTCGAACGCCCCCACAGGTACGGCAATCGGAAGCTGCTGACAGACGAAGAATACGCCGAGCGCGCGCAGGAAAATGAGCTGCTTTCAACCAGCATTCTGGCGGGCGTGACTCCAAAGGCGGGCTACTGGCTGCAGCATGAAGGTGTAGATGAGCAGCCGTACAACTCCACGTGGAGCGAATATGCCCGGCGAACCTCGCGCCAGACGTCCCTGATCGTCGACCCCGAGGACGGCCACTTCCCGCCGCTGACGCCGCAAGCCACGTTTCTGCGAGCCGCCGGGATTGCCGCTTCCAGAAGCAAGCCTCGTCCGGAATCGTGGGAAGACATCAGCATGTTTGGCCGCTGCATCACGCGTGGTGTCCTGGGCTCTATGCTCCCTGTGATGTACGGAAACGGGACGGACATTTTGCAGTCGCCCGGGCAGGTGGTGATTCGATACGAGATGATCCACGAGACCCGCATCGTTCCACTCGATCCGCCTGACAACCCACATCCGCATCTCGCCGCGGGCCTGCGCACGTATATGGGCGACCCACGCGGGCACTGGGAGGGCAACACACTCGTAGTCGAGACCGCGAACTTCATTGGCGGCCGGGTCGGCATCGGCCCCAACGGAGATGGCGTCAAGTACAGCGAAGCTTTGCGTCTGGTCGAGCGATTCACGCGCACAGGTGACCGATCCATTCAATACGAAGCAACGGTAATTGATCCGAAGACTTTCACGGCTCCTTGGACGGTGGCGTTCCCGATCACCCAGGAGCCCGGGTACCAGATTTTCGAATATGCCTGTCACGAAGGGAACTATTCGATGTCCAATATTCTGAGCGGAGCCCGCGCCGAAGAGGCCCAACAGGCCGACGAGAAGGTTCAACACGCGGCGAAGTAAAACCACCGCTTCGAAAGGGGCACGGCTCTCTGTTCAGGGCGTCGGAGAAATCATTCGATGCAAAATCGGGCTATATGCTTGGCTTTGATCGCCGGGGCGGTGGTGCTCGCTTTCGCGCTACCTGCTCTCACGGGTCAGGCATACCGCGCTCCGCGGAACGTCGATGGGCACGCGGACTTGAGCGGTGTCTGGGAGGCCCTCAACACCGCCAACTGGGATCTCGAGGACCATTCGCCGCAAGCCGGGCCGGTGTGGCAAATGGGGGCGATCGGCGCCGAGCCCGCTGGCCAGAGCGTCGTAGAAGGCGGCGCGATCCCGTATCTTCCGGCAGCGCTCGAACAAAAGAAAATCAACTTCGCCAACCGGCGCACGAGCGACCCTGAAGCTAAATGCTACCTGCCAGGCATCCCTCGCGCGAATTACATGCCCTACCCATTTCAGATCGTGCAGTCGCCCAAGGGAGTCTTGTTTGTGTATGAATATGCGAGCGCCAATCGCTTCGTGAACATGGGCAAGCCCGTCGAGCCCGTGTCTGACACTTGGATGGGCACCAACAACGGCCATTGGGAAGGAGACACGCTGGTGGTCGACGTGACCGGGTTCAACGGTCAGGCCTGGCTTGACCGCGCCGGAGACTTCGCCAGCGACAAGCTTCGCGTGGTCGAACGCCTCACGCGCATTGGGCCCGACCACCTGCAATATGAAGCCACCATCGAGGACCCGTCTGTCTTCAGCCGGCCGTGGAAGATCAGCATGCCGCTTTACCGCCGCGTCGAAAAAAACGCCCGGCTGCTGGAATTCAAGTGCGTGGAGTTCGCCGAAGAGCTGCTTTACGGCCAGTACAAGAAAAAGTAAGCGAAACAGCACCTCGGCCTATCTTTCTTCGCTAGGGAGCCGAAGGGGGCGGCACACGCCGTTTCGTCGCATGCTCAAACGCGAAAGCAAGCTCGATGAGCCGGGGCTCGCTGCAGGCCGTGCCAGCGAAGCAGACACCGAAGGGCGCCGGCTTGGCGTTGAACCCTTCGGGGAACGGTTCTTTCGGCGCGTTCGCAACCATGCCGAACGGGACAATCACGGTGGGGTAACCTGGTTTGGCCGCGGCCCGAAGCCGGCTGGCCATCCGTGCGAATCGTGCAAGGATGGGGAACTCGTTTGTCATCATCGGTGCCAACGAATAGCACGCTGACGGTTTCTTCGGTTATAAACTCCAATACCTCGCTCGTTGCAGGGATTGCAGCCTCAACCGAAAGGTGGTATATTACCAAGTGGCAGTCGAGCGGCTCTCGCGGCATGATGCTGTGCGGCTCCTGCGCGAATGCGTGCGGAGCGGCAGCGTGATCCCGGGAAAGCACTTTCGGGACGAGTTGGCGAACGAAGGCTTGATCTTCGCGGATGCGCTGCGGGTGCTGAAGACCGGGCAAATCTATCAAGAGCCCGAGCCTGATCTGAAAACCGGGGAATGGAAGTACCGCCTCGAGGGGCGTGAGGTGGACGGCAAGTGGCTCGCGATCGTGTTCTGCTTCAGAGCCGTGGACACCGCGTTTCTCATCACTGTATTTTCCGTTCAGGCGAGAGGGTGAACGACCATGAAGAAACTGAAGTGCGAGAATTGCGGCGCCGAAGCGCGCGTCGTGCGCGGCGACTATGAATTCAAGGAGAGCGGCCTACCGGGTTTGGTCCTGCGCGATATCGAGCTGATTAAATGCGGAAAATGCGGCAATGTGGATCCGCTCCTTCCCCGCGTCGACGAACTGATGCACGTCGCGGCTGTCGCCATCCTGGAGAAGCCCTATCGTTTACGCGGCGAGGAGCTACGATTTTTGCGGAAACATATCGACGTTAGCCAGGAGGAGTTCGCCCGCCTGCTCCACATCGACAAGACAACGCTCTCGAAATGGGAAAACAACGAAGATCCGATCGGCCTACAGAGCGATCTGCTGGCCCGCGCGGTCGTCATTTCCCGCGACAAGCGACTCGAAAAACGAGCCGCCGATCACATCCGCGCCTTTGAGAAAATTGCGAACAAGCAGAAGCGCGTGCGGGTCGAAGTCGATCCGGAGAAACTCGAATACGAGTACGCGTAAGGACGAAATTCTCCACCTTTGCACACTTTGCAAGGATGGGACACGCGGCAAATTCATGATCCAAGCCACAGCCAGCAGCGACATTGCGCCAGTGACATTCACTGCCCGAGTCCGCGGCCTCGCGATTCACCTCGATAACTGGGCTTTGGGAGACCTAGCTGAGGGTGACCCCTCCAGACGGGCCCGCTTTCTTACAGCGCTTCGTAGCGGAGTAGCCGACCTCATGTTTTCAGTGACGAACGTCGTGGAATTGGCCGGACTGCGAGGCCGGTCATATGTCGCTGTAAAGAGCTTCCTCAATGAAATTGGACCGAATTGGTTTCCAGTTGAGTTGGATGTTTATCAGGTTACGGAACGCGAGAGAAAGGGCGCAGACTTGGCTGAGGCCTGTATCTCAGAGGGCTTCATGCGGGCCTACTTCGAAAACCGAGTCGCCGCCCACTCGAGGGAGGCGAGAAACGTCATCGACCTGTCTGATGGTTTCTATTGCTTGGGCGACGTGCTCGACTGGGTTGGCTTGCAGCACGACCATTTGCGCGAGCAGTCGCGACAGCTTGACCAATTGTGGCGCAACGAAATTCGCAGGGCGCGCTCTACCCACGGGCGAAATCAGTGGCTACCAGTGCCGTTCGACAGTTCCAAGCCAGCGACATTCACTCTGGTGAATCTGGTGAGAGATCTGGTTGCCACGGGACAGACGCTCAGAAAGAATGACGCGCTTGATTTATGCCACGCCGTCATGGGCAGCTCTTTCGCGAGCTTTGCAACATTGGACGGTCCTTGGAAACGCAGAGTCGAGCGTTTGCCTAAACCTAACAAACTTGCTCTCATCTACGACGGGCCGCAACTCAATCAAATGGTGACGGATATTGAATCGGCGGTAAACCAGAAATTGTTAGCAGCACCAGGCGGTTAGTCCCCGGTTGTGCGCTGAGTGGGCGAGGGCACGTCCGAGCCGGTGGCGGTGGACCACATGATCGGGAAGAGGCCGATGCAGGTGACGCGAAGATCATAAATTTCGGGCGGAGTCGCTTCGCGGCGCCGGTGACTAAGGCTTCGTGGAGAACGGCGAGCGAGGCGAGGCGGCCGATGCGCTTCGCGTCTTCGTAGGCGAGGTCGAGCATCCTCTCCTTAAATCGAATCCACGAACGTCTATCGCAGAAGTCTGCGTAAACTCCTGGATAGCAGGCGAATATCTCGACTGAATAACGATAGAATTATTCAACTTGGCAATAAGTTAGACTATTGGCGACACCTCCCCCGCGTCAAGCCGCAGCCTCCAAGTGGCCGATGGGACCGCTGATTGGGAGTCACCAATTCAAAAGGCGCAAATCCATTGCGATCGATATCCAAGACGCACCGTTGCCCACGGTTAAGGGGCTGAGGGTGGCGGCACACGCCGTTTCGTCGCATGCTCAAACGCGAAAGCAAGCTCGATGAGCCGGGGCTCGCTGCAGGCCGTGCCAGCGAAGCTGACACCGAACGGCGCCGGCTTGGCATTGAACCCTTCGGGGAAGGGCTCCTTAGCCGCGTTAGCCACCATGCCGAAAGGCACGATCACCGTGGGATAACCTGGCTTTGCCGCAATGGCGGCCCCAGTGGCACCCGGAAAGAGGAGGGCATCCAAGCCTTTCTCTTTCAAAACAGCATCGATTCCTTCCGCGCCCGCCAATCTTAGATCCTTCGCCCGGTCAGCCTCGTAGCGCTGGCGATCCGCATCCACGTCCATCTCGTCGGAGATGTCCAGCTGCGACTGGGCGTACTTCAAGGAGCCGGCGGCCGCGTGTGAAAGGTTGAATTGGCGCAGCTCGGTAAGCGACTTCACAGGTGCGGAAGACCCAAGGGAGGCAAGCCATTTGTTGAAGTCTCGCTTCATGCCGTACTTGAATACGATGG
>JACXTT010006050.1_pt1 | contig 17380 bp, 18 predicted proteins | sample 9270951 | NCBI WGS metagenome assembly JACXTT01 (sample SAMN15532306, study PRJNA645909) | rock metagenome | isolation source: weathered quartz diorite | place: Puerto Rico | collected 2017-06-21 | reverse complement strand
AAGAGCCGATTGTAGCACCGGAGAGCAGGCCAATTCAGGACGCTCCTGCGGCTGCGGCCTTCGCGCGCAGCTTGGCCATCTTCCGCAGGTGGGCAGCCGAATACATGCTCCCCCGGCAGCGCGGGGCGCGGCACAAGCAGGGCGCATCGTCTTCGCCATCGAAGAGGTTGTAGTCGTAGGTGAGTTCCTCTCCGGGCTCGATGTTGCGCCGGGCGATAATCCAGACCCGCCCGCCAATGATGTCGGTCTCGCAATTCGGCTGGCAGGAATGGTTGATGAAGGCGGCCACGCCATAGCCGTCGACGACGTGCTTGCCGCTGTCAAGTCCGAAGAGATAAGTCTGGGGCACGCCGTCATACAAGTCATCGGCGTGATCGTTGCTCAGACGCTCACCAACGTATTCCACGACCAGGGTTCCCTTCTGAATCGGGGCGGTCGTATAGCAGCCGCAGGAGTGGATGCGAGATTCGCGAAGGATCAGAGTCATGCGCTTGCTTCCATCTTTAGCACAGTCGAGCGGGGTTGAGGCAAGAGAGGGAATCTTGGTTGGGGTTTCTTTGCGCCCTTTGCGGCAAAGTTCGCTGAGAATCCCAAAAGGACGCGTAAAGAACACAAAGACATCGGGGCCGCTTGGGCAAATCGACCCCCGCCGCTGCTAAAATTCAGCTGGAGATCGATACCATGGCTCAACAGCATCCACCACGTTTCCTGAAAATCGTCGAGGACGCCAAACAGCGTGTCCGCGAAACCAACGTTGACGAGATTAAGGCTCGCCTGGATCGCCACGACAAGTTTGTTCTGATTGATGTCCGCGAGGACCACGAATACGACAAGGACCATCTGCCGGGCGCGGTCCACCTGGGCAAGGGGATTATCGAACGCGATATCGAAGGGAAGTATCCCGATCTCACGACTCCGCTGGTGCTTTATTGCGGCGGCGGCTTCCGTTCCGCGCTGGCGGCCGACAATTTGCAGAAGATGGGATACACCAACGTGCTTTCAATGGACGGCGGAATCCGTGACTGGCGCGGGAAGGCTTATCCGCTGGAATCATCGAAATAGGCTGCCCCGGGAGCCACACTAGACTGTCCTTCCGTCTCACATTGCATCGGCCAAATTCCTGAACAGTAGGCACTTCTGCGCGTCTGACGAATTGCGTAACGGTGGCTTATCTGAAAAAATGTGTCCGGGTCTCCTCCGATGTCTCAAATTGGAAGCTTTGCGCTCCTGTTGGCGCTGGGCCTTAGCTCGTATTCATTCCTCGCAGGTCTTCTTGCTTTGTTCGGGCGCGATGCCGGTTCGATGCGGCTGGGAGAGACCGCGCGCCGGGCCGGAATCGCGGCTTTCGGCGCCATACTGCTGGCCGCGGTTGTCCTGGTCACCGCGGCGTTCCTGGACGATTTTTCCCTGGCTTACATCTTCCATCACAGCAACCGCGACTTGCCGGCTCCTTACAAGTTTGCCGTATTGTGGTCCGGGCAGGAGGGATCGCTCCTGTTCTGGTCGTTACTGCTGGGCGGATACGGATTCGTGCTGCGGCTGCGCCATAAAACCGACCAGCGGTTGTTTGCGCACGCTTCGGTTGTGATCGCCGCGGTGCAGGTATTCTTTCTGCTGCTGCTGAATTTTGCGGCACACCCGTTCGCCATCATGCAAGGCTCGTTGCCCAACGATGGCAACGGCCTGAATCCGCTCCTCCAGTATCCGGAGATGGTGATCCATCCTCCGATGCTCTACCTGGGATACATCGGCTTCACCGTTCCGTTCGCTTTTGCGCTGGGCGCACTCATCATGAAATACCCCGGCGACAAGTGGATCCACATCACGCGCCGCTGGACCATGGTGACCTGGTGCTTTCTTACCATCGGAGTTTTCCTGGGCGCGCACTGGGCCTACTCCGTGCTCGGATGGGGCGGTTACTGGGGATGGGACCCGGTCGAAAATGCTTCGCTCATGCCCTGGCTGACGGGCACGGCCTTTCTGCACTCGGTCATGATGCAAGAGAAGCGCGGCATGCTGAAGGTCTGGAACATGTGGCTGATCTTCGCCACCTTCTGGCTTTCGATTCTGGGCACTTTCCTGACGCGCAGCGGGATCATCAGTTCGGTGCACGCTTTCGCGCAGTCCACGATTGGAGAATGGTTTGGCTGGTTCCTGATCATCAGTCTGGCTGCCTTTACCTTCTTCTTCGTTAAGAATAAATCGCATCTGAAGAGCGAACACAGGCTGGAGGCGCTCGTTTCTCGAGAAGCAAGTTTTCTCTTCAACAACCTTCTGCTGCTGGTGGCGTGCTTTACGATCCTGTGGGGAACGTGGTATCCGAAGATCTCTGAGCTCTTTCAGGGACACACGATTACCGTCCGCGCACCGTACTACAACGTGGTGATCGTCCCCACCGCCCTGCTGTTGCTCTTGCTCACAGCCGTCGGCCCGTTGCTCGCCTGGCGCAAGACATCGATCGAGAGCCTCAAGCGGAATTTTCTGTTTCCGTTTGTCGGTGCGATCGCGATCGGGATCGCGATGGTCATCTTCGGAGTGCGTCCCTGGGAGGATTCTTCCTACTTCTACGCCACCATGGCGGCCATTCTTTCGGCGCTCGTCATTTTCACTGTGATCTCAGAGTTTGTGCGCGGAGGACGCGTCATCGCGGGCAAGGGCCAGATGAACCTGCTAGCCGCCATGTTGCATTTGTGGCATCGAAATACCCGGCGCTACGGCGGCTACGTTGTGCATTTCGGAGTGGCTTTGGTCGTCATCGGAATTCTTGGCACCCCTTTTAACAAGGAAGTCGAGAAGGAGATGGCCTACGGCGACAAAATTGACATCGGCCCATATACGCTGGTCTGCCAGTCGTACACCCAGGAAGACACACCGAATTACGGTAGCGAGTGGGCAATCATCAATGTGTTCCGCGGCGGCCGACAGATTACGACCATGTATCCCGAGCGCCGGTTTTACAAGTCCAGCGGACAGCCGCAGACCATTCCCCGTATCTATCCCAGCTTCAAGGAAGACTTCCTTCTCGTAAAGGACCTCTATCTGGTTTACGAGGGTGTCAATGAAACCACTGGCCGGCCGATCATCAAGGCACACCTGAACCCGCTGGTACCGTGGATCTGGTCGGGGTTGATCATCATGGTTTTCGGGACGATCCTGGCTCTGGTACCGAATACGGCTGCTGTCCGCGTGACGGCGACGGCGCCGGTGCGGGAACCCGCTCACGTGGGAGCAGGTGACTGAGATGCACAGCCCCATGCATTCCTTCCGACGCGCGATCCAGCTGGCCGTGGTTGGTTTGGCCGTCGTCGCCCTCATGGGGGCGGGTGACGACTCCGACCGTTTCAACAAGCTCGGCCACCGCATGATGTGCGCCTGCGGATGCGGCCAGATCCTGCTCGAATGCAACCACGTCGGCTGCCAGTATTCCGACAAGATGCGGAATGAATTGATCGCAAGCCTCGATCGCGCCGAGAGCGATGACCTCATCCTGCAAGGATTCGTGCAGAACTACGGACCGACGGTCATTGCCGCCCCGACCGGCACGGGCTTCAACCGCCTGGCCTGGATCATGCCATTCGTAGCTCTCGGGCTTGGGATGGCATTCGTCGTCCTCGTCGTGCGCTCCTGGAAAAACAAGCCCACGCCCGCGCTGGCTGATGACATCATCGTTTCACAGGGCCGCGAGCTCGACGATTACAAGCGCAAAGCCCGTCAGGAGACTGACCTATGATTTTGTATGTCTGCGCCGCCGTCACGGTCGCTGCGCTCTACTACGTGTTTTTCTTTCCGGGCGAGGTTTACGCCGGACCAGAGAAGACGCGGCTCATCTATCTCCGCGAGCGTAAAGAAGCCGTCTACGAAAATCTGCGCGATTTGAATTTTGAGTTAAAGGCCGGCAAGGTACCCGATGCCGACTATCAATCCATGCGCGCCTCACTCGAAGAGGAAGCGGCTGCGATCATGGCCGAGATCGCTCGGTTGGAGCACGCATCGGGGCAGGTGGTGTGATCCATCGACTGTACGTGAAAGGCATATGGCTCCGAAACTTGCTAGTCTCGTGAAGAACCGATTCCTCGTCGTGTGGAAATTATGCTTGTCGGTTCGTAAGCGTGATTGGAAGTTGGATGACTACCCGGTCGTCACGCGGGAGCAGGAAGCCTACCCCGCCTATGACGGCACGCGATTAAAGCAACACCGATATGTTTCCTCTATTCTGAACTGGGGATTAGTTGGTCTCGGTGATTCGGAACGGGAATCATTACAAGAGTTGCAGAACAATTTTGCCACCGCAAAAGGTGAGAGGGCGAGAACGAGGACGCCGCTCCCTCGTCCGGGGACGCGGGTTCCGATTGAATTTGCCTCTCAAGAAAGAGTTGGTGCGTATCCCGAGTTAACAGAAGATTTCACACGCCGTGTGCTCGAACTAGATTGGGTGTGGATCTCAGATGAATCAAGTCTGTGGGACTTCCATCATAACGAGACGAATGATGCCCTAATCACCAAGGTTAGGGAAGTTTATGGGGTAGATGTCTCAGACATTGAGTCCGCAAGATTGTCAGAGATTCTGGAACGTATCGCCACGGTGCAGAAGGCGCGTTCGTGACATGGGCAGGCGTGTCCACGGGTTCCCACCAACCAAGGGGAGTTGATTTGGCCAAAGTCGCACAGTCGCTGTTGTTAACCGTCATCTTCTCGATGGCCGTCGCCTCGGCCACCGCTCAAACCCTGACCGGCACAGCCACCAACGCCACCACCAGCAAGCCCGCCGCGGGCGATGAAATCATTCTGATCAATTTGTCCAACGGCATGGAAGTAGCTGCCAAGACCAAGGCCGACAGCGCCGGGAAATTCAGCTTCAAGCTCAACGACAGTGGCGGCCCACACCTGATCCGCGCCGTTCATCAGGGTGTCACCTATCACCAGATGGCCCCGCCCGGCACGAACTCAGTCGAGGTACAAGTGTTTGACGTCGCCAGAAAGATCGCGGACCTCAGTATGACCGCCGACGTGCTGCGCTTCGAAGCCGAGGGCGGAGAACTGCACGGCAAGCGTCTGTTCGCGGTAAATAACGCGTCGGCTCCCGCAAAGACGCAGATGAACGATCACAACTTCGAGTTCTACCTGCCCGATGGCGCGAAGGTCGAGTCGGCGCAGGCGAAAGCTCCCAACGGCCAGCCCATCGTCGCCGAGGCCACGCCGCTAGCCGAAAAGAATCGCTACGCCATTGCCTTCCCTCTCCGTCCCGGTGAAACGCAATTTCAGGTCGAGTTCACGATGCCCTACACCGGATCGCTCAAGGTCGACCCCAAGCCGCTGTACCCGGCGCAGCATGTCGTGGTAGTGATTCCGAAGACGATGCAATTCACCGCCGCGAATCCGTCCCAGTTCCAGTCCATGCAGGACCCCGGTCAAAGCGACACGCTCGTGCAGGTCGCGCAACAAACGCAGGCGGGCCAGTCCCTCGTTTTCACGATCAGCGGCACGGGAACAATTTCCGAATCTCCCGCGCAGGTAGCTTCCGGGGCCGCCCAAGGGCAGGGACAGGGCCAAGGCCGCGACAACCGTCCCGGCGGCGGACTGGGAGCGCCGATTGATGCCCCCGATCCCTTGCAGCAATACCGCTGGTCAATTCTGGGCGGATTCGCAATCGTGCTGGCAATCGGCGGCTGGGTGGTGATGAAGCGGAAACCGGCAACTCCAGCGCTGCCGGTTGTTTTGGCTTCCGCTACGGAATCGGTTGCGACGCCCCTAGTCGCCCCACCTGCTCCCGGCACTCCCGCCGTTGTGCGCGGTACGGCCAGCAACTTTAACGTGCTGCTCGATGCGTTGAAAGAAGAAATGTTCCAACTGGAACTAGACCGCAGACAGGGAAAAATCGCACCCGCAGAATACGAGAGCGCAAAAGCCGCACTGGATCGAACTCTGGATCGAGTCCTGAAGAAGCGGAGCTAGCCTAGCGTCGAGCCAAAAACCTTGCTCTCGGCATCTAATTTATAAGAGGTTTTCATATGGGTAATACCTTCAAAACCGCGTTTCTCTTGACGGCAATGACGCTGCTGCTGATGGTCGCGGGCCGCGCCTTTGGCGGTGAACGCGGCATGCTGATAGCGTTGGTCTTTGCCGCCGTCATGAACTTCATCTCTTACTTCTTCTCGGACAAGATCGCGCTCGCTATGTACCGCGCGCAGCCCGTCTCGCGCGACGATCTGCCCCGCGTGTACAACATCGTGGAGCGGCTTTCGCAGAAGGTCGGTTTGCCGATGCCGAAGGTGTACTTGATTCCGAACGACTCACCGAACGCATTCGCCACGGGACGCAATCCAAACCACGCTTCGGTAGCCGTGACCCAGGGCATCCTCGGGCTCCTCAATGACGAAGAACTGGAAGGCGTGCTCGCTCACGAACTCGGCCACGTGCGCAACCGTGACATCCTGATCAGTTCGGTGGCCGCGACTATCGCTGGCGCCATCACTTATCTTGCGCATGTCGCCCGATGGGGCATGATTTTCGGCGGCTACGGAGGCGACCGTGACGAGCGCCGCGGGGGCGGTGGAGGTCTGGCCGCTTTGCTCATGATTTTCCTGGCGCCGCTGGCAGCCAGCCTGATCCAGTTAGCAGTCTCGCGCTCGCGCGAGTACTCCGCCGACGAAACTGGCGCCCACTGGACCGGCAACCCCTATGCCTTGGCCAGTGCCCTGGCTAAAATCGACGCCTATTCCCGGCGGATGCCGCTCGTGGCCAGTCCCTCGACCGCGCATCTTTTCATCATTGCGCCGTTCCTGGGTGGGATGAGCTTTGCCAACCTGTTCTCCACCCATCCGCCGACCGCTAAGCGGATCGAGCGGCTGACAGGAAGGCCAGCGGAATTCACGCAGTGAGTTCCCGGTTCTCAGTTCTCAGTAAAGACGGGACGTTATGCAGCGCGGGTCTTGATTGAGGCGATCAAGCCATTCAGAATTCGGCCCAGTTCGTCGGTGAGAACCAGTAGTGCTTCTGCTTTGGCTGCTTGAATGTACTTCAGATCCTCGGCGATGAGGAGCTGGGTCTCAATTTCGACCAGAGAACCACGCGCCTGACTCAGGAAATGGTGAAACGCCTTCTGGGAGAAGCGGGCCTGCCTTCGGCGATGTTGCTTGGAACCGAAAACGGCGGCGCGCCTCAACTGATTAGTAATTCCGAACTGCTCTTCGCCAGGAAACGGATGAGTCACCGCGCAAATTTCAGTCACCAACTTCATGGCCTTCTGCCAAGCTATCAGTTCACGATAAGAACGTCCCATAGCGCCCCTCAAGAACAGAGTGTGAAACATCTGTCGAATTGGCGCTGTGACCGGCAACCACGCAAATTGTTCGGTTTCACTGAGAACTGAGAACCGGGAACTGAGAACTGCTTCTATGACATTGGTAACCGCACTTGCCCGCAGCCGCATAGTAGAATCGCCCTCAATGGCTCCCGAAACGATGGTAGCGACCTCCCGCCGCGCGGCGGAATTGGAACGCGCTCTGCGCAGCGTCATTCGCGGCCAGGATGACGTGCTCCGGCTGGCCCTGGTTTCCATCTTTGCCAAGGGACACCTGCTGATCGAGGGGGCTCCGGGAGTGGGAAAGACCACACTCGGTCAGGCACTGGCTCGCGCCATCGATTGCAGCTTTCAGCGGGTGCAGTTCACCAGCGACATGCTCCCGTCCGATGTGCTGGGCATTTCGATTTATTCCGCCATTGAGCAAAAATTCGAGTTCAAACGCGGCCCTGTCTTCGCCAATGTGCTGTTAGCCGATGAGATCAACCGCACCACGCCCAAGACCCAGTCTGCGTTGCTCGAGGCCATGAACGAAGGGCAGATTACGATGGACGCCCATTCCTATCCCCTGCCCCAGCCGTTCCTGGTTATCGCTACGCAGAATCCGATCGAGCACCATGGCACTTATCCGCTGCCGGAATCGCAACTCGACCGCTTCCTGATGCGCGTGCGCATGGGATATCCCGAAGGCGAAACCGAGCGGGAGATCTTGCGCTCGGAGGCTGGCACGGCGCAACTCGAGCAGCTGCGGCCCGTCCTTAACGCCGCCGATGTGCTCGACATCCAGCAAGCAGTCTCACAGGTGCACGTGGACGAAGCGCTCATCACCTACGCGCTGGCGATCGTCCGCAAGACGCGCGAGTCCGATCATCTTTCTCTGGGCGTGTCGCCACGCGGCTCGCAGATGTTCTACCACGCCGCCCAAGCCATGGCTTTCCTCGAGGGCCGTGACTACTGTACTCCGGAAGACTTCAAGCCCCTGGCGGTCGCGATCCTTGCTCACCGGGTAGTGGTCAGTTCGCTCTACGCTTCCACACTTAAAAAATCAGAGCAGGCCGAGCAGGTACTGCGCGAGATTGTGGAGAGCGTGCCAGTACCAGTCTAGAGCAGTTCCCAGTTCCCGGTTCTCAGTTATCCCAAGCTCACGCCCGTGGTGGTTGACCCTTACACGGCTTCCTGCGGGCCCGTTTGGGTGCCAGGGTTGCGCGCTCACTGAGAACTGGGAACGGGGAACTGAGAACTGTCTTTCGGCTGCAAACTCGACAACCGCGAAATCGCCGCGACCATCATCCCTGACAGAAACTGCATAGTTGCGACATCGTGATGGTCAAACGCGTTTGGCGTGGACGAAAGCACTTCGAAAACCCCGAGCGTCCTGCGGAAGTGGCGGAGCGGAGCGACCAGAATGGAACGCACGCCCAGGTGCCTACACGTGGCCTGATCCACTCTGCGGTTGTGCTCGGTGTCAGAGCACAGCAACACTTCGCCGGTGCGGACACACTCCGCTGACAACCCACGATCAGTCTGCAGCCGGCAACCGATATCGGGAGCGGTGCGGCCGGTGCGGGCGCGGCAGACAATCTCGCTTCCACTTCGCAGGGCGATTGCAGCGCCGGTCGCGCCGGTTAGAGCCTGAGCTTTTTCCGCGATGATACTGATGCCGGGCTCCAGATCGAGCTCGCCCGGGTTGATGTCATAGTGACGCGCGGGCGCTCCTCCCGCGTGGTGCGCGGCGGCAGGGCCAGGATGACGCAGCCTCAGATGATGACGGCTCGAAACTGAAGTGGGCGACTCAACTTCGTCTTCACTCTTCGCCGGGACTTGCGGAACACTATGGAGAAGCAACCGCACCAGACGGTCCAGCTCCGCGTCGGCGATGAGGTGAGCGGTTTGCTGCCCGTGCAACGATCCTCCCAGGACGCGCGACAGACTGAGCACCGCCTTGCTGCCACAAGCCAGACAGCGGGGAGTGTTGTTTTCGCTGAGCAACTCGCACTCCACGCAAAATACCGCCAACTGCAAGGACACAAAATTCACATCTGCGGCAGCAAGCGAACCTGTCATTGGAACTATTTTCCTCCGGCCAGTGTAGGGGGAAGGTAGAAGGTAAATTCGATCGCGTTTGTGTGAAAGTGACAGCGCTGGTTCGGCCTGTGGATAAGCGATTTGGAGCGCGGCTCTATAATCTCCGCCTATGGCATTTCTGCGTTTCCTGATGCTGCTCGCACTTGTCGTCTGGATCGGCGGATTGATTTTTTTCGCGTTCGTAGTTGCGCCCACGGCATTTACGCCGGGACTGCTGCCCAGTCGGCATCTCGCAGGCGAAATCGTTAGCCGCTCGCTAGGAGCGCTGCACTGGATGGGAATTGTCTCGGGGATCGTCTTCTTGATCATTTCCGCGATCTATAACCGGATGACCGTGGGGAACGCCTGGCCTCTGGCCACTCGTCATCTGCTAATCGGGCTGATGCTGCTCTTGACCGTAATATCGCAGTTCGTCATCTCGCCAAAAATGCACGCGATTCGGGCCGAAGCGGGAGTCATCGACAACATCTCGCTGGACAGCCCCCTGCGCATGGAGTTCGACCGCCTGCACTCGTGGTCGGAAAAATTCGAGGAAGCAGTATTTCTGCTGGGACTGGCCGCTCTCTTCCTGACGGCCCGCGCGCTGCACTAGGATGCCTGCCTATATGACGCGCTCACCACACTGTTGATTTATTCTGGTTTCTACTTGAGAACCTGAGACCTGATCAATGAAAACTGGCATCATCGGCCTGCCGCAGGGAGGCAAGACATCTCTGTTTCGCATCCTGACCAAGGCGAATCTTTCTGAACAGGCATACTCCAACCCCCGCGAGGCGCATGTGGGCGTTGCCAAGGTTCCTGACGAGCGCCTCGACAAACTGGCTGCGCTCTACAACCCAAAGAAGCTAACCCACGCGTCCGTCGAATATGTTGACGTCGGCGCCATCGGCCAGGATGCGCTTAAAGAAACTGCCTACATTGGCCATCTGCGCCAAGTGGACGCCCTCATCCATGTGGTACGGGCGTTCGACGACCCCTCCGTCCCGCACGTGGGCGCGATCGACCCGTTGCGCGATATCAAGAACGTCGAGTTCGACCTCATGGTCAGCGACCTCGGCCAGATCGAAAAGCGGCTCGAGCGGCTGGAAAAAGATCTGAAGAAAATGCGCTCGCCCGAACTCGAACGAGAAAATGAGCTGCTGACCAAGGCCAAAGCCCACCTTGAGACCGAAAGACCGCTACGCGAGATGGAGATGACGCCGGGTGACAAAAAGCGTCTCCGGGGATTCATGTTCCTAAGTGAAAAGCCGATGCTTTATGTACTCAACATCGGAGAAAGTACCGAACTGGGCAAGGATTTGGAGGCAGCGGTCCCGAAGTACAAGCTGACGGAAGTGGCGGCCCGTCCGAACGCCGGAGGAAGCGCGATCTGCGGCAAAGTCGAAGCCGAGCTGTCAGAGATGTCCGACGAGGATGCGGCCGAATTCCTGGGCAGCTATGGATTGACGGAAAGCGGCCTGTCGCGCTTGATCCGTACCAGCTATCATCTGCTCGGACTCATATCCTTTTTTACCGCCGGTGAAGACGAGTGCCGCGCGTGGACGATCCCGGTCAACACTCGTGCGGTCAACGCCGCCGGGGCCATCCACTCTGATCTCGAAAAGCACTTCATCCGCGCTGAGACCATCCGCTGGGACCAGTTATTGGAGGCCGGTTCCGAAGCCAATGCCCGCGCCAAAGGGACATTGCGGCTCGAAGGCAAGGACTACATCGTGCAGGATGGCGATGTGATGCACATCCGGCATAGTGGGTAATAGCAAGAGCTTGGGAAGCATCTCGCAAACGGAACTGGGTAGGGCACGACTTGAGCCGTATGGCTAGGTTGCCAGAGAGCGGCCTTAGCAGCTTGCGGAAAGACTCGCGAATGACGGCGCCACCGTAGAAAGAGCGGCCCTTCAGGGCCCCTGGGCCGCTGTTTGCGGGCTCTCAGTAGCGTCCCTGATTAACCCAGAGCCGTACTCTTTCTTCAACCGAAAAAGGCTGCGTCGGGTCTCCAGCAAATTTTGATTCCAGCGTGAACGCATGCGCCTCCAGCGGCACGCTGATGTGGGAGCGCGTTCTCAGGAAACCCCGAACAAAGTGTTCGGTGTACCGTTCCAGACCCAGAACCTCGAACTGCACAGCATGCACCAAGGCATGAAACAGGGTTCGAGCGGCAATGTCGCCATGAAAAACCAGGACATCCTCAAAAGCCAGAGAAGCCATGTGGGTAAACTCGGGCAGAGTCGTAAGACCCAGCGCCTTGGCCTCGGCATAAAAGGGCGGGTTCGACACACGGCGGCCTTCCAAAGAGACGATACGGACCTCGTCCAGCAAGGCGGGATCGAAGAAAGGTGTCATCGTTCGGCGATGATCCTCACCGAGTGGCTGCCCTTGTGGCCGGAAGTGCTCTCGCTGCTCGTGCAGGTAGTCGGCCACCATGCTGATCGCCTCCGTAATCCGCTCTTCATTCCACAAAGGACCTCGGCCTTGGGCAATCGAGTCGGGATCGGTGACTTGCCGGGCAATCTCGCTGTAGTAGTGGTGCAGGGCGGTTGCCGAAGACAGAGCTTTGCGCAGAACGTCCCGCTGCGCATACCGGGCAATGTCCTCCGTCGAAAAGCGAAGACGAAGGCGGTCAGTCGCACACTGGGCGCTTAGTATTTCCAATTGTGCGTGACGCAATTCCGCGTTCATTTGAACAATGGCGACGCGATCGCCGTTCTTTTCCCACGAAAACATCTCTCTACTCCTAAGAATTGAACTCCACAGGGGATGACGGGAGGGTTATTGAATTCATGGTAGGTTAACATTGTTACTTGTACATTGTCCATATAATAGTTAACAATTCTTTATGACTTCCGGACATATCTGCTACCGTTAGATTCAGAATAGTTATCGGTTAAAATCGGTTTAATAGATAAGCTTCCGGTCAGAAGAATTGCTGATATTAATCGTTAGTTGTACGGTGTATATGTATATTATGGATTGGGCGGGCCACCATGCCACCGATTCCTGACAAGCACCTGGAAGAACGGATCCTGAAGGCTGCCCGGCGGCTATGGCGCACGCGCGGCGCAAGCGGTTTGACGCTGCGTGCGGTCGCGCACGAAGCGGGCACAACTACTCCCACGCTCTACAAACGATTTCGCAATAAACAGGCGCTGCGGCTGGCGCTGGCTTATCGTCTCCGGGAAGAGTTGAATGCGGAACTGTTCTCCTCGCCCAGCCTCGAGCAGGCATATCGGCGTTATCTGCGATACGCCGAAACAAATCCGCACGAGTACGAGTTGCTGCGCATTTCGTGGGGACAGCTCTTCTCGCCTGGCAGTCCGCGGCCCGGACGCGCCTGGCTGCTAACCCAACTGGCCGCGCGCTTTGGCGGCGAGCCGGAGGAATATGCCCGGGCCTTTGACGCGTTCTTCCTCTTGTGTCATGGAACTGCCACCCTACTTGCTGTCAGTGACGACCAGGCAATGCGCGAAGCGATCCGGGACAATTGCATCCAGGTCTGCGACAAGTTGATGGCGAACGTGGCGATCCTTCGCAACGGAGAATAGGTTCCAACGTTTTGGTAGTGGTGCAGTTTTTCAAACTGCACCACTACCCAACGTTTTGAATTCTGGAAACCTGTCTCTACACCTGATAGTCTTGCCAATCCCCATGCATCCCATCACAACCAGTCTGCTGCTTGGCCTGACCGCGGCGATGGCCAACGTGTTTGGCGGCACCATCATAGTCCAGCGCCATTGGGAGCGGCGTTATCTGAAATACTTCATCGCGCTGGGCGCCGGATTCATGCTGGCCACCGCTCTTCTGGAAGTGGTTCCGGCCAGTCTGGAGTTAAGGGGCAAAGACGCCGCGTTGCTCATTTTGGCCGGCTACCTCATCATCCATTTCTTCGAACACACGCTCACACCACACTTCCACTTCGGTGAAGAGGTCCATAGCGACGAATTTGTTCACGCGCACAAGGGCTATTCCGTGCTACTGGGTTTGATCATCCACACGTTCTTCGACGGCATCGCCATCGCCTCGGGCTTCCTGGTCTCCACCTGGCTGGGATGGATCATCTTCCTCGCCGTTTTCCTCCACAAGATTCCGGAGGGTTTTACCGTGGCCTCGGTCATGCTGGCTAGCGGACGAAGCCGCGCCATGGCATGGTGGGCTTCGGCCTTGCTGGGCGCAGCTACCATGGCAGGAGTCTTTGTGATGGCAATCTTCCGCCACCAGGTAAGCGCGGGCCTTCCACTGGCCGCAGGCGTCACCATCTACGTCGCTGCTTCCGACTTGATCCCGGAGGTCAACAAAGAGCCGGGCGTGAAGATGGCTCTGGTGGTCTTCTTAGGTGTGGGGTTAATGTTTCTGCTGGATCACTTTTTTCATGGGCACTAAGTAAAGTTCTCAGTTCCCGGTTCTCAGTTCTCAGTAAAAACCGAACATTTGGCATGGTTGCCTGTCGCTGGGTCGCCACGGCAATCCGGGATGCCTCGACAGAGGATCGGGAACTGGGTTCTGCTAGTCCACTTGATGCTTCGCGGTATATCCCTCGCGCGCGTAGACAATCACCTTTACGTCCTTGCCTTTTTGGTCGTGAATCTTCAATGGACCGCCATCGGGGCCTTGCAACTCAACTTTTAGTTTCCGATAAGTGCCGTCGAGCTTGGTGTTGGTGGGGTGGTAGGCGATGGAGTACTGGTTGCGAATGTCGGCGGCGATGTCGTGGAAGATCCCCGGCAGCTCTCCTTCGAAGCGTGGGTTGTAAAATCGCCCGCCGGTCAAGCGAGCGAAGGTGTTGAGCTGGTTGTCAGCCTGGAGCCAGTCGGTTGTTTGAATCCCGCCAGCGTATCCATGCGACTCCATCCATTCGCGCAACTCGCGCCCGATGCTGACCGAGTAGATGGTCGTGTCGTGCGTAGATTTGACCTTTTTCAAGATCTGGTCGAGGTTGAGCTTACTGAAGGTGTCGCGTCCCGTAGAAATCAGAATGATGTACTTCTTGCCTTCAATGCGATCCACGCGGTCGAGCGTGTCGAAGAGAGCGTCAAACAGGTTGCGCTCGGAGAATCCGGGAATGCGAAGCATGTTTAGGCCGCCGAGAATGGCGCGTTTATCCTGAGTGAAGTCCACCAGGATCTGGGGCTTCATGTCGTAGGAAACGACCGCCACCCAGTCTTCCTTTTTGAGACCGCTGGCAAAAGTGTAGGAAGCATTGAGCGCGTCATACATGTAGTTGTAGTTGGTGGAGGCAAACTCGATCAGCAGCACGGCCGTAATTGGCGCTTCCGACTGGTTGAAATTCGTGACCTTCTGCTCCACGCCGTCTTCGAGAACCTTGAAATTGTCTTTGTGCAGGCCGGGAATGAATTGGCCATCCTTGGTTGTCACCAGCACGTCAAGGTTAACCACTGGAACGTCGACCTTGATCGAGTAGTCCGGCATGCCCTCGATTTTTTTCGGCCTTTCCGGAGGGGGTGGCGGAGGCTCTTCTTTCTTCTTCGGGATCACATAAGGCCCGACATCAGTCTGCGGACCGCCGGCAGCGGGCGGAGTGTCCTGCTTGTTCGGGTTCGGAGGAGGCTGCTGAGATGTATCCTGGGCGCCCGCCAAAGTCCGGGCGCCGACCGCCACAAACAGGAAAAAAGCCAGTATTGTCAATATCTTAGGGAGAGCCGGAGGGCTGGGATTCCGTCCCTGAAACGCGCCTGAAAGCATGTGGGAGTCCTCAAAAAAACCTGTGCTAGTATAGATGCAAGAACTCCGCAGTTGGGATATTTTGCGGGCCTTTTACGAAGACCTCCTCTGCTGCAGATACAACTGACAAGATGCGGAGTCTAATGGAATAGGCAGGCCGTTTCTTGCCTCCGGGGCTATTACATGGGGAAAGTTGTACTGTCAGTCGCTGCTCTTCTGTGTCTCACGTGTTCCACCTGGGTCACAGCACAGAACCAACCTTCGCCCGCTATCATGCCGCTCGATCAGATTCATGAGGGCATGCGCGGCACTGCCTATACGGTCTTCCAGGGCACGAAGCCGGAACCGATGGATGTGGAAGTCCTGGGCGTGCTGCGGAACGCGAACGGAGCGCGGGGAGACATCATCCTAGTGCGCTTGCACGGGACTAAGCCGGAATACACCGGCGTCGTAGCGGGGATGAGTGGCAGCCCGGTGTACTTCGACGGCAAGTTGGCCGGAGCCCTCTCCTTCCGCATTGGAGAATTCTCGAAAGAGCCCATCGCCGGCGTCACTCCGATCGAAAGAATGCTGGAGATTGATGCGCTCGATCAGCGCCCCGCCCCCGGACCGACGCCTGCGAATTCCACGCAGCCAAACGCGAGTGCCCGCACTGCCAGTCCGGGCGAGAACGCCTCGTTGCCGCTGCAGAGTTATAGCAACTACCTGAAGCCGATTGAAACGCCGCTGGTATTCACCGGCTTCTCGGAAGAGACTCTGCGTCTTTACGCGCCGCAATTCGCGGATGCGGGCATTATCCCAGTGATGGGCATTGGCGCCTCGAGTGACCGCAAGCAGCCGGAACCGATTGAGCCGGGATCCGCTGTAAGCGCCGTTCTGGTGCGAGGCGATATGGATGTCGCTGCTACTTGCACGGTCACGTACATTGATCCCCAGCGCTTGCTTGCCTGTGGCCATCCGCTTATGCAGTTCGGACAAGTGGATCTGCCCATGACCAAAGCGAATGTCGTCGCCACGCTGGCTTCTCCACTCAACGCGTTCAAAATCGTCAACACCACCGAGACAGTTGGCGCGTTCGTACAGGATCGCCATAACGGCATCCTCGGGCAGATGGGCAAAGAGCCGAAAATGATTCCGGTCACAGTCACCGTTCGTGGAGGGCAAGTCCCCAAGGAATTTCATTACGAGATCCTCAACAACGCCCGGCTCAGCCCGGTGGCCATGATGGCAACCGTGTTCAACGCCCTCCATGGCACCAACGAGTACGGTGATGACATCACCTACCGGATGAACGGCGCGCTCAGTGTGAAGGGATATCCGGACGTTGCATTGAAGAACATGTTCGCCCCAATGGACAGCGGGCTGCCGGCGGCCGCGCTGGCGGCGGCTACGATCGGCGACCGCTTCGGACGTATCTACGACAATCCTTACGACGCTCCCGAGATTCAGGGCGTCAAGCTGGATTTCGATCTCGTGCGCGAGCGGCGCTCGGCGCGTCTGGAGGCTTCCCGCACGGATTTAACCGAAGCGCGCCCGGGCGACCAAATCATGGTCGAGACGGTGCTGCGCCCGTATCGGGGTGAACGGCTGGTACGGCAGATTCCTATCCGAATTCCGACTTCGGCTTCGAAAGGGATGCTTCGCATTCTGGTAAGCGACGGAGACACGCTCGATCGCATGCGCCGCGGCATGCCGCTCGCGAACCGCAAGCTCGGGCTTGCGTCCACCATAGCCCTGTTAAACAAAGAGCACACCAACAATCGCGTGTACGTTTCGCTGTTCGAATCCGACCCTGAAGCCATGGTCGCCGACAAAGTGATGCCGACACTGCCGCTCTCCGTCATGAATGTGATGGACAACATGCGGGGCACGCAGGAAATGGTCGTGCTCAATGAATCGTCGGTCAACGAGGCCTCGACCGAACCGCTGGATTACGTGGTGGCGGGCGCGCAGATGCTGACTGTCTATGTGAAGTAGGTTTTTGTAGCGCCTCGGCGGCTGTCGCGCGGGCGCCTTGCCCGCGCCGTGGAGGACGAGGCGCCCACAGCCGGCGGAGCGCCGGCGTTACAATCAAAGACAAATTCCACACGCTTGCGTTGAATCGAGGACTCAATTTGGCTCGTAAGACTTCCGCCCTGCTCGTTCTTCTTCTTTCCACCATCGCCCTCGCCGAGGGCACCCGCACCTGGGAACAATCCAAGTTTGACGATCTGGTGAAAGGAACTCCGAAGGGAGTCGCGCTCCGCAGCATAGGAGGCCTGGAACTCGCGCCCGCATTCAAAACGCTCGCGACCCTGCCTTCGACATACATCTGGGCCATAG
>JACXTT010006049.1_pt1 | contig 17381 bp, 14 predicted proteins | sample 9270951 | NCBI WGS metagenome assembly JACXTT01 (sample SAMN15532306, study PRJNA645909) | rock metagenome | isolation source: weathered quartz diorite | place: Puerto Rico | collected 2017-06-21 | reverse complement strand
GAATCACCTCCTCTGCGCTCATCCAAAGCGAAGAGAATCACGGCCAAGCTGCACGATCAATTTGCAAGAAAACCCGTCCACAACCGATCAAAACCGGCAAATGCAAATCCTCGCAGAGGCCAAAAAACGACGCTCATGCAACAACTTCTGAAATCTTCACCGGCGACTTTTGCGTCTCCGTCTTTCTCATATTCAGGTCGCCTCCGACGTGGAGCGAACCAGCTTCCAGCTCGCCATTGACAGTGGCGCCATCCATCTCGAGGTTACCGCGGACCTTGGCGCCGTTAAGACTCAGCTTGCCCTTGAACGTGGCGTTGCGCGGCAACAAATCGCTTTCGGAACGCAGACCGCTACCGTCGAAGTCGCCAGCCATCACCGAACCATGCATAAAATCTGGCAGCCGTTACCCTTCGGCCGCTTGAATCACGACGAAAATAATAACGGACAGGTGCTCGACCACAATCTTTTTCCCGCACAAATAAGCGCCGCGCGGCCAAAGCGCTACGCCATGCTCGTTCCGGTTTCGTCCAGCGCGGACCAAGGGCAACCCCGAAGGCTTTTTTTAGGGGGTCGGCTGAGGGGTCTGGAGACCCGTGCCCGGTGGTGCTTCGGTGGGTGGTTCGTCGGCCGCCTGCAAGGTCAGGGCTGCGACGCCCGCATAAAAGTTGAGGCCTGTTGATTTGCCGGGGAGCGGCTTCAAGCTGATTGATTTGTCTTCGCCCCGAGAAAGCGGATAGGCGCCTGGGCCCTCCCCCAAAACGCCACCTGCACCTGAACCAGTATAATCGCCGGCCAGCGCGTAGCGGCGGACAGGAGGGCCTGATTTGAATACGCGCCAGGAGAGTTGGCCAAGGCCGGTCAGACCGATGTCAACGCCGATGAGGTTGATCCTACCAGAATAATATTCAGGCCTGCCGCGCGCCGGACGAAACACGCAGGAAACGACTTTGCTCGAACCTAAGATGAAGCCGAAGCCCGGCTCGACGTTGCACTTGAGCACACCCTCCTGGACAAGGTCAGCGTTGGCCGCGAGCGCATTCAGACCAACCAACGCAGCGCAGGAGCGCCGCACGCATGGGTCCGGAAAATGATTGTTTCACGACCGTTCCTCTTTGTGAGCGTCTCGGCTGTCTCGTTACATTTAATGTTATTCTGCCAAGTTTCCGGTATCAAGGAGCGAACACAAAGAAACCTCAATTGAGTTAGAGGGAGACGATTCGCCCACACAATGCACGGGCCCTTGGTATTGTCGAAACTTGCGTATACTATAGTAACCAAATATTAACCATATATATAACTTTCCGTGAGGATTACAATAATCGTATAAATTGGTTAATGGCCTAACTGTTAGGCTGTCTTCCGTCGATTCAATCCGTATTCGATGGAGACGCCTGTGCATAAACAAACCGTAAATGAGCACTTCATTAGAAGTGTAAGATGCGATGTAGGTCTTTCGTCTATCATCTCCAAAAAGAGTCTTGCAATTTGCTTCGCGGCTGCCGCGGGACTCTTTTCAGTAAGTGTTCAAACTCAGGCCCGTGAGTTTGTATCCTTTTCGCAAAACTATCCGAGCGGCACGATCATCATCAAGCAGAGCGAGCGTAAGCTCTACTTTACGACCGGGTCTGGCACTGCCGTCCGCTACCCGATCGCGATTGGCCGCGCCGGAATGGCCTGGACCGGCGAAACCTATGTCCAGGGCAAGTATGTACGCCCCGATTGGGAGGCGCCGTGGGTCGTGCGCCGGGATCACCCACAGTTCACCCGTGTTATTCCTGGCGGATCGCCGCGTAATCCCATGGGCGCGGCGGCAATTACCCTTGGCCGTTCGGAAGTTGCCATCCACGGCACAACTGCGAGCATGCGGCGTTCCGTCGGCACCGCCGCCTCCTACGGCTGCATCCGAATGTACAATGAAGACGTCGTGGACCTCTTCAGCCGCGTGGCCATCGGCACGCCAGTTGTGGCTATCCGATAAGACGGCTTTATTTCGGCTCCAGATTGGTCTAACGAGTCTTAAGAGCATCGCGCCGCTTCCGCCAGTGTTCCCTCAACGCCGCAACGCTTCGATGTATTTGCGGCCTTGACCGGATCACTGGCAAGCGGCGTTTGATCGGCTTAAAGTCCTTGTCCATTGCTTGACTGCGCGGGCCGCGAACCTTTTTCCCCATCGCCCTCCCGGAGCCGCGGCGCCTCTTAGTCAATCGCAGGGAGGAATAAGTGGAATTAACGGCCCTCGACCAGCCCGAGCTCGCAGGCCAGATCATCGACGTCATCGTCAAGGAAGGAATGATCGACCGCGAGAAGGCGACGTTGGACGCGACGATTGAGAGCCTCGATCTGAAATCGATTGACATCGTGATGATTCTGACCGCCATCGAAGAAAAATTCGACGTCTACATTCCAATGGACGGGCCGTTCCATGAGGCCAAGAACATCGGCGATCTGATCAATGCCATCACCGCGCATATCGCCAAGGAAAAATCCAAGCCGAATGAGTGAAGCGCGGCGAATCATCGTGACCGGCATGGGCGCCGTTTCGGCCGCGGGAATTGGCGCGCCCGCTCTCTGGCACGCGGCGCGCGACGGGCGCTCCTGTATCGGCGAGGCGCAGTTCCCGCGCCCCTATCGCGGCCGCATCAGGATCGCCGCCCAGGTGCGCGATTTCGATCCCGCCGCGCATCTCACGCCGGCCGAGCTGCCCTTTTGCGATCCCGTAACGCAATATGTCCTTGCAGCCGCCGAGGAAGCCCTCTCCCAGGCGGGGCTTGCGCACGCAAAGCCGATGGGTCCGCGCACGGCCGCGATTATCGGGACTGGCATCGGCGGGGCGTACACTTTTGAAACCGCGCTTTATATCACCTTTGTCGAACAGGGCCGCCCGGATGCTCTAAGCGTTCCGCGTGTCATTCCCAGCTCCTGTCCCTCCCAGCTTTCCATCCGCTACGGGATAACCGGCCCATGCTTCGCAGTTGCCAGCGCGTGCTCCTCGGCGACTCAGGCAATCGGTATCGGCATGCAACTCATTCGCTCCGGTGCCGTGGACCGGGCCATTGTCGGCGGAACCGAAGACTGCGTAACGAACGGAGCGATGTTTGCATGGGAGGCCCTGCGCGTTCTCACCCCGGATTTCTGCCGGCCATTTTCTAAGGGCCGCAACGGCATGGTGCTTGGCGCGGGCGCGGCCGTCTTCGTACTCGAAGAAGCGGAATACGCCCGGGCGCGGGGTGCAAGGCCCATTGTCGAAATCGCCGGCTACGGCACCTCGACCGACGCCAAGGATCCCGTGCGGCCCGATGCACAAGGCGCCGCGGCCTGCATGCGCAATGCGCTTGAAGATGCAGGCCTTGCGGCCGAAGAAATCGACTATGTCAATGCGCATGGGACCGGCACGACCGCAAACGATATCACCGAATCCGAGGCGCTCGGCCTCGTCTTCGGCAACCGGCTTCCGGAGCTTGCGGTTTCCTCGACCAAGCCCATTCACGGGCACGGCCTAGGCGCTGCCGGCGCGCTCGAACTTGTCGTGACCATCGGCGCGCTGTGCGAAAACATTGCGCCTCCGACGGTCAACTGGCGCGGGGTTGACCCCAAATGCCCCGTCGATCCGGTCCCGAATGAAGCCCGCCCCATGCGGATTGGGGCCGCGCTCAGCAATTCCTTCGCTTTCGGAGGCATTAATGCAAGCCTCGTCGTCCGGCGCGCCGAGGCGGCATGAACGGCGCCGCCGGGCACGCGCATCAAGACCCTGCCGGCCGAGAAGCAGAAAGCACGGACGACGCCCCGGTTCGTCTGCCACAGATCAAGGTGCGAATCGAACCGCAGGACGTCGCGGAATTTCGGCGCGCGACAAGCGGCCCTTACCGACATGTCGAGGTGCCCCTTACCTTCCCGGTACGCTGGCTTGCCCTTCCAGCCGTTCGCAACTTGATTATACGGTCCGTCGGCAGCGGATTTATACCAATTCACGAGGCACAAGACTTCGCTTACGAGCGCGCGTTGGAGATTGGTGCCGATTACATCCTTGGTGTCGAAGCACGGCGGACGCCCGCGCCCCCCGGCTTGACCTTGCGGATGTCCATCGCGACACCGCAGGGCGAGATCTGCGCGCGGCTCGAAACCGTGATCCGGATCGTCGGGGCCGAAAAACCTGCATGACGGAGGATGCCGGAATGGGAAAGGAGACGCCCTGCCTGCCGGGATTGGGGCACAAAATTCCCCCGCGGGAATTTGGGCCATTCGATCGTAAGGCGCTCGAAAGATATGCGATCGTCTCGGGCGACGGCAATCCGCTTCACCTTGATCCTAAAGTGGCACAGGCAGCCGGACTCCCGGATACCCCTGTCCATGGGCTTCTGATGATGTCGTGTTTCGAACCTTATATTTTGGACTGGCACCCCGCTCTTTTCATCGCACGGCTCAGCTGCAAGTTTCTCAATCCCGTATTTGCGGGCGAAGGTATCCGGCTCTTTGGCCGCGTCGTCAGCAGGCGGGATAGCCCGCGCCCGGAGCTTATCCTGCGATTAATCGCACGCGCGCCACGCGACAGTCTGGCAATGGTCGCAGAAGCGACGGTGTTTCGGCAATCCACAGGCTCGGAAAATTGAGATGCCGGCAGACTCGATCCTGATAACCGGCGCGTCGAGCGGCATCGGGCGCGCGCTGGCCCTTGCCTACGCCAGGCCGGGCGTTTCCTTGTCCCTGATCGGGCGTGACCGCGAACGGCTCGATAGCACAGCCTCCTCCGCCCGCGCGCAAGGGGCCGAGGCCGCCACCGGACTGTTGGACGTCCGCGATCAAGCCGCCATGGCGCAATGGATCAGGGAAGAGGACACGCGCCGCCCAATCGATCTTGCAATCGCAAGTGCGGGAATCACGACCGGCCTTGCGCCTCACGAGCTTGCCGAAGACCCTTCTGCCGTGCGGACCATTACCGCGATCAATCTCATCGGGGTCTTTAATACTGTCGAGCCCCTGATTGCCCCAATGTGTGTGCGCGGGCACGGCCAGTTTGCCTTTATCGGCTCCATCGCAGGCATCCGCGGTCTGCCCTATTCCCCCGCTTATTGCGCGACCAAGGCTGCGGTTCACGCCTATAGCGAATCCCTGCGCGGACGACTTGCGGCCCGCGGCGTCCAAGTCAGTCTCATCATTCCCGGATTCGTGAAGACCCCGATGAACGAAAATATAGCCTCAATAAAACCGCTCGAAATGACCGATGCGGAGGCCGCCCGGATCATCCGGCGCGGCCTCGAAAAGGGCAAATCCGTCATAGCTTTTCCGCAGTTGCTCTATCTTCTGGCGCGGATTGCGCGCATCCTGCCGGCCAGCCTCGTCGATAAGATCATGGCGGGTATTGAGGTTAACATTCCGCAGACTCGCGAGCGCAATTATTAACGAAAGCTTACTTTTTGAGCGAAGCCCCGGCCACTCTTCCGCCAAAATCTACAGTAATCGGCTTATCCACTCAATTTCTGCAATAAATTGTTGCAAATTGTTTGTTGCCGAAACCTTCCGTTTAAGGTTCAAAGCTTGAGTGCTACAGGCCATCTTGGCTGAAACAGACGATTCGTTTGTTTGCTCGAATCGGCCGCACGTCGATCGGCATTGACGAGCGACGACACGGCCGCGAGGCGCCCAAAGACGCAGGACAATGCGCGGGCCAAGCAGCAAGGGCGAGAGAATAGCGCGGGGGCTTGGGCTTTGGACTTTGTCGGCCTGTTCAACATCCTCTGTGACATCGGCCTTATTGCCGCCGCTAGCGGCCTTCTGTTTGTCGGCACCAGTTTTGTCAGTCTGATCGGGATCAATATTTTTGATCAGGCAACCGGCCGTCCGCTTGTTAGACCGCTCGCCAAAGCCCGATTGCGCGACGATGACCTTCCGCATGTCCTCGTCCAGATCCCGGTCTTTAACGAGCCCGCTGTAGTTGCGGGCTGCTTGCGCGCCGCCGCCGCGCTCGATTGGCCGCGCGGCAAGCTGCATATCCAGCTGCTCGATGACTCAACCGACGAGACGGCCAGTCTTGCCGCCCCTGTGGTTTTCGAGCTGAACCGGCAGGGTTTTGATGTCTTGCATCTTCGCCGGGCCGGACGGCGCGGCTACAAAGCCGGCGCGCTCGCCGCGGGCCTTGCGCAATCCGATGCGCCATATGTCGCCATCCTCGATGCCGATTTCCGCCCTCCTGCGAATTGGCTGCGGGAGGTCGTTCCGGCGTTGATCGCCGACACATCAGCGAGCTTCATTCAGTCGCGGTGCGAATTCGCAAACTATCAGACAAATTGGCTGACCAGGGCGCAGGGCCTCATGTTCGACGCCCATTTCGTTATCGAACAGGCTGCGCGCTTTCGCGCCGGCTGGCTGTTTCAGTTCAACGGAACCGGTGCCGTCTGGCGGCGCGTGGCCATCGAAGCGGCAGGCGGCTGGTCGGGCGATTCGCTCTGCGAGGACCTTGATTTGACCGTCCGCGCCGAAATCGCCGGCTGGCATGGTCTATTCGCGATGGATCCGCCGGTCCCGGGGCTCGTCCCGGATCAAGTCGGGCATTGGCGCGTGCAGCAGAGGCGCTGGTCCAACGGTTTCGTGCAGGTGGCGCGCAAGCTCCTCGGCGAACTCTGGACGGCGGATTGGACGGTCTGGAGAAAGGTTTCGGCGACGTCTCTCATTCTCATCCAGATGTTTTATCCCTGCGTCGCGCTGGGCACCCTTTCCTTGGCGCTGACCGCAATTGTCCGCGGCGGCGATATGGCCTTTTATCAGCCGGTCATGGCAGCGGCGGCGGCCATAATTCTGACCATTGGCGTGGGATTGACACTCATGCCCTATCTGATCTTGCGCCGGGGCCTCTTGTGGCGCTACTTCGCCACGCTCGCGTCGCTCGTGCCGCTGATGATCTATGTGAGCCTATCGAACGCACCTTCGATCCTGAAAACTGTCCTCGGAGCCAACGACTCTTGGAAGCGTACACCTAAGACGCGGCATGATTCAGACGTTTTGCCGGCAGCCGATCAGTTCAACGAGGCGTCTTAGCGTTCCGGGCGATGCTGCGGTCCACCCGCGTATAAAGCGTAAATTGCGGGTCGAAGATGAATTTGATCAACAGGCCGCACCAGGATTTGTGCGCTTTGAGATCGTCATAAAATTCCGGCGCCATTTGCTTCAGCAAAGGCAAGCTGCTCCAGGGAATATCCGGAAAATCGTGATGCTCATTGTGATAGCCGATGTTGAGCGCGACCCGGTTTAGGATGCCGTAATAGCCAAACGTTTCTTGTGACGCATCGGGCGTATAGTGCTCCTGCAGCCAGCGCGCGCCAAGCGGGTGCAGACCGCCGACCGAAAACCAGAATGACGCAAAAAGATAAAAAAGCGCATTTGGGCCAAAGCAGAACAAGACGGCAAGATCATAAAGCGCAACGCAGCCCGCATTAATAAACGTCCATTTGCCCCACATCGGCACCGAGCCTTTCAGGCGGCCAAGGCGGGTCACCTGAAAAATCGGAAAAATGAACATCCATGCCGCCTTGCCGAGCGCGCTCTTGCCAAAGAGGCGCACTTCCCAATGGCTCGCAAGATCGGCGTCATATTCATAATCGCCGAGGTGGGAGTGATGCTTCATGTGATAGCAGCGAAATCCCATTGCGGTTGGCAAGGTGTTTGGCAGATCGGCGAGGATTGCGGACCATTTGTTCAAAGTATTGGATTTAAAAATGCAATTATGCGTCGCATCGTGGATGACAACGAACATTGCGTGATTGGCAAAGGCGCCGATGCAAATGGCCGCAGCCAACGCCGCCCACCAATAGGAGAATCCGAGCGAACCGAAGATCGCGGCGATCGCCGTTTGGCCCGCGACCACGCAAAGAGTAATCGCCGCGGTCCTCCGGTCATGGCCAATGAGAGCGGCAACTTCGGGATGCGCCGCCAAAATAGCGCGGCGGCGCGGCGGATGCGGACGCGGCAGCGTCGTTGGAATGAAGTTTGCCACGCGCTCTTGAGAGTCGCGCACTTGGGCCTCGATGCGAGGAAGGTCCCAGAGAGGAAAAGCGTTAGTGCTCATGCTTAGCTCCTCCTTGGACCCCGCAGGGGGCTCTCAGCTCACACGATAGCCGCTCCATCGCTTTTTCAAAAACCATAGGGGCTTGCACCAAAGACAAGGTTACGAGATCAAGCGGCGAGATTTTTTTCATAGACCCGATGCACCTTGCAGACACGCCCGCCGGAGAGTTCGATCGGCCGCCGCATTCCATGGTTGTCCTCCAAAACCCAGCCAAATTCAACTTGCTCGATCGCAGTCAGAACGACGCGCCGGCGCAATTCGGCAATGAACGCCAAGATGACCGCGCCGCCGGTGGCCCTGCGATGCAAGGCGCGCCGGATGCCTAAGAGTGCAAGCCGCCCAGACTTGTATCCGTGGCTACGAATCCGCAAGATCAAGCGCAGCACGCCAAAAGGAAAGAGACGCCCTCCAAGATCAGCCATTATTTCATGCAAATTCGGCAGAATGAGACCAAAAGCCTGCGGCATGCCGTCGATTTCGATCATGAACCCACCCTGCAAGAACCCGCTTTTGCCAGGTGCGACCAATTTGAGCTCCTCGGCCGTTGAAACGAAGGCGTCGAGCGTAAAGGGAACAAAGCCCCAATTTTCGCTCCACGCGTCATTGAAAATATCGACAATGGTCCTCGATTCTTGTTTGAGATCTCTGAGGTCAACGGCTCTGATCTTGAGTCTGTTGCGCCATTCGGGCCGGGAGATTATTTCGGGTCCCGCCAGCCGGTCCTTCTCGCCCACATCGTAACGGTAGGAAATGAGGTCTCGTGCCTTGACATAACCCTGCCGTTCCAATGAGGCGCCCAAATAAGGCGGATGCCAGGGCACGGCAATCATTGGGATCTCCGCAAACCCTTCGACAAGCAGACCCGATTCACTATTGATCGACGGCGAGAACGGCCCATGCACCTGCGACGCGCCACGCTGCCGCAGCCACTCCTCAGCGGCGCGCGTCAGGCCGGCGACAACATCGTCGTCGTCAATGGCATCGAGACATCCGAATTGTGCCCGCGATGCGCCGCGCGGCGCGCAAGCCTCATCGTGCATCTGGGCGAAAATCCGGCCGGCGAGCTTGCCATTCTTGCGGGCAAGCCAGAACTGCGATTTGACGCGTTTGAAGTGCGGATTGAGCCTTCGCGAGAATAACCCCCACCGGTCGGCATCAAGAGGCGGCGCGAACCCCTCATGACCGCGATAGAGAAGACGGGGAAGACGGCAGAAAGCGAGAAAATTCAAAAGCCCGCCGGCGGGAACAATGTCTATCGCGGGTGCGCTGGCGCTCATGGGCGTTGCTCTGTTGCACGCGAGCCTCGGACGGCTTGCAGCGGATCCCCAATTGCCCGACCGCGCGGCTGAATTGACACGCATGATATGAAATGCGCGTTGAACCCTGGCGAATCCGTCAGGTTGCAGCGCTCAGCGAGCGAACCGCCGGGACCGCGCGCCGAATCTCGCGCGTGGCTAGCAATTCCGTGACGCCCCTGATCTCCGCCTCGGTGTGCAACGCCGAAATGAAGAAACGCAGGCGCGGCTGGTCCTTTGGAACTCCGATCTGAATAATTGGCGGCACATAATAGCCATTGTCCATAAGATGACTCGATGCCGCGAGAGTCTCATAGCTGTCGGAGAAAAGGACCGGAACCACGCCGCGCCCGATCGCCGGTCCCGTATCGAGCCCTGCTTCATGGGCAAGATTCATGAAGAATGTGGCGTTCTGGCGCAACCGCTCGATGCGCCAATTCTCCTCCCGCATCAAGTGGAGAGCAGTCTCGGCTGCTGCCGCTATCACGGGGGACAGGCCGACGCTATAGACAAAACCCGGCAGCGTGTAGCGCAGCCAGCGGATCACTTCATCCTTGCCGGCGACGAATCCGCCGCATGACGCCAAAGTCTTCGATAAAGTGCCGATAATGAGATCGACTTGCTGCGGATCGACGCCCGCATGTTCCCAAAGCCCGCGCCCGTTGCTGCCAAGAACGCCGATCGAATGTGCCTCGTCGATCAAAAGCCAAGCCTTGCGCCGCTCCTTCAGTTCGACAAGCCGGACGAGGTCGGAGATGTCGCCGTCCATGCTGTAGAGACCCTCGGCGACAATGAGGGCGTTGCGGTAATTGGCCCGCTTTTCGCGCAAAAGAAAATCGAGATGGTCGAGATCGTTGTGGCGGAAGACGATGGTTTCGGCAACGGTCGCCTTTGCCCCGCTCACGATGCTGTTGTGCGACAATTCATCGATGAAGAGCGCATCATGCGAGCCAAGGATATGCGAGATCGTCGTTACATTTGTCAGATAGCCGCTGACCAAGGCAAGCGCCGACTCAACACCCAGAAATTTTGCAAGGCCAACTTCCAAATCGCGGTGCAGGGAACGCTCGCCGCCGACAAGACGCGAGGCGAGCGCACCGATCCCCAATTTCTGCAGCGTAGCCGAAGCCGCGGCCTTGACCGCGGGGTGGGAGGCAAGCCCCAAATAATCGTAATTTGCAAAACTAACAAACCGCTGGCCATTCCTCTCGGCTTCCCGGCGTAGAATATCGAGAGGCGCGAAAAATGGATCGCCGAGATCAAGATACGCTTTTCCAGCAAGCCGGAACCGCTTCGTGGCATATTCGGCGAGGCTATTGAACTTGCGCACTTTAACCTTTGGAGATCCAGACGGAATCACGAGCAGGCAAAGATCCGGGGTTAGCGAAGTCAATGTGCTGGCGTATTGGCATTTCGCGTCCAGACCCGCCAGATTGCCAAGACCTAGTATTGGCGAATCGTGGCATAGCATCAAGCGTGGATAGTAGCAAAAGCGGAACCTTGCAAAAGCCCGGCGTCCCTTTGCCGTCTTCCTGTTGATAATCCAAAAACATATTTCTTATCATTAACTTACCATCAAATGTAAATTCCCGTTACAAAACGTAACAAAGCCAAATTCCGAGCTCGAGAACCGCGCCTTGCGGTTATCGCGCGCATCCATGCTGATTGTTGAGAATCGGCGAGGTACCGGAGCATTCACCGCCAACCGGCAAAACCACGCCGTCTCGCTAGGTGTCTGACGGCGCAGTTGCAGCGCTGGCCAATGCTCCTGCACAGAGCAAGTGGACGCAAGATTGCCGCAGGAAGTCCCGTTTCAGGGACACCTGCCGTGTTCAAACCGGGTTCGTTAGCTGCGCCTTGCCTAGTCAAGAATGAATTGCCAAGGCAGGAATCTATCCGGGTGCCTCCAAAAAATCCATTTGCGGGTCGATTTTTCTCTTCTGGTTCCGCTTTGACGGATTTGTCTTGGCTGTTCAACCTGAAAGGGAACTAGAGAGTATTGCGCTTCCTTGCCGCTTTGCCCCATGTCTTTGCGGCGAAACCGATAATTCGGCTTATTCCGTCATTTGCTTGACCTTAACCAGGTGTGATGCCTCGCGCTGAATAAAACCCATCCCGATAGCTAAGACCGCATTGGATACGCGCTGGTAAATTCATGCCCGAGCTTGACCAAACGTTAGGACCCGAGCCGCGCCTTGCGCGCGTGGATTGGACGCCGCGCGCTTTGTGGCTGGCGTCATTGAGCCTGGCCATTCGCGCGAATATTTTGTTTCGCGGCGCAGAGGTAGCGGCCGGCCATCACATGGTCCGGTTTCGTCCGCTGCCGCTATCCAATCTCACAGCGGCTGTCTCGAACATCATGCATTGGCTGCCGCAGTCCCTAAAGCGCGTCCTGCAAAAGTGGGTACAGGTTTTGCGTCCGGACACGCGGCAAAACCAAGGACGAGAGCAACATGACGATTGGATGAAAGGTCATCTTGCTCTAGGCGAACAACTGGTTTTTGGGCGCATCCGGCGCGGACCGCCAAAACATTGGCCTTTGCTCGCGCAAATGCTTGCAGCCGCGCTATGTCTGATGCCAGGGCCGGCCAAGGCGCAAGTCAAAGCAGTCGATAAACCTTCCCTGCCCGCTCTGCGCTTGCCTTTCGCCCCCGAGGTTGCGCCCGGCGAGAGGGTGCGCGGCATGGTGCATCTTTCGGCCCAATTTGCCGCCAATGACCCGCAGCCGGTGCGGCAAGGCCTGCAATGGCGGATTTTTGAAGAGGATTTGGGGCCCGACGGAAACCACAAGCTCGTCGCTCAATCCACCGATGCAACGCCGACACTGCCGCTTCCAGACGGGAATTTCGTTGTTCATGCCGCCTTGGGGCTTGCCGGCGCGACAAAACGCATCACCGTCAACGGCACTTTGTTGAACGAGACCCTCGTTCTCAATGCCGGCGGGCTCAAGATCACGGGCCAGCTCGGAGATATACCGGTCAGCCCGGCGAAACTCTCGGTTTCGATCTATGTTCCTGAGCCCGTCAATCCGGAGGCGAAGCTCGTCGTCGCGAATGCCAAAACCGGAGAAACAATCGGGCTGCCGGAAGGCAATTATCATATTGTTTCGACTTTGCTCGACCTCGGGACCAATGGTTCGCCAAGCGCGACGAATTCGGTCATTAGCGCCGATCTTAAGGTTCAGGCAGGTAAGCTCACCGATGCAACACTGCGGCATCGCGCTGCCACCATGACGTTAAAACTTGTGAACAGCCCTGGAGCCGAAGCGCTCGCCAATACCGCTTTCACAATCCTTACGCCAGGCGGCGACGTCATCCGCGAGATGATCGGCGCGTTTCCCTCGGCCACGCTCGCCGAGGGAGAGTATGTCGCGATAGCGCGGCATGACGGCAGGACCTATCAAGCGACATTCAAGGTCATGTCTGCCGTCGACAGAGATGTTGAGGTGCTCGCCAAGGAAGCGCCACCTCCCGAAGTACCTTGACCGCGCCGCTTAAGCGGCGATAGGACGGATCGTTATTCCGCTGCGGGTTGTGATATTGAGAAGTTATACCAGCCGCCGTAAACATTGACTCGTCATCGCGAGGAGCGCAGCGACGAAGCGATCCAGGAAGCGCGCTGTGACCCCTGGATGGCGTCGCTTCGCTTGCCATGACGGCCAATCCCAACAGGTCATGATTTATGGCGGTTGGTATTAGTTTTCAGGTTCCATCTTCGAGAACAAGCGTCGGGGCATGATCGTTATAAAAGCTCGAATGCCCCATCGTAGCGAGATCGCGTTGCCGCCAATTGGCCGCGCTCGAGGCTCTTCGTTCGCGGGCGCCAATCCGGCGGGATCGCGAAAGTGAATCAGATCGTCATGCCTTCTTTTGGGGCGCCAAAATCGCCCGCCTTCGGCCTTAACTGATCCAATTGCCGCCTGGACCGCCTTTCCGGCCCGTTAACGGGCCGCGCAACGCGCATGTCCGCAAGCCCGATTTGTGCATGCAAGGGGAGCAAGGCGTCGAACGCTACGGCAGCCTGTGCGAGCAACCGCCGCGCGCGGAGGATGTCGGTCAAACCATCCAGCCAGCCCGTCTCGATAACATAGGCTGCTTCACCATCCCCGCCCCGAGGCACGATCACTTCACCGGATTCGAAATGCACCCGCCGCAGCCCATCGGCGGAGGCTGGCGCGAGCACGGCGATGTCATTGCGAAATAAGATATTCAATGCCCAATCCAATAGGATGCGCAAGTTGCGCTCCAGTCCCGGCAAGGCCAGCTGATTAGGGAGCCGGGAAACTATCCAGGCCGGCACGCCGCCGAAAGTAAACCCGCCGATGCGGCACAACGAGCGGCGGCCCATATCGTAGGACTTAAGCAGACGCCGCCGAGGCCGGAACGGGCGGGTCGCGTAGCCCTGAGAAGCAGCCCAAGCGTTGTAACCAGCCGCATTGCCAAGGGCAATCAGATCAGGCGTCACGAAGAACTGGCGCTCCTCGCCTTGTTTCCTCATCGCGCTCACCCAGATGTTCCGATGGCCTTTCAAGCCGAGATGATCTTCGAACTCGAATGGCCAACGCAGGGACCGATCGTTCAGCGCAATGGCCGGCAATTCGAACGACGCATTGACCACAAGTCCGACCGGACGCCGTTCGCCGGTGGCCAGGACCAAATCTCGGTCGGTGAGACCGGCTACCTCATCGTCGCGGCACAGCGTGACGCCTGCTTTCTCCAATGCGCGATTCCGCTGGGGCCGAATTTGCGCTTCGAGATCGGTAAGCGGTATCTTTTTGTCCTCATATATCCAAACCCGCCACCCATGCTCGCGCAGCACCGGATAGGACAACTCGATAGTTCGCAACATTTGGCAGAGTTCCACCGCAGTAGCGCAGGCTCGTTGACCCGATCCAACAACGGCAAAGGTCAGCAAGCGCTCTCGTTCGGCCACGGGTTCGGCGAATTCCGCCTCTTCAATCGTGTCGATGACGCATTTTCGGATGCGCAATGCGTCGCCAACCGAATTGATCGGCCGGGCATGCGCCGCCATGCCCGGAATCCGGGTTAGGTTGGGCACAGGGAGCGGGGCGAAAATCAATTCGGAATAGGGCAGACTGATTTCTTTGCCATTTTTGCGTCTCACAACCACGCGCTTGGCCTGCTCGTCGACATAGCCAAGCTGTCCCGTTATAACCCTGGTTTGCGGAACCATCCGGCTGATCGAATTGACAACATTGCCCGGCTGCATGGTCCCGCCGATTACGTCCGGCAGCAGCGGCGAAAAAAGCATATTGGCGTCTTCATGAATTAATGTGACCCGGACCCGGGAGTAATAGCCAATCAGCTTTTCGATTTTCATCGCGGCATGAACGCCCGAAAAACCGCCTCCAATGATGACGATTTCGGCGGCCTTGTCACGCGCTTGCGGCATCCGCCAATGACCCGCGCCATTGATTAGGAAGGACAGCATGATGCCGTAGAGCAGGATATGTTCCGTCAGCGTTTCCGGCAGCAGGGCGGCAAAACCAAATAACGCAAACAGCAAAAATAGCGACAAGGGACGCAACAGGATCCCGGCGATGATCAATATGCCGGCGCTTACCTCAACAAGGGCCATCAACAGCGTGAACGCTTCCGGCGCGGCGGACATGATCGGCACGTGGTATATCGAGACGATGCCGAGTACCAGATTGGGCTGAAAGACTTTGAAATACACGCCCAGGTAAAACATCATGCTACCAGTCAATACGCGCATGATCGCCTGAGCACGCTGGCGCGGCTGTGCTTCCAACCAGGATTTCAGACCACGCAAGCAATGGGGCGCCGGCAAGGGCATTAACGGCCTGCCGCCGCCTCGCCCTTGCATCAATAGGTAGACGCCGGCGCCAATCAGGGCGCCCGCATAGGCAAATATGTCCGCGCCGAACAGGCAGGCGCCAAGTCCCACCATCAAGATGAGCAGAATGGAAAACAACCGGACATAAATGCCAAAAAGGATCGCCAACCCGACCACGGCCTCGGCCCAAGCCAACCAATGCCACTCCGGCCGCAGCAGCCTTAGCTCCAGATCGGGCGCGAACAAGGTCGGCGAAGTAAGCGCCGCAACGCCGAAGCGCGGCTCCACGCCGAAGGCGGAAGATATGAGCATCCAAGCCAGACACACCCGCAGGATTATTGGAACATAATCGCCATAGGCCGCTAATCGCGCCTGCAAATCGGGAAATAACTCGCGCGCGCCGGTAAAACCGAGCCGGACCCAGGCCAGGATAAATAAGAGAAACAAAGAAATCATCGTCACATTAAGCAGGCACGGCCGGGAATACAATTTTGGCCCTGGATGTGCCTCCAATTCGGCGATTTGATCGGGTGACAAAATCCAGCGTTCATGCGCCAGCGCTTGACCGGAAATCAAAAAAGACACGGTACAAACCAGAATGGTCGCACCAGCAACATAGAAGCAATAGTCGCGAACTTTCCGCCATCGGAATTTTGATCGCGCGCAAAACACTTAACTCATGTCCTTTTCAGAGTATCTTAAAAAAGAAAGCGACACCCGCAATATTTGTCTCGTTATTTGTCTCGTTGACGAGACTAATGGAAATCGAATCAGCGTCGCCCCCTAATCAGGGGATGTGTCAAAGTCGCCCCCTAATCAGGGGATGTGTCAAAGTCGCCCCCTAATCAGGGGATGAGTCAAAGTCGCCCCCTAATCGGGGGATGATGATTGATAAATGAAAGAACCCCAAGACTGAGCAAATCGTCGCGACGCGCTAATTGCGGTGAGCTAAAAGCCGCACGTCGATTGCGGGGTAAGGTCCGCCAAATTTTCAATTGAACAAGCAGGTCAATGCGGCGACAACTACGATGAGGCGCCCGCAAGGAAAGGCGGGCAAACCAATCGAAGTCATTGAAAATGACGGCGAGCAGAACCAAGCCCACGCCGTCGAAGCGCATGATGTGGCGTTTGATTCGGCGTCCGTAAAAGAGCGAACCGGTGCCGGACGATCACGCAGAGGAAGGAAAATAACGCGTAGAGGAAGTGTGCCGCCCCATAGACGCGGCAACTTTCAAGGTCATGTCTGCTGCCAACAGAGATGTTGAGGTGCTCGCCAAGGAAGCCCCGCCGCCTCAAGCGCTTCGACCAGGATTTCTCCCCGCGCGGGCTTTTAGGGAGCGTCATTCAAATTATTCGGCTGAGGGGCATGCTGGCTCGGCGATTTCGCCTCCCGGCACCAAATTGGCCTTGATGACCGCCTCGGCTCTTGCATTTGCATTTCGTACATCGTCCGAAAAAATCGCGGTCTCATATTCTTTGGTGGATGTTTCCGTCAGCGCGGCATTCGGCGATACATTGGTGTCGCGGATATCGATCGCGGCGACGGTCGATAGGCCAGGCCTAAGCGGCTCTTTCAGGACCTCGTCCCCTCGTAAGCCGATGCGCACGGGCACGCGCTGGACGATGTGAATGAAATTGCCGGTCGCATTGTCCGGGGGCAATAAAGCGAACACGCTGCCGGTGCCGGGCACAAGCCCTTCCACCGTTCCGTGATAGGTAACACTTCGTCCGTAAAGATCGGCGGTGATAAGTGCCGGCTGTCCGGGCCGCACCCCGCGCAGGCTGCTCTCCCAAAGATTCGCCTCGACCCATAGGTGATCCAAAGGCACGATCGTCATCACCTGGTCGCCCGGCCGCACCCGGTCTCCGACTTGCGACTTGCGCTTGGCGATATAGCCTGCAACTGGTGCACGGATTTGCTGTCTCGAGAATTCAATATGGGCGTCAATGAACTTGTTTTTGGCGACTTCGATGTCGGGATGATTTGCCCTGGTCGTGCCGCCAACCCGAGCCTCAGCGGACTGAAATTCGGCGCTAGCCTCCTTCAGATCGGCTTCAAGCGAGGCTTTCTGATCCTCGGCGTTTTGCAGGACCTGCTTGGAAACAGAGCCGCTTGGGAGCGCCTGGCGGTAGCGGACAATATCGTGGCGAATCTTATCGAGCAGGGCGGTGCGCGAGAGAATTTTTTGACACATCTGCTGGCGCGTTGCGAA
>JACXTT010006048.1_pt1 | contig 17382 bp, 15 predicted proteins | sample 9270951 | NCBI WGS metagenome assembly JACXTT01 (sample SAMN15532306, study PRJNA645909) | rock metagenome | isolation source: weathered quartz diorite | place: Puerto Rico | collected 2017-06-21 | reverse complement strand
ACCACGGAGGGGAGCGCGGCGCTCGTCAAGGCGGGCGTCGACGCGGTCAAGGTCGGCATGGGGCCGGCCTCGATCTGCACCACGCGGGTCGTTTCCGGCGTCGGGGTGCCCCAGCTGACCGCGATTGCCGACGCGGTCGGGCCGGCCGAGCGCGCGGGCGTTCCGATCATCGCCGACGGCGGGATCAAGTTCTCCGGCGACGTCACCAAGGCGCTCGCGGCCGGGGCACGGACGGTGATGATCGGCGGGCTCTTCGCCGGCACCGAGGAGAGCCCGGGCGAGACGATCCTCTACCAGGGGCGGACGTACAAGCTCTACCGCGGCATGGGTTCGCTCGAGGCGATGCGCGAGCGGGAGGGCAGCCGCAACCGCTACTTCCAGGACGACGAGGTCGACGCGCTCGGCATGAAGCTCGTGCCGGAGGGGATCGAGGGTCGCGTTCCCTACAAGGGCTCGCTCTCGTTCATCGTGCAGCAGCTCGTCGGCGGTCTCCGCGCCGGCATGGGCTACCTCGGCACCCGCACGCTCGCCGACCTCCGGCGCGCGAAGTTCGTGCGCGTCTCTCCCGCCGGCCTCAAGGAGAGCCACGTGCACGACGTCTACATCACGAAGGAGGCGCCGAATTATCGCCTCGAGTAGCGCGTGATCGTCGTTCTCGACTTCGGCTCGCAGTACACGCAGCTCATCGCCCGTCGCGTGCGCGAGATGCACGTGTACTGCGAGATCCATCCCTACGACCTTCCGCTCGATGCGCTCCGCCGTCTCGCCCCGGAAGGCATCATCCTCTCGGGTGGCCCGGCGAGCGTGTACGATCGGGACGCGCCGCAGCCCACCGCGTCCATGCTCGAGCTCCTGAAGACCGGCACGCCGCCCGTGCTCGGCATCTGCTACGGGATGAACGTCCTCAACCGGGCCTTCGGCGGTGAGGTCACGCGCGCGGCGCGGAAGGAGTTCGGTCCGGCCGACGTCCGGATCACGCGCGTCGATCCGCTTCTCGCGCTCGGCGGCCGTTCGACGCGCGTCTGGATGAGCCACGGCGACCAGATGACGTCGATCCCCGAGGAATTCGACGCGCTCGCCGCCAGCGACAACTCCCCGTACGCGGCCTTCCGGCACCGCGAGCGCCCGGTCTACGGCCTCCAGTTCCATCCCGAGGTCACCCACTCGGTGGACGGACGCGAGATCCTCCGGAACTTCGTCCTCCGCGTCTGCGATGCGAAGCCGACGTGGACGATGCGCGGTTTCGTCGACGCCTGGGTGCCGCGCATCCGCGAGCGCGTCGGCGCGCGTCGCGTTCTCTGCGCGCTCTCGGGCGGCGTCGACTCGACCGTCACCGCGGCCCTGATCCACCGCGCGATCGGCGATCGGCTGACCTGCATCTTCGTCGACAACGGGCTCCTCCGCGCTGGCGAGGCGGAGCAGGTGGTGCAGGTCTTCCGGGACACGATGGAGCTCGACGTGCGCCACGTCGACGCGTCGGCCCGCTTTCTCGCGAACCTGCGCGAGGTCGACGACCCGGAGCGCAAGCGACGGATCATCGGCGTCACCTTCGTCGAGGTGTTCGAAGAGGAAGCGAAGAAGATCCCGGACGCGGCGTTCCTCGCCCAGGGCACGCTCTACCCGGACGTGATCGAGTCGATCTCCGTCCGTGGTCCCTCGGCGACCATCAAGAGCCACCACAACGTCGGCGGGCTCCCCGAGCGTATGCGCCTCGAGCTGCTCGAGCCGCTGCGCGAGCTCTTCAAGGACGAGGTCCGCGAGCTCGGCCGGGTCCTGGCCGTGCCGGAGGCGATCGTCACGCGCCAGCCCTTTCCGGGGCCGGGGCTCGCCATCCGCGTCATCGGACCGGTCGACGGGGAGCGGCTCGCGATCGTGCGCGGCGCCGACGCAATCGTCCAGCACGAGGTCCGCGCCGCCGGTCTGCACGACGACCTATGGCAGGCGTTCGCCATCCTGCTGCCGGTGAAGACCGTGGGCGTGATGGGCGACGAGCGGACGTACGACAACGTCGTCGCCATCCGCGCCGTTCAGTCGACCGACGGCATGACGGCAGATTGGGCGCGCCTTCCGGCAGAAGTGCTCGGCCGGATGTCGACCCGCATCATCAACGAGGTCCGCGGCGTCAATCGCGTGGTGTACGACGTGTCGTCGAAGCCGCCGGCGACGATCGAGTGGGAGTAGCCGCGTGCCGATCGGCCGAGCGCGGCCGTGACTCTCGTCGCATTCCGGTCATCCCCTCGAGCGGTGAATCGCGCCGCCGAAAAGGCGGGAGAGCCGCTTTTCGGGATTGACCGCGCAACCCTCTGCAGGTAGCGTCGGACCACTCACGGCAACGCAACGATGGAGGTCCAATGATGAAACCGATCCTGGTCGTTCTCGCTCTGGTCGGATCCCTCGGCGTGACGTCGCTCGCCAGCGCCGGCTGCAATGACAGCCGGGTCGCTCAGGTGAGGACCGAGATCAACCAGAAATGCACCTGCAACGGGAATCACGGCCAGTACGTGAGCTGCGTCGCGCACGCCGTGAGCGCTGCCGTCCGCAACAACGAGCTCGACGTGAACTGCAAGGGTGCCGTGACCCGCTGCGCCGCCCGCTCGACGTGCGGCAAGAAGACGGGTTTCTCGACCTGCGCGATCTGCTCCCCCGGAACCTGCAGCGGCGGCGTCTGTGACGACGGCACGACGACCTGCACGGACAGCTCGACGTGCCCACCGGTCCTCGACCGCTGCTCGACCAAGTCGGACCCAGGTCTCTGCACGGCGCGCCAGCCGGGAACGACCGCCGTCGTCGGCTCGGGCAGCTGCTGCGACGCGACCTGCACGCCGCCGAGCTGATCGCCGTAGACCACTCCATCAGAGGCGTTCTCCGGGGTCCCTCTCCCGCGCGCTGAAAAGGTTCAGCGGCGCAACATTCTCCAAGTCCGTGGACCCCGAGTCGGTCTATCGCCGTGGGCGAAGGAGGACAGCTATGGCTTCGATCCACAGGGAGACCGAGATCGCGGCGCGTCCCGAGACGGCGTGGGCAGCACTCCGCGACGTCGGCGCCGTGCACACGCGGCTGGCACCCGGATTCGTCACCGACGTGCGGCTCGAGGAGGGAGCCCGGGTCGTGACCTTCGGCAACGGCATGGTGGCGCGCGAGCTGATCGTCGACGTGGCCGAGGCCGCTCGCCGGGTGGCGTGGTCGGTCGTTGGCGGACGGATGACACACCACAACGCCTCCGCGCAGGTGTTCCCGGCGGGGGAGGGGCGCTGCCGCTTCGTGTGGATTGCCGATCTCTTGCCGAACGAGGTGGCGCCTGCGATCGCGGCGATGATCGAGCAGGGCCTCGCCGTCATCAAGGAGACGCTCGAGCGCGCGGAACGGGCCTGAGCGAGGGCGCTCGTCGCGGTAGGGGGCTGCTGCAAGAGCGAACGAAGCGGCGTATCGTCCCACGATGCCGACGCCTCCGCGTCCCGTCATCGAGACGCGTTATGATCAGATGTTTCCCACCCTCGAAGCCGCGGAGGTCGATCGGATGCGGCGCTTCGGGGAGGCACGGACGTACGACGCCGGCGCACGCCTGCTGGAGGCCGGCGAGATCAGTCCGGGCATGATCGTCATCCTGAGCGGCGAGGTCAGGGTCACGCAGCACAACGTCCTCGGGCGCGATCAGCCGGTCGTCACGCATGGTCCGGGCTCTTTCATGGGCGAGCTCGCCCAGCTCTCCGGCCGCCCGGCGCTCGTGGACGCGCTCGCGATCGGCCCCGTCGAGGCCCTCGTCATTCCCTCGCCGCGGCTCCGCGACGTGCTGGTGGCGGAAGCCGAGCTGGGAGAGCGGATCATGCGCGCGCTCATCCTCCGTCGCGTCGGCCTCTTCGAGAGCGGCATCGCGGGCCCAGTGGTCGTCGGGCATGCGGGCCACGGCGACGTTCTCCGCCTGCTCGAGTTCCTCCGGCGCAACGGGCACCCGCACCAGATGCTCGACCCCGACACCGACTCCTGCGCGACGACGCTGCTCGACCGCTTCCACGTCGACCCGTCGCAACTGCCGATCGTCGTCTGTCCGAACGGGCAGATGCTCCGGAACCCCAGCGAGGGCGAGCTCGCTCGCTGTCTCGGCCTCGTCCGCCCGATCGATGCGACGACGGTCTACGACGTGGCCATCGTCGGCGCGGGACCGGCCGGTCTCGCCGCGGCGGTCTATGCGGCGTCCGAGGGTCTGTCGGTGATCGTGCTCGACCGTCACGCCTTCGGCGGTCAAGCGGGCGCCTCGGAACGGATCGAGAACTACCTGGGGTTTCCCACCGGCATCCGCGGCATGTCACTGATGGCGCGGGCATTCAACCAGGCGCAGAAATTCGGCGTCGAGATGGTGATCCCGCGGGAGGTCGTGCGCCTGCAGTGCGGTGTCGATCCCGACGGGGCGCGATTCCAGCTCGGCCTCGCGAGCGACGAGCGGGTCCGCGCGCGTGCCGTGGTGATCGCCACCGGCGCCAAGTACCGGCGGCTCGCGGTGGCGCGGCTCGATGCCTTCGAGGCCGCCTGCGTTCACTACTGGGCCTCCCCGGTCGAGGCGAAGCTCTGCGCCGGACAGGAGGTGGCACTGGTCGGGGCGGGTAACTCCGCAGGCCAGGCGGTGGTGTATCTGGCGAGCCGGGTCGCGAAGGTCTGGCTCCTCATGCGCGGGCCGAGTCTCGAGGCATGCATGTCGCGCTATCTGGTCGATCGCCTTGCCGGACTCCCGAACGTCGCGGTGCTTCCGCAGACCGAAGTCTCGGCCCTCGAAGGGCAGGGAGGCATCCTGGAGGCGGTCCGCTGGCGTCATCTGCCGACCGGCGAGGAGACGCGGCGGCCGGTCCGCCACCTCTTCCTCTTCATCGGCGCGGAGCCGAACACAGCCTGGTTGTCGCGGTCCGACGTCACCCTCGACGACAAGGGCTTCGTGCGCACCGGCAGCGACCTGGGAGACGGGCGTCGTCCCTTCGAGACGAGCCGCGACGGCGTCTTCGCGATCGGCGACGTGCGGGCTGGATCCGTGAAGCGGGTCGCAGCCGCGGTCGGCGAAGGCGCGCAGGTGGTCGCGACGCTGCACGAGGTTCTGGAGGGTGCGAGCGATCGGGCCGGCATCGCAGCCGGCCGTGGGAGGGTCTGATGGCCGACGAATGTCTCCATGTGGCCGACATCCGGACCGTCGTGCCGAGCGCGCGCGGCTGCGAGGAATGCCTGAAGACCGGTTCGCGCTGGGTCCACCTGCGGCTCTGCCGGACCTGCGGTCACGTCGGGTGCTGCGACAGCTCACCGCATCGGCACGCGACCAAGCACTTTCACGCGACCCGGCATCCCATCATCGAAGGGTACGATCCGCCGGAGGGGTGGGGATGGTGCTACGTGGACGAGGTCACGTTCGATCTGTCCGGGCGAACGACGCCGCAGCGCGGGCCGATCCCGCGGTACGTCTAGGAGCAGTGCTCAGGTCCGGGGGCGCCCCCGGATTCGTCGCACGGCCCGCTGCACCCGGCGCAGCGCGTAGATCCCATCCGCGGCGAGCCGCCCGGCGGCGCCCGTCCAGCGGTCGTATTCGCCGGGCGTGGTGACCACGGCGCCGCGCTTCCCCACGAGACCCTTCTTGAACTGGCGCAGTCCCGGCTCGAGCGCCTCGCCACCGAGGTCGTACCAGCGCACGCCGAGCTCGGGGAGCCAGTTGACGATCCACCACTGCAGGGCGTAGCCGGCCTTCAGCGGCAGCGCGGCGTCCTCGCTGGCTCCGTAAAGGTAGAAGGCCGTGTCGCCGCACGCCGCCACCACCGCGCCCGCGACCGGGGCACCGTCGTGAAACGCGAGGACGACGCGTGGCCGCATCGACACCGGCAGCCGCTCCGCGAGCGCCGGCAGGAGGTGCACGGGATCGGTGTCGTGGAACCGCTTGCGCGCGACCATGCGGTCGTGAAGCGCGGTGAACGTCGCGAGCCCTTCCTTCCCCTCGACGAGCCGGCACTCGGTGCCGGTCCGCAGCGCCTGCCGCAGGTTGTAGCGCCACTTCTGATCCAGGCTTTCCAGACGGAGCGGGGGCTCGAGGGCGACGTTCAGCAGATAGCGGTTCGGGTCGATCATCGGGCGCCGCAGGGAGCATCCGAGCGCGGCCAGCGCCGCGCACTCCTCGCGCTGACGATCCGGCGTCGGCCGGGGCAGGACGGTCAGGCAGTGTCCCCGCCGGGCACAGTACTCGTCGACCAGGGCGTCGATCGCGACGCGGTAGGCCTCCGGGTCGGCGATCCCGTCGCGCCGGCGCCAGATCGGACCGAACTTGACGTAGGCGATGCCGCGGCCGAGCAGGGGGACGGCGAGGATGACGACGCGTGCGCCTGCCACCGGCATCCCGTCCCGGCGAACGAGCAGGTGGCTCGATCGGCGAAGGCCCCACCGTCCGTCCACCCACGCGGCGCACTGCTCGTAGCTCGTGTCGTCGAACTCGTCGGCGATCCGATCCCAGGCGTCCGGCGCGAGCGCGTCGACCTCGACGGTGAACCGCGGGCGCGCCGCGCGCGCGGTCGAAGGCGGCGCCGTCGGACCGTCGACGGCCGTGGTCACCGTCACGGAGTCGTCACCGGATCCAGGCGGGCCGCGGCACCACGACGGACGAGGCGGTCGACGAGCGGAAGCTGCCTCGCGAACAGGGCGACCGTCGGCATGGGGTCGTCCCAGCGCCAGGTCATGTGCACGTTGGCGCGGAGCAGGGTGCCGACCATGCGCCGCGCCCAGCGCAGCGCTTCGCGCCGCGGCAGACCGCCACGCATCGCCGCGAGGAGGCCGCGGAGATCGCCGTACGTCCAGGCGTAGCGAATTCCCGGGGTACCGGTCACGACGGGGATCTCCGGAACGACCGGCGCGGCGAGGACGATCGAGAGGTAGCCGAGCTGGAGCCCGGCCGCCTCGGCGATCGCATGGCTGCCGGCGACGCGGGGGTTGAGCTCGATGAAGAACGCCGCACCCGTACCCCGGTCGACCAGGAACTGCGCCAGGCCGACGCCGGAATAGTCGAGCGACGCCGCGAGCCGCTCGGTGTAGCGCGTCAGCTCCGGCGACGGCGCAACCGTGTATCCGTCGACCGCGAGCCCCGTGTCGTCCGGCGCATCCGTCCGTTCGATCCGCGTCTCGAGGATGCGGACGATCCGCCCCCTTCGCGCCGCAAAGAAGACGTTGTGGCGCTGCCCGCGGACCAGGCGCTGTACGAGAAGAGCCGACTGTCCTCCCGGCCAGCGCGGCAGCGCTTGCGCGAGCGCGTCGGCCGACGCCAGGATGAGACCCTTCCGCTCGCCGAGGCGCCGGGTGGAGTCGAGAGGTCGAATGACGACCGGATACCCGACCTCGTCGCACCGCCGACGGAGGTCGGCGTAGTTCTCGGCGAGGGCATAGGCCGCAACCGGCACGCCGACGGAGCGGGCGAGGGCGTAGGCGCCGATCTTGTCGAGGGCGCGCTCGACCACCGCGCGCGATGGGATGGCGTAAATCCGATCCGCCGGCAGTCGATTCCCAGCCGCAGCGACGAGTCGCACGAACGGCTCGGCAACCGGAAAGACGACGCGCACGTCGGAACGCCCTTCGAGAAACGCCGCGAGCAGGGACAGAAACGCCTCGCGATCCTCGAGCGGAGGATGATCCCAGACCTCGTCGGCGAAGCGCGAGTACTGGGCCCCGCCCTCGCCGCCGCCGAGGCCGACGACGATGCGATATCCGAGCGCCTTCAGGGCCCGGGCGAGGCAGATCGTGGGCCGGTAGTTGCCCAGGAAGAGAACGGCGGCGGAACCGTCGGGTGTCCAGTCGAACATCGTGGTCTTCAGCGCGCGCGCGGGGCGCGCTTGGCGAGCCGGCTCGCCGTCCGCTCGGCCATGAACGCGAGAACGATCGCGCTGGTGTCGGCGGCCGTCTTCTCCGGCGACTGCGCGGCGTCGACGACGTGGCCATTCGGCAGGGCGCGGACGAGAGCGCGGTAACCCTCGAGCTGTCGCTCGATCTCGTCGGCCGGGAGCTCGCCCTTGCGGGCGCGGATGACCTCGGCCGGTGCGTCGAGCAGGATGATCACGTCCGGTTTCGGCGTGAGCCGCCAGAGCAGGCGGAGGATCCAGGCCGGTCCGCCGTAGCGGTAGCGCCTCGGGTCGACGAGGGTGTCGACGAGATGGCGGTGGTGGAGGACGAGCTGGCCGCGCGCCAGCGCGGGCCGCACCGTGACACTGTAGCCGAGCACCCAGTAGAGGAACCAGTAGCCCGCTTTCAGGAAGGATACGACGCCCGCGTGCGGGGGGAGACCGTGCGGCCGGCCGACCGCGCGGTGCGCCGGCGCGAGCGTGCGCGTCCGGTACGTCCCGTCCCGAACCTGACGCAGACTCGGCGGGCCACCCCGGAACGTCACGTCGGAAAAGGCGGGCCCGAGGCTCGAGCGCACGAGCTCCATGATGGTCGACTTCCCGGCGCCGTCGGGTCCGAGGAACGCGACGTCGATGCCGTTGGTCGGCCGGACGAGACGGCGGGCGCGGACCAGCGTCTTGCCGAGCACCTGGCCGAAGCTTCCGAGCGGGTGCGCCGCGGGGGCGCCCCGGAGCAGCTCCGCTCGCAGCTCGGCCGCACGACCCGCGATGGACTCCCACGCGCCGGCGCGAGCGAGGGACATGACCTCGCGTGCCGTCGGTTCCTTCCAGAAGCGCCCGATCTCGCGATCGCAGCCGGCCGGATCGCGCGCGTAGAGCGCGGCCAGCGCGGCGATGTGTTGCGGCGTCAGGTCGTCTTTCACCAGCCGCCGGGTGAGGGCGCAGCCGAACTCGATCGCGACGGCGGGCACGAATCCACCGCCGTGGCGGTGGCGGCTCGCGAGGAGTTCGTCTCCCGAGTAGAAGCGCAGACCGGCCACGTCCGGCGCCGGCCAGGCGTCGAGATGAAGGAAGTCGCCAGCATCGCGGGGCGCGGGTGGTGACACGACGAAGCTCCAGGCCGAATCGTGGTCGACGGCCTGCACGAGCGCGCATCCCGCTTGCTCGGCCGCCCCGCGGAGTATCGTGCCGACGCGGGCGGGCAGGACCGCCGGCGGGACGACGAAGTCGATGTCGGAGCCGGCGGCACGTGGCGCGCCGTCCGGCCGTCGCAGCAAGCAGTACGGAACCCCGGCGCGCTCTAGCGATTCGAGGCAGGCAAGTGCGTTATCCGCGGGCACGACGCTGACTTCACTACTCCGACCCGGGGGCATCGCGCCATCCCAAACTCCAGTCCCAAGCGCACGGCGTCCGCTTGCGCGAGCGCCACCACGCCGGTACACGCGGGAGGGGAACTCGCGATGCCAGCGGGGGACGGCCTGGGAGCGGCGCTGAATCTCGGGGGCGGCGAGTGGGCGGATTGCCTCGTACCCGCCGTGTCCGTGCCGGGCGCGCTCTCGACCAGCATTCGCCGGCGCATGGGTGCGGTACCCGGCTGGCTCTCGCGGCTGGCGCCCTGTCCATGGCTGGTCGACGCGATGGTCGAGATGATCGGCCGGCCGGTCACCGAGGTGCCTCCCGATCTCTTCGATCTCGTCTCGCTCGTGGTGAGCCAGGACAATTCGTGCCGCTACTGCTACGGCGTGCAGCGCGCGGTGCTGCGCATCCACGGCTACACCGATCCGCAGATCGACCGGCTGGTGCGTGACGCGCACGTCGGCGAGCTCACGGCGACGGAACGGGCGGCCGTCGACTTCGCGCGGCGGCTGTCGCGGGGCGATCCCCGCCCGGGACGCGACGAGATCGCCCGTCTCGCCGAGGCCGGACTCGGCGGGCTCGCCACCGTCGAAACCGCCTTCGTCGCAGCCTGGGGTAACTTTACCAACCGGGTGGCGACGCTCCTGGCGCTTCCCGCCGAGCCGCTCGAGCAATTCGTCCAGAATCCGATCTTCCGCTTCGTCCGCCCGCTCGTCGCCTGGCGCATGCGGCGGCGCCCGAGGGGGCGCGAACCCCTGCCGGAGCCGAACACCGGCCCCTACGCCCAGGTCATCGCGGCGCTCGAGGGTTCCCCGGCCGCGGGGGCACTCCGCCGCGCGGTGGACGGAGCCTGGGGCTCCTCGATCCTCCCGCGCCGCACCAAGGCGCTCATGCTCGCCGTCGTCGCCCGGGCGCTCGGCTGCCGGACCGGAGAGGCGGAAGCCCGCCGCTTCCTCGACGGGGAGGGTTTCGAGCGCAGCGACGTCGACCGTGTTCTCGACACGCTCTCCTCGCCGTCGCTCGATCCACGCGAGGCGCGTCTCGTGCCGTTCGCGCGCGAGACCGTACGCTACCAGCCGGCGTCGATCCAGGCCCGCGTCGCCGAGGTGTCCCGGGGATTTCGCCCCGAGGAGACGATCGAGACGGTCGGCATCGCGGCGCTCGCCAACACCCTGTGCCGGTTGAGCGTCGTGCTCGACGCGTGCTGATCCTCGCCGCGGCCCTCGTCGCGACGCTCGTGGCCCTCGCCCTCGAGCGCCGGCGGGGACGGCGCGCGCTGGCGCGCCTCGAGGCGCGCCTCGAAGGTGCCTCGCGCAGCCTCGAGGGGCTCCAGCAGGCATTCTCCCGCTTCGCGCCCGCTGGCGTGGTCGACGACATCATCGCGCACGGCGCCTCGACGCGCTCGGAGAAGAAGGAGGTGACCGTCCTCTTCGCCGATCTGAAGGGCTTCACGCCGCTCGCCGAGCAGCTCGATCCCGAGGTGCTGGTCCGGGTGCTGAACGGCTACTTCGAGCGGACGAGCACCGTGATCCGCACGCATCAGGGCCACGTGGCCAAATTCATCGGCGACGGCATCCTCGCGCTCTTCGGGGCGGTCACGGCGAACCCCTGGCAGACGCGCGACGCGGTGCACGCGGCGCTCGACATCCGGGCGGCGCTCGCCGGCTACAATGCCGAGCTCGCGCGCGAGGGGCTGCCGGCGCTCGCCGTCGGCATCGGGATCCATCGCGGGCCGGTGGTGGCGGGCGTGATCGGGAGCGCGGAGTTGGTCGAGTACGGCGTCATCGGCAGCACGGTGAACGTGGCGGCCCGCGTCGAGGAGCTGACCCGCGTCCACGGTGTCGACCTCCTGGTGACCGACGCCGTCGCGACCGGCCTCGACGGTCGCTTCCGGATGCGGCCGATGCCACCGACCATCGTGAAGGGGATGTCGGCGCCGATCGCCACCTTCGCGATCGAGGTGTTCAGCGAGCGTCCGGGCGTACCGTAGCGGCGACGGGCCGCGGTTTGCCTTGACGGCGCCGCCCCTGCGACATACGAGCGGGCGGCGGAGGTGCCCCGATGGCGCAGAGTGATCATTCGCCGGACCGGGACGTCGTCGATCTCAGACGCCGCGGCGACCGCTGGAGCACGGCGTCCGGCCTGCGCGACCTCTTCGGCTCGCCGCTCTTTCGCCGCGGCATCATCCCGCTGGCAGTGGTGGTGATCTCCGCGAAGCTCCTGATCGCGCTCTCCGTCACCTACGTCCATCCGAACGAGTACGGCATCAAGGTGGTGCGTGTGCCCCTGTTCGGCGCTCGCGGCGTGCACCGCGAGGTGTACGACGCCGGGTTTCACTGGGTGCTGAAGGCCTTCGACCTGGAGCAGATGTACCTCTTCCCCCGCGACCTCCAGGTGCTCGAGCTCGCGGGCGCGCGCGAGGAGGAGGGCCACGGCGTGCCCGGCGGGCGGGCGGCGCACATCCAGACGTCGGATGGGTTCTTCGTCGACGTCGACGTCAGCATCCTCTACAAGATCGTCGATCCCTATCTCGTGTTCACCCGGCTCGGCACCGGCCGCCTGTTCGAGACGAACGGCATCGTCCCGAAGGCCGAGCCGGTGCTGAAGCAGACCCTCGGCGAGCTCACGACCGAGGAGTTCTACAACAGCCCGCTCCGCTCGCGGCACACCGAGCAGGCGAAGGCGCTGCTCAATCGCGACCTCGCCGAGTACGGACTCTCCGTCGACCAGGTCCTGATCCGCTACTTCCACTACAGCGAGGAGATCCAGAAGAACATCGAGGAGAAGAAGCTGAAGGACCAGCTCGTGTTCAAGAACCAGGCCGAGGGTCGCGCCGCCACCGAGGGCGCAAAGCTGAAGAAGGCGATCCAGGAAGGACAGGCGGCGGTCGACATCAAGCTCCAGGAGGGCCGCGCCTACATCACCACCAAGGATGCCGACCGGGACCTCTACGTCCGTCGCAAGCGGGCCGAGGCGGATTTGCTCGTGAAGCTCGCCGAGGCGAAGAAGACCCTGCTCCGGAACGATGCCCTCCAGGGCGCCGGCTCCGACCGCATGGTCGCCCTCAAGATGGCCGACGTCTACAGGGGCCTCGAGATCCTCGTCCTGCCGAGCGACGGCGCCGCGGGCGTCAACCCGCTCAACCTCGAGCAGACCATGAAGCTGCTCGACGTGCGGAAGGAGGGACGGCCATGAAGCAGGCGTGGCCGGCGCTGCTCGTCCTCTTCGTGCTGCTGCTGCCGTTCCTCTTCACGCCTCACACCACCGGCCCGACCGCCGTCGGCGTCCGCACCGTCAAGTGGTCTCTTTTCGGCCACCGCGGCGTCGAGGACCGGGTCTACCAGCCCGGGGCGGTCTACTTCTTCCCGGCATTCCTCAACGACTGGAACGTCTTCGACACGAAGCTCCAGAACGTCGAGATGACGCACGACCCGCACCGCGGGGACAAGCCCTTCCGCGACGACTTGCTGTTCAAGACGATCGACGGCAACGACATCAGCCTCGACGTGATCATCTCCTACCGCATCGACCCGGCGAAGGCGCCATACATCCTGCAGCACGTCGCGCGCGACGACGCCGAGCTGAAGGACAAGGTCGTGCGCACGATCGCGCGCAGCCGGCCGCGCGACATCTTCGGCGAGCTCAAGACCGAGGAATTCTACGTCTCCGAGAAGCGCGAGCAGAAGGCGGAAGGGGTGAAGACGGCGCTCAACGAGGTCCTGATGCCCTACGGCGTGGTCGTCGAGCGGGTGTCGACCAAGGACTACCGCTTCAACACGGCCTACCAGAAGGCGATCGAGGACAAGAAGGTCGCCGACCAGGTCGCCGAGCAGAACAAGTCGGCCACCAAGGCGGCCGAGGAGGAGTACCTGAAGAAGCTCGAGGACGCCAAAGGCGAGGTGAACAAGATGGTGGCCGAGGCCGACGGCCGCTTCCGCCAGGCCCAGATCGAGGCCGACGCGTACTACGAGAAGCAGGAGCGGCTCGCGGGCGCCACCGAGGCCGAGGGCATCGCGGAGGCGAAGGGCATCACCGAGCTGAACAAGGCGCTCGCCGGGAGCGGCGGCGAGGTGATGGTGAAGCTCAAGCTCGCCGAGGCGCTCGAGGGGAAGAAGATCGTGCTCCTCCCGCTGGCGGGGGGCGGCATGGACATCAAGACGACCAACATCAACCGCATCCTCGAGACCTACGGCCTGCAGAGCCTCGGCGGCGACGGCGGGAAGCAGCAGTGACGTGACGCGCCAGGAACGGCGCGGCTGGTACGTCGTCGCGAGCCTGTTCACCACGCTCTTCCTGGTGTTCGGCTCGGGCTACAACACGGCGGGGGTCTTCGTCGGCCCGCTGGTGCGCGAGTTCGGTTGGACGCGCGCCCAGGTGTCGCTCCTGCAGACGACGGTGGCGCTCTCCGCCGGACTCGTCGTCCCGCTCGTCGGCTGGCTGCTCGACCGGGTCGAGGCACGGCTCGTGATGGTCGCCGGCGCGCTCCTCGTCGGTCTCGGATTCGTGGCGGCGAGCCGCGCCGCAGCGCTCCCCGCGATGATCGCCGCCTACGCGCTCGTGGGGGTCGGCCTCGGCGCGTCGACGCTTCTTCCGGCAGCCCTGGTGGTCGCGAACTGGTTCGGCGCGAGGCGAGGCGTCGCCCTCGGGCTCACGATGATCGGCACGTCGGCCGGCGGGATGGTGATGACGCTGGTCGCGAACGCCGTGATCGCCCGCGGCGGTTGGCGCGCCGGGTACCTCGCTCTGGCCCTCCCGATCTTTCTCGTCGTGGTGCCGATCGTGGCAAGCTCGGTCCGCACGCGGCCGGAGAGCGGGGCGGAGGCCGGGGACGCAGGCGGTCTCGCCGGCCTCGAGGTGGCGGCGGCGCTCCGCGCTCGATCGTTCTGGCTGATCGGGATCGTGCAGTTCGTCTACGGCTTCACCGCCGGGGGCACGACCGTGCACGCGATCCCGTACTTCATCGATCTCGGCTACAGCGGAGCCGGCGCCGCGCTCCTCATGAGCCTCGTCCTCGGGCTCGCCGGCGTGGGGAAGCTCGCGATGGGCGCCCTGGCGGACCGTATCGATGCCCGGCGGGCACTCGTCCTGAATCTCGTCATCTGCGGCTGCGGCATGGCGAGCCTCATCCTGGCCGCCGACGGCGCGATGGCGGGTGCCTTCGTGGTCCTCTACGGGTTCAGCGTCGGTGCGCCCTTGACGCTCGTGCCTCTCGTCCTGGCCGAGTCCCTCGGCCTCCGCCGGTTCGGCTCGCTCTCCGGGCTCGCGGGCATCTTCAACGTCCTCGGCGCCGCGGCGGGTCCCATCGTGGCCGGTCGCATTTTCGACCGCACGGGCAGCTACGCGTGGGCGCTCGAGCTGTTCCTGGTCGCGCTGCTCCTCGGGGCGGCCGCGACGTCCGGTTGCGTGTCGCTCGACGCTACGGCAGGGCCGTCAGCCCCGTCGTATCCGGGAAGACGTCGACCCACACGCGACGCCGCCGTCCGCGCATGATGCCACGCGTCTGCATGCCCGCCGCCGTCTGCGGCTGTCCGCGCACGTCGAGCCAGTGGAGCGTCCGGCGGCCCCGCCCGAAGGCGCTGTCCCGCAGTCGATAGATCTTCCCGACACCGCGCTGGAACTCCGTCACGCCGGCGGGGAGCACCCAGACGCCGATCGGATCGCCGGATGCCGCGAGGAAGGCGCTCGAGGCGGAGTCGCAGCCGAGCCGGCCCTCGCCGATCGGGTTGCGGTGCAGCGTGCCGTCCGCCCAGATGTACCGTCCGACCAGCACCTTGTCGAACCGCGACGGCGGCAGGAGCGGCAGGAGGGCGTCGTTCAGGATGTCCCCCGACGCCTGGTTCGCGGCCTCGCCGTCGTCCGAGTGGCCGCAGCCGAAGCGGTCCCTGTCATCCGGGCTCGGATTCGACGCCGTCGGGACGCCGACCGCGTTCGAGCGGGGGAAGATGTAGCCGAGCATGTCCTCGCCCAGGCCCTCGATGAACCGCCAGCGGGCGCTCGCCGAGGCCATCACCCAGCCGTGCACTCCGCCGTACTGCGGCACGGCGAGGTCGTCCGGTCCCTGGAAGTCCTGCTCGTACGTGAAGGGGAAGAGCTCGCCCGGCGTGGTGAGGAACTGCCCCTCGCCGATCGTGAACCAGCCGATGTCGGTCTTGACGTCGTTGCCGTTCTCCTGCCCGTTGGGCGCTTGCGGCTGCTCGACGCCGTTGATGTACGTCTTCTTGTAGGTGAACACCCCGACGATCCCGGCCAGCTTGAAGAGCAAGTTGTCGAGCGGCAAGAAGAGCGACGTGCGCGCGAAGTCGATCGTGTTCGTGCGCGACAGCGCGCCCCCGGCGAGCGCCCGCGAGGCCCAGAGGGCGATCCGCTCGCCGCGCTCCTCGTTCGAGAGGTTGTAACCGTACGGGGCGTACGTCCCGCTGGTGTCGTAGATGGTCCGGCAGCCGCCGTTGCCCTGGATGCTGTGCAGGCCGACGGGCACGAACGAGCGGGCCGAGTCGAATACCTTCGGCATCTCGACCGAACCAACCGGCCCGGCCATCGTCAGGGCGACCCCGCCGTATTGCTGCTCGAGCGCCTGGCGCGCGAAGTGCGGCCAGTCCGAGGAGAGATGCAGCCGGTCCTGGGCGTCGTTCGAGAAGCCGAGCTCCTCGGCGTGGATGCCGTAGTTGGTCAGCGTCGCGATGACGGCGCCGTCGAGGCCGCGGGCCTGCATGACACCGATCATCTCGTCGGCGACGAAGGGGTACGACGACTGGCAGGGCACGAGGTCGTCCGGATGGATCTGTCCGAAGCGGATGGTCGCGGGACGGACGGTCTGCGCCGCCTCCTCGATGCTGAGCGCGGTCTGCGCGATCATGAACTCGACGTAGAAGGGGTCGACGCCTGACACGAGCTGGCTCGGCCCACCGATCCCGATCGTGTCGGGCGCCGACTCGTCGTGCGTCGAGCTCATGAACATCTCGTCGAGCACCACGCCATCGGCGTGCACCTTCTGCCGGACGAGATCCCAGATTTCCTTGAACACCCCCTCCTGGTCGGCGACGGTGATCGAGATCGTGCGGATCCCGTTGCCGATCACGATCGAGCGCGCCCAGATGGGATCCAGCACCGCGGTCGGGATGCGATTCGAGCCGCCGCCCCCGTCGAGGTAGATGCCGTCCCAGCGCCCGTCGGGAGGCCGCGTCCCGCCGTTGGCGGTCGGGGTCGGGCAGTCGAGGAACGGCTCGGGCTCGCCCGGCGTCGGGTTGGTCGGGTCGCCGGCATCGTATCGCCCGTTCCCGTTGATGTCCTGGTAGGGCTCCTCGAGCGAGAACAGGTGCGGGCCGTTGTAGGTCCCCGTGGTGTCGCAGTTGGCGGGGTTGCTGGACACCGCTGCCGCGAGTGGGGGTGTGATGTCGACGGCCGCCGCGCCGACGACGAAGTGGCCGACGGCGCGGGCCTCCGCGGCGGCGGCGAGGAGCCCGGCGGCGAGAATGAGACGCAGCGTCGACATGGCCGTCGTGTAGACGCGCGCATTTCTGATTGTCAACGATGGATCTCGGCCACGGAGACCCCGAGTGGGGGTTGACATGTGTATCACAATGTAGTTATTCGTGTCTTCGAATGGATGACGAGGAGCCGAAGGCCCGCGTCCTTCACACGCGCATTCCCGAGTCGCTCGAGGACGCCATCAAGACGAAGGCGCGACGTATGCGCATCCCGGTCTCGAACCTCGTGCGCAACGTGCTCGAGCAAGCGTTCCATCTGGTCGAGGAGGTCGTCGACGACGGCCTCGAGATCGCCAACACCGCGCGCCGCGGTGCAACCCGCGTCCGTCAAGCCGCGCAGGGCCGTGCCCGCCACGCGGGGATCTACGGCTGGCAGGAGCTCGTCCTCAACCGGGACGAGCGCTGCGGGAGCTGCGCGGCCGAGCTCGATCGCGGCTCGGATGCCTTTCGCGGTCTCTCGGACGAGGCGGATTCCCCTCCGATCTTTCTGTGTCGCAGCTGCGTGGCGAACATCCGGAAGGAGTGAATTTTTTTGGGCTCCGATGTGTCACGATGTGCCATAACGTGCGGCGTCGGATCGCCGATCGCCGCCCTGCCGCCCCGGATCGGGGCACGAAGGGAGCCGACATGCAGGACTCGAGATTCGAGGACATCGCCCGCGAGACCGGCGAACTGGCCGCCGACTACGTCGCCGA
>JACXTT010006047.1_pt1 | contig 17386 bp, 15 predicted proteins | sample 9270951 | NCBI WGS metagenome assembly JACXTT01 (sample SAMN15532306, study PRJNA645909) | rock metagenome | isolation source: weathered quartz diorite | place: Puerto Rico | collected 2017-06-21 | reverse complement strand
CGCTCGGGTGGACTTCTGCAGTGTGAACCCACGAAGAAGGTCTCGGTGACCATCTCGAAATACGTCAACGTGGTAGTGCCCGGACGCGATTTCTTTCACAATATCATTGCGGCCTAACGGCACTGGCACTCAGCGGTGCCGTGCTTCACACGGCAGAATAGCTGAATGCGTGGCTTGAACAAAAGGCGGCGACGAACGGCACGGCATCCGCTGCAGTGCCGAGTTAGGCCGCTCATGGCATTCGCGAGATTCAGCTCCCGATTCTACGAGCTGATCTTGACGACATGACCGGTGAGCCATGAGGTCAAACACTCGTCTCGCTCTTCGGATGACCACTCCGACACGTTGCCGAGAATGGCGCGTGATCCACCGGGCAAATGGTAAGCGTTCTCGATATATCGGCCGGAGTCCAAGATGACAAATGCTTCATTGTCCGAGCACAGGATGTCCCGAACCCTCAATCCGATTGCGGGTGAAAAGTCTTCGTAACTGGGCCGCTGCGCTGGCGAGTTCAGGCCATTTGCAATAATTGTCACCGAGCGTCCGGCAAGTTCGATAGCCTGCCCGTTCTCGAGGAGTACGTAGAGACTTGCATACCACCAAGTGTCAGAGTCAGATCCACTGAGGCCGAACATGCCGCGTTCGGGCTGGGCGTCTGATTCAAGGACGTCGGAGATACGGTGTCCTGTTATGTTCATGCCTTCGTCGGTCGGCCTAACGTCTTAACGCTCAGCCGCGCCGTGCTTCACCTGGCCGGAGCGAGACAAGTGCATGATACGCCGAAGGTGGCAGCGAACGGCACGGCGTCGGCTGCAGCGTTGAGTTAGCTGGCGTCGATCAGGTACCGAAGACCCGCGGAAAGGGTTGATGGCTCAGTATTCGTTGAGAGAAACGTTGGCAGATTGGATAGACCGAAGATAGATGGAACTTCGGCCGGCGGAAAGCATCGCTGCAAGCCCTCGGTACCGCGCGCAAGATCGATCTTCGTAACCTGCGCCGCACGAATCCGAGGCAGCGAAAGGTCCGGCTCGAACTCCCGTAAGAAGTGGCGAATGCCTTCCTCCCGAGGACGTTGAGGATCGAGAACAACCAGCACCCGGTTCGACCATTGGAGCACGCGCCGCCATTCGTGAGGCGCGTACAGCGAGCCGACAACCGCGGCTGCGGCAAAATCTTGGCCCCTCAACAACAGAATGCGGGCCGGAACCTCAACACCAACGCAGCTCTCGGGCGCCGGCAGAAGGAGATCCTTTACTGTCTGTTGAAGAATCTCCGAGCGGCCCGAAAGAGGAGCACCGAACAGCGAAATGCGCGTCGCAACATCAGGCGATGGCCAAACCTTTGGTTTTGCACTCATGGACTGCCACATGCCTGCGTCCAGCTAACGTCTTTCCGCTCAGCCGCGCCGTGCTTCACTTGGCAAGAGCGAGACACGCGAATCATACGCCAAACGCAGCAGCGAACGGCACGGCGTCGGCTGCAGCGGAGAGTTAGACGGCTCGTGCCACTGGCGATGATTATCTAGGATCGTCACGTCATGAATGCCGTTGCCGCACCCACATCACCGCCATGGCCAATCAATTCAGTCCGAACGTGGATGACCAAGTGAACATCATTCTCGTGCTCATCATCCACCAAAGGAGTCAACAGCCGGTCGGTCGTTACGCTGATCTGCGTGATGAGGCTATCGTCTTGAAGAAGGCAGAAGAATGGATTGTCACCGGCCTCGGGTTGTTCCTGTGGCCGTAGCTCCCCCGGCTTCGGCATCTTGAGTGCGTCCAGCAGGGTTTTCAGGCGGTTGTCGATGTCGCCACCGCCACTAACAATCTTGCCGGGTGCGTCACGCCGAAGAAACAGGATGTCGACGGAACAGACGGTATCGATTCCACCAAAAATACTGCCGACGAGAGGCAGGAATCTGAAGTCGTTGACCTGAAATCTCGTGGATATCTTGTCCGCAACCGTAAAGTCGTCATGCTCGACATGAACCATCTGAGCCGCGACCTCTTCGAGCGTGGCCGCGTTCACATTCTCCGGCGTGAATCGCACGTTTCGAACGTGCGCTTCCATGAAACGCTTGAGAAAGGGATGCGATCTCCAAAGCTCGGCAAGCTGTCCTCTGAAAACCCGCCGAATCTGTTGTTTCTCCTTGGCGCGACTGTCGTTGCGAGTCGCCGCAGGAAGCTTCCCTCGATAAGTGAGTCGGAATTGCACTCGTCGAAACCAGCCGTTCTCGCTTAGCCGTCTAACGTCGTAACGCTCAGGCGCGCCGTGCTTCAAGCGGCAGGAGCGTGACAGGAGCATGATACGCCGACAACGGCAGCGAACGGCACGGCGTCGCCTGCAGCGTTGAGTTGGGCTGCGGCTCAGATACGCTTACCCTTCTTGCGGTTGCAAGGTTCGCACAGAAGTTGAATGTTTCGTTCGGTGTTCGACCCGCCTTCTGACACTGGAATGATGTGATCGAATTCAAGCAACTCTCGACTACCGCAATAGACGCACATTCCCTGATCGCGTTGCCATACGAACAGACGAACGCTCTCCGGTAGCGCCTCGCGACGGTGCTCGTCCGATTCGCCTTTGAGTCGCCGCTCGATGGTCGCAGCTAGACGTTCAAAGTGGTCCTCACGATTAAGAACCGCATTCATGATCTCTAGCTGCTTCTCCTGCAGCGAGGCTGGCTCGTACGGTCCCACACCAGGACGCGTTTGAATGATCATGGATCGGAACATCCAAACACTGCGGGCGCGGTCAGAAAATCGTTCTAGGCAATGAGGGAGCGCGCAACCCTGATCGGAACCGGTTGCTCCTTCCAGATCAGAATTCAGCAGAACAGTGTCATGCTGACCGGAGACGGTGTACGGCAAGACATAGGCTCCATTGCGATTTGGAATTACCCAGCCGAGCACAGTTATTTCCACGATCTCACTCCGGCAATGGTCATTGGCCAATGTTGTTGCGCAACCATTGCATGATCGCGCGCTGTCTCGGACTAGTTCGCCGATAGGTGCTTGGGAAGAATTCAGAGGCCGTCGATGACGCGGTCTTCCAGGCGTTTATCTCGCGACGTGACTTCAGGTCGGTTTTTCGCTCAGGATATTCACGGAGCGTCCTGGCGATTTGAACGGACCGCGGTATCAAATGCAGGTGTAGATGAAAAGTTCCAGCGGGTTTATCAAATGGAGATTCAAAGAAGTAGACGACGTATACGCGCTGAAGTCGATCGTCAGGGAAGCGTAATTTCCAATAGCGTCGAAGAGCTCTATCTACCGACGCGATATTGGGTCCGAGACACTTGAGTTCTTCTGTCGTCAAGCGAGAGAGATGCATGCGATGAAAACGTGGTTGGAGTGCCAACCATCCCAGATAGCCCTCCGGGCCTTGATAGTGGTTGAGAATCCAGTTCCCCGGGAGTTCGATGACTCCCCCTGGAATCAGGGTCTTCTCGTTCCCTTGGGAGCGTTTACAGCCGTCACAGTGCTTGTCGTAAAAATCTCGGCGACTCATTGTTCCGTCGGCCCAACGGCATTGGCACTCAGCGGTGCCGTGCCTCACAGGCAGAATAAACGAAGGTGGCGCTGGAAAGTAAGAGGGCGACGAACGGCACGGCATCCGCTGCAGTGCCGAGTTGGACGGCGGCCTCAAGAAATGGGACAGCAGCGATCAAGCGCCATGACGACTCGCGCACATTTTGAAGCTGAGACCCGCCCGCGAAATGTGACGAAGCCCTCGAGACTTACCTGGATCGTGGAGTGTGCGTCGACGCGACGGAAGCGTGCAACACCGGTTGAATCTGTGATTCTTTTCTCTGCACCGTCGGGTCGTGCGATGGTGACCACCGCTCCCGGGAGTGCTTCGCGGCGATCTTCATCGACAACAAATATCGCAATCTCGTTATCACCTGTCTCTAACAAACTCGAACAGTGATGGTCCGACCATCCAGGCGCCCATGAGGGCCGAAGCCGGCCTGCAACTAGCTGACAGCTGGCTGTCACCAACAGTGACAGGAGAGAGAGACTGATAGCTAACAGCCGACCGCGTGACCGAAGCCGTTCTTGTGCTCGTGCAGTCATTCGGCTCGTGGTTCCGTCCGTCCAACGTTCGGCCGCTCACCCGCGCCGTGCTTCACACGGCAAGAGCGACACTGGTGAGATGATACGCCGAGCATGGCAGCGAACGGCACGGCGTCGGGTGCAGCGGCTGAGTTGGGCCGCCGCCGGGCGCCGCACATTTGAGATCTATCGAACGTCGATATTCACCGAAACCCGGTATGTCATGTCTGTCGGTTTTCCGTCCACCGTGCCTGGAGAAAAATTTCCATTGCCGGACCGCATCGACAACGGCACGGGTATAAGTGTTGTCTCCGCCCTTGATTACATTGAGGTTGGTCATTTGACCCTTGGTTGTGACGACGCCCTCGAGAACAATGAGTGTGACCGCGCGTGGCTTCTCCGGAAATTTCGGCTCAACGCGCTTCAGCGGCGTCGGCATAACGATTCGACCGGCGTCTGCGATTCTCGTGGGCTCCGCGGTCGACTGTTCCGATGTCGTCGACGTCGTGGCAGCGTGCTTCGTTACGGGTATACGCTGGACAAGGTGAGTTTCCTCTTGCTTGTGCACGTCACATGAAAGCACGGTCAAGAGGATCGTGCCGATTGCGATGCTTTTCATTCGGTCGGCCCAACGTCCCTGGCGCTCAGCGGTGCCGTGCCTCACATGGCAGAATAGCTGAAGTCAGCACACGCACGGAAGATGGCAACGAACGGCACGGCATCCGCTGCAGCGCCGAGTTAGGCGGCGGATAGCAACGCGATGAAGTACTCCGTCACTCTTGGTGCCAAACGGCGGAGATACACGCGCATTCCGAACGCCGGTAACAACCACCACAACCCACCGGCAGCCAAACCTACGGCGAAGAAACTGGGCTGGTTCAGGCGGACGACCCAAACTGCGATAGCAAACGACACTGGAAACCCCAGGATAGCCGCGAACATTGCGAGTCCCGGCGCCACGAGGGATGACGGCGCCATCTTGATTTTCACAAGGCTCCCAGCGTCTGCAGGTGCGATCGAACCCGTGTAGGCGACGCGGAGATGACCGAGTTCCTCGGGGTCGGCTAGTAGTTCGAAAGCTGCGTCATAGACTGTTCCTTCGAATGGTTTGCCGACAATGTCGCCCGGATCTGTCAGTCGATCAGTGGCGGACTGCGGAGGCCGACAGACAGCTGCAATCGCCTTGACCACCTGCGCTGGTGGATACGCGGAACGGACCTGAATTTCGACCGTCGGCCACCAAGGATTCACGGTCTGTTCCTCCGTCCGCCTAACGGCTTTGGCACTCAGCGGTGCCGTGCCTCACACGGGAGAATAGCTGAACAAGGATCTGGAACGGAAGGAGGCGACGAACGGCACGGCATCCGCTGCAGTGCCGAGTTAGACGTCTCGTGCCACTGGCGTTGACGCAACGCGCAGCCGACGTGGGAGTAAGATTTGGGACCAATGCGAATGTGGGAAATCAACGCGGGTCGCAAGAGGGGCGATGCTTACGTTCTTCGCATTCTCGGTCCAGAAGACGCGAACCTTCGTGATCTAGCCAACGAGTTTTCGCACGCCTATGGGATCTCTCTGAGGCCGGCCTCCAAGGCACCAGGTGACCTCTGCGATGCGGTGGTGCACGCTCGTGAAGGAGAGGATCGCGCCCGACTCGATGGCTTCTCCGGCGAGACAGCGACCGAGTTGTTTGTAGACTGGCTGATTCGGTGCAAAGGCTTCACCCGAGGCGCCGACGACGATTTGGTCGGGACTCCAGCTCGGAAGTAGCTTGGCTCAGACGTCTAACGGCATTGGCACTCAGCGGTGCCGTGCCTCACACGGCAGGATACGCCACGCACGCTCTCGAGCGAAAGGTGGCGACGAACGGCACGGCATCCGCTGCAGTGCCGAGTTAGCCCGCGGCCATGCCACGCGGTGGGATTTCTGCGGCAGTGTTCAGCCGTAGCCCACACCAAGGACAAAACCCGATGACGATGCTGCGTCCAGTCTTCACGTCGACTCGAATGGCGAACATTCCGTGCTGACGCTCGATGACGCCGTTACCTCGGCTGCTGCAGGCAAACGCGAGGTGCAGGCACGGGTAAGTGGTGACATCGATCTCTTGCCGAATACCTATGAACCAGAGAAGGTCATTCGAACAATCGACGCATTCGACGAGATGATCAACGGCGTCGCCCGGAATGTCTGGAATGCCCGAATAATCACCGTCGCTCACCGCTTGGCGCACAGCGGCGTCTGACACCGACGTGAAGTACCGTGGTATTTCCACGGATGAGGTTAGACAGTTCATCGCAAGTTCCGTCGGGCTAACTCGTACGTCTTTAGGATACCCCTGCATATACAGGTAGATGCAACCATCTACATATAGATATCTACATATACCTGTAGATATCTACTCTCGGAGGTGGCTCCCGACGATTCGCTCCTCCGGCGACGGCTGGGAGGCGGGTGGCAAGAGGGTCATGTCGCGCGCTTCCCGCACACCAGGTCCCATCTCGACTTCGCTTCCAAGAAACTCCCTGCGTTCATGCGGCGTTCCCTACCTGCTGTCTGCTGCCTGCTGTCTGCTGTCTGAAACGAGGCAGGACGCGCCACTCGGGCGAAACCTTCTTTCACCTCCGGCATCTGACCGGATCATGAGCGACAACCACTACGACGTGATCATCATCGGCAGCGGTGCGGGCGGCGGCACGCTTGCCTGGAAGCTCGCGCCGAGCGGCAAGCGCATTCTCCTCATCGAGCGCGGCGATTTCGTTCCGCGCGAGAAGGAGAACTGGGATCCCGAGTCCGTCAACGTGAAGGCGCGCTACAACACGACCGAAGTGTGGCGCGACGCGGACGGCAAGCCGCTGCATCCGCATACCAACTACTGGGTCGGCGGCAATACGAAGTTTTATGGCGCGGCGCTCTTCCGTCTGCGCAAGGAAGACTTCGGCGAGATCCGTCATCACGGCGGCATCTCGCCGGCGTGGCCGATCTCGTATGACGAGCTCGAGCCGTACTACACCGCCGCCGAGAATCTGTACGAGGTGCACGGCGCGCGCGGCGAAGATCCGACCGACCCGTGGGCCAGCGCGCCGTATCCGCATCCGGCGATGTCGCACGAGCCGCGCATGCAGCAGCTCAGCGACGACTTCGCGTCGCTTGGCCTCAAGCCCTTCCACGTTCCTCTCGGCGTCCGGCTCAACGAGTCGAACCGCCGCGCCAGCGCCTGCATTCGCTGCAACACCTGCGATGGCTTCCCGTGCCTCATCAACGGCAAGGCCGACGCGCATGTCTGCGCGGTCGATCCTGCGCTCGAACATCGCAACGTCGCGCTGATGACCAACACGAAGGTGGAGAAGCTCGTGACGGATGCGAGTGGGCGTCGCGTGGAAAAGGTGATTGCAACGAAGGACGGCGAGACGATCGAGCTCAGCGCCGACATCGTCGTGTCGTCTTGCGGCGCGATCAATTCCGCGGCGCTCCTCCTGCGCTCCGCCAACGACAAGCATCCGAATGGTCTCGCGAACAGCTCGGACACCGTCGGCCGTCATTACATGGGCCACGTCAACTCCGTGCTGATGGCGCTCTCGAAGTGTCCGAACGAAACGATCTTCCAGAAGACGCTCGCCGTGAACGATTTCTATTTCGGCTCGAAGGAGTGGGACTACCCGATGGGGCACATCTCCTTCGTCGGCAAACTCGACGGCGTAACGCTGAAGGCCGGCGCACCCGCGATCGCGCCAGGCTGGACGCTCGAGCTGATGGCGAAGCATTCGATCGACTTCTGGCTGACGTCGGAGGATCTGCCCGATCCGAAGAATCGCGTGAAGCTGAATCGCGACGGCGAGATCGTGCTCGACTACAAGCCGAACAACGAAGAGGGGCATAAGCGGCTCATCGCCAAACTGAAAGACGTCATGCAGAAGACCGGCAAGTGCGCGATGCACGGCCACGACTGCCATCAGGGACTCTTCTCGCGCAATCTGTTCGTCGGGCAGCGAATCCCGCTCGCGGGTGTCGCGCATCAGAACGGTACGATCCGATTCGGTGCGGATCCGCGCACGAGCGCACTCGATCGCAATTGCAAAGCGCACGAGCTCGACAATCTGTATGTCGTCGACGGCAGCTTCTTTCCATCGAGTGCCGCGGTGAATCCGGCGCTGACGATCATGGCCAACGCGCTGCGCGTCGGCGATCATCTGCTGGAGAGATTGTCATGACCGCCGAAGTCCGGTGGGGCGACAGGCGCCCTCGCCTGTCGGCTCGGAGCACAGGCGGGGGCGCCTGTGCCCCCACAGGATCGATCGTAGCGCTGCTTGTGTTCGCGCTCGCCTTTCCTCTCTTCGCGCAACACGTCACGAACGTGCAGACCATCGGCATGACGGTCGCGGACGCCGATCGTTCGATCGCGTTCTATCGCGATGTCCTCTCCTTCGAGAAAGTGTCCGATGAAGAGAAGCTCGGCGACGACGTCGAACGATCCACCGGCGTGTTCGGCGCGCGCGTACGCGTCGTCACGATGCGTCTCGGCAACGAGTCGATCGAGCTGACGGAATACCTCACGCCGAAGGGACGTCCGATTCCGACCGACTCGCGCAGCAACGATCGCTGGTTTCAGCACATCGCGATCGTCGTGAGCGACATGGACCGTGCGTACGCACGACTCCGGAGTGCGAAGGTCGAGCATGTATCGACTGCGCCGCAGCGCATCCCTGATACGAACAAAGCCGCCGCGGGAATCCGCGCGTTCTACTTCCGCGATCCTGACGAGCACAATCTCGAGGTGATCTGGTTCCCGAGCGGCAAGGGCGATCCGCGCTGGCAATCGACGAACGGCCGTCTCTTCCTCGGCATCGATCACACGGCGCTCGTCGTCTCCAATACCGACGCCAGTCTCCGTTTCTATCGTGATCTCCTCGGTCTGCGTGTCGCGGGTGAGAGCGAGAACTTCGGCACGGAGCAGGAGCATCTGAACCTCGTCGCCGGCGCGCATCTGCACATCTCAGGCTTGCGCGCGCCGGCTGGGCCGGGTGTCGAGTTCCTCGACTACCTGACGCCGCGCGATGGCCGCGCGCTCGACGTCGAACGTTCGAACGACGTCGTGCATTGGCAGACGACGCTGCTCGTCGACGACGTCGCGGCGATGACGCGGCGCATGCATGATGCGCACGTGGCGTTCATCGCCGACAATCTCGTGCGTGACCCCGATGGACACGCGATCCGTTTGATGCAGCGATGAAGATCTCCGTCCACTATCCGCTGGCCAAAGGCGAGCTCCTTCTACGTACCGATGCAGACTGGGATGTCGATCTCGCGCCCCTCTCGGTCGATGGCCATCGCTTCGACTTCGACATCGCGACGGACAGGCCGTTCGTCTATTTCAAACCTTTGCTGCGCGACGCTAACGAGGTCGTCTGGGCGCAGGGCGACAACTATCTCGCCATCACGACCGATGCCTCGGCGAGAGAGATCTATCCGCACTTTCGAGTCGAAGAGCATTGCGGCGCGTGCGAGGTCAGCGAGATCTCCGGTCATCGCTTCCGCGTCTTTCATCCGCCCGGCTACGACGAGAACGTCGTGAAGCGCTATCCCGTGCTCTACATGCACGACGGGCAGAATCTCTTCTTTCCGGAAGAGGCCTTCGGTGGAAGCGACTGGCAGGTCGACGAGACGATGAACACGCTCGATGCGATGAACATCATCGACAAGGTCATCGTCGTCGGCATCTTCTCGCGCGACCGGATGCACGAGTACACGCGCGACGGCTACCACGACTACGGACGCTTCATCGTCGAGGAGCTGAAGCCGTTCATCGACGCGAACTACCGAACGTTGCCCGGTCCGGCGACGACCGCGGTCATGGGCTCATCGCTCGGCGGCGTCGTATCGTTCTATCTCGGATGGCAGTGGCCGGACGTCTTCGGCAACGCTGCCTGCATGTCGAGCACGTTCACGTATAACGACGATCTGATGGAGCGCGTGACGAAGGAGCCGAAGCGCGACGTGCGCTTCTATCTCGACAGCGGCTGGCCGCGTGACAACTACGAGGTCACGCGCGGCATGCGCGATCTGCTGATCCGCCGCGGTTACCACTTCGGCGAAGACCTGCTCTACTTCGCGTTTCCGAACGCGCTGCACAACGAGAAATCGTGGGCCGTGCGGAGCCACATTCCGTTCCAGTTCTTCTTTGGCGGACGAAAGGGCTGAGAGAGTCGTCAGCTCAGCGACGTCGCGATCGCGATCGCCTCTTCGATCGTGCACTCCTGCACCCCGAGCTTCGCGACATCGGAATCGAACTGAGCGCGCTCGACGGCCGGAACGGGTGTGCCGAGCTCTCGCCGCAACGCGCTCGCGCCGCCGAGGAGGCGGGGGTCGAGTGTGACCCCGGCGAGGGCTTCGAGAACGCTCGTACATCTCCAGCGGTCCCCCAGTTCCCGCTGCATGCGCAGGCTCTCGCGCAGTAACCGTGCCGCTTGCTTGTCATCGCGTGCGCGCAGCACGATGCCGAGCAGATTCAGCGACCAGGCGATGCCCTCCTTGTATCCATGCTCGCGCGCTCCCGCGAGACAGTCATCGAGATGCGCTTGCGCCTGGTCCGCGTCTCCCGAGTAGAAGGCTGCGGCCGCGAGGTTCAGCAGGGACCACGTCACACCTTCGACATCGTTACGTTCCCGAAAGAGCCGTAAGGTGGTTTGACTCAGTCCGAACGCGCTCTCGAAATCGCGATTGAGCCACGATGCGAAGGCGATGGCATTCAGCGAGCGGCCGGCGTTTGCGCGATCTTCGAGCTCGACCCACAGCGCGCGCGATTGCTGATGCAGCGCAATCGCTCGCTCGTATTCGCCTCGCTCGCGCGCGATGCTGCCGCGATAGTGAAGGGCACGCGCGAGACTCATCGTGTCTCCCAGCGTGCGCGCGAGCTCGATCGCCGAGTCGAGGAACATCGCCGACTTCTCGTAATCGCATTGCAGAAACGCCAGGACACCGGCGCCCGTCAGCGCTTTGGCGCGGATTGGAATTCCCTCACCTTCCGGAATCGAAAGCGCCTCGCCGATCCATCGCCTGCCCTCGCGATAGATGCCGCGCACGTACCAGTGCCACCACAATGCCGCGGCGAGGCGCAGCGCGATCTCGGCGTCCTCCGCTTCGATGGCCGTCTCGAGCGCGTTCCGAAAGTTGTCTTCATCCAGCCCCAGGAGATCCGTCTCCAGTTCGTTCTCCTCCGCGATCGAGGCCATCACCGCGGCGTGTGCATGCTGAAGACTCGCCCGCCGGCCGCGCTCCGCGAGGCGCTCCAGACCGTATTCACGAATCGTCTCGAGCATCGCATAGCGAGGCTGTTCACGTTGGTCACAGCGAAGAAACGCCTTGTCGATCAGAGATGAGATGCCTTCGAGCACGTCGTTGCCCGCCAGCCGTTCTGCCGCCCGGAGTGAAAAGCCTCCGCGAAAGATCGAGAGCGTCTCGAACAACGTTTTCTCGTCGTCGTCGAGGAGGTTGTAACCCCAGTCGATTGCCGCGCGCATCGTCTGCTGACGCTGCGGCAAGTCGCGGGCTCCGCCGGAGAGAAGCTTGAAGCGGTCGCCGGCGCGGGCGAGGATCATCTGCGCGGTGAGAGCTCGCATCCGCGCCGCAGCGAGCTCGATGGCAAGCGGCAGTCCATCGAGATGCGTACAGATCTCTGCGATCGCGCGCGCGTCCGCGGCAGTCATCCTCCAATCGGGCCGCACTGCCCTGGCGCGCTCCACGAACAGCGCGGTCGCCGCGTAGTCGTCGAGCGCCTCGGGCCTCAACTCGTGATCCGCGGGCGGAAGCGTGAGCGTCGGCACCGGGTATTCGTGCTCGCCGCGAATGCGGAGCGGCGAGCGGCTCGAGATGATTGCTTTGGACCGCGGTGCAGCCGCGAGCAGTCGTGCCACGATCGGCGCGGCATCGAGCACCTGCTCGAAGTTGTCGAGCACGAGCAGCATTGCCCGTTCGCGGATCGCGCCGAGGACCGCCTCGAGGAGGGAGACGCTTCCTGCGTGAATCCCGAGCGCCGTTGCGATCTCATCGAGCACGAGGCTCGCATCGAGAATCGGTCCGAGCGAGACCCACCACACTCCGTCGTTGAACGCCGGCCGGAGCTCTCCGGCCACCGCCACACTCAGCCGCGTCTTGCCCGTTCCGCCAGCGCCTGTGAGTGTGACGAGACGGATCTCATCGCGCTTGAGCAGGTTGACGACGCTCTCAAGCTCTTCATCGCGGCCGAGCAGCGGCGTGAGCATTTGCGGGAGATTGGAAGGAGGAGCCGGTATGACCGCGAGGACTTCGGTCGTCGCTCTCTCGGAGCCGTGACGTGCAAGCTCCTCGTGGAGTTGCACGAGCTCATGATGCAGATCGCGGGCGCTGCTGTATCGCAGTTCGCGATCTTTCGTCAGCGCACAGCGCGCGATCGTCTCGAGTCCGGCCGGCACGGGCGCGCCGCTGCGGCGGCACATAGGCGCCGGCTCGCCATGAAGGATTCGTCCGGCGATGTCGGAGGCATTCGAGCCGTCGAAAGGAATCCGTCCGCAGACGAGCTCGTAGAGAACGACGCCCAGGCTCCATAGATCGCTGCGATGGTCGACGTTCGCTCCGCGGAACTGTTCGGGCGACATGTAGGCGATCGTGCCGCGGACCATGCCCGGTTGCGTGATTCGCGCACCTTTCGAAGCGATCATCCGCGCGAGCCCGAAGTCGAGCAGTTTCACGAATCCGTCGGCGCGCAGCATGATGTTCTCGGGTTTGATGTCGCGATGCACGAGGCCGGCCGCATTGGCCGCATCGAGCGCCGACGCGGCCTGGATGACGATCTGCAGCACTTCGGCGACCGGCACCTCGCCGCGCTGCAGCCGTTCGCGCAGCGTGATGCCTTCGACGAACTCGGTGGCGATGAATTGAGCGTCGCCGATCGTGCCGACGTCGTAGACGGTGAGAATGTTCGGATGGTTCAGCGCCGAGGCAGCTCGCGCTTCCTGCTCGAGTCGCGCGCGCAGTTCATCATCGTTGCGAAATTCCGCAGGAACGACCTTGAGCGCGACAGGCCGCTGCAATTGCTCATCCCACGCGAGGTAGACCTCTCCCATCCCTCCCGCTCCGATCAGAGAGCGGATCTCATAGCGGCCGTGGTGACTGCCTGGCTCGAGCACGATTGGTTGGGACCCATACGTTGGATGCCGGTCAGGTGGCGAAGGTTGCACCCGTTTTGTGGGAGGCACCCGGGTGTGTGGGAGGCGCGCGACATGAGTTCCGTACCCCCCGCCCACCCGGGTCCCTCGACTTCGCTCGGGATGACGGGGATCTGAACTTGTTGAAACCGGAACCGCGTTCCGGCATCCCACCCTTTGAACAAGTCCAATGTCAGGCAGCACGTTCACCCTCGGCGTGTATTCGGTAGGCGAGCAGATTGGCGCCGGCGGGATGGGCGTGGTCTATCGCGCCCATGACGAGCGGCTCAATCGCGACGTCGCGATCAAGATTCTTCCTCCCGAGCTTGCCGTAAAGGCGGAAGCCGTCGCGCGATTCGAGCGCGAGGCGCAGGCCGCATCCGCGCTCAATCATCCGCACATCCTCCATGTGTATGACGTAGGTCAGGGCGTTGATCCGAACGGAAAACTCGTCCATTACATCGCGATGGAATTGCTCGACGGGAGCACGCTGCGATCGCGGATCACCGTGCCGCGCTCCGACCGGCGGACCGTGACGTGGCTCGCGCAGATCGCGGATGCCCTGACCAAGGCGCACGCGGCCGGCATCATTCACCGCGACCTCAAGCCCGACAACATCATGATTACGGCGGATGGGTATGCGAAGGTTCTCGATTTCGGACTCGCGAAGCTCGTCGAGCCGTCGCTCGCCGAGTCGGACGACACCACGCAGCGCGTTCAGCCTCAATCAGTCAGCGGCGTACTCCTCGGGACCGCGGGCTACATGTCGCCCGAGCAGGCTCAGGGACGGGCGGCCGATCAGCGCTCCGACATCTTCTCCTTCGGTTGCATCGCCTACGAGACCGCGACGAGCCGCCGCGCGTTCGAAGGAAATTCATTCGTCGACACGTTGCACAAGATCCTCCATGAGGAACCTCGTCCGATCGAATCGCTCGCCCCCGGCACACCGTCGGAATTGCGCCGCATCATCCGGCGCTGTCTCGAGAAAGATCCGGACGAACGCTACCAGTCGATGAAAGAAGTGGCGATCGAGCTCCGACAGCTCGAGCGAATGCTGGGATCGTCAGGCGAGGTGATGGCGCCCGCCATGCGCCGCACACGGCGGCCGAACGTAATCGTGACGACAGGCGTCTTCGCCATTGCCGTTGCGGCGCTTGCCGGCCTCACCGTCCGTGCGTATCGCGACCGCACGTGGAAACCAAACATGGCGGATGTCCGCGTCATGCGCGTGACGAACACAGGCCGCGCGCGGAGTGTCGGAATCTCCGGTGATGGAAACTACATCGCCTATGTCGAACATCGCGCCGAGAAGTGCTTTCTCATGTTGAAGCATCTCGCGTCGGACAGTGAGATCGAGCTCTATTCGTCGGCCACGCTCGGCACGGCACCTTACCGCCGCGGCGACTTGAAGCCAGGCGTCATCGGCCCTCGCTTCTCGCAACAGGGAAACTTCATCTACTTCGTCGACGGCGCACTCTACCGCCTCCCGCTCCTCGGCGGAAAACCGGAGAAGGTGCTCGATGCTGCATTCACCGAACCTTCGTTCTCGCCCGATGGCCGGGAGCTCGTCGTCGTGCAGCAGCGCGGCGATGCGTTGGCGCTCGTTCGCGCACGACTCGATGGCGATCATCCAGCGGTCGTTCTGCTCACGAAGAGCAGCATCTGGAATCCCTCGTGGTCATCGGACGGAAAGTCGATCCGCTGCCTCGAAGTCCCGGGGCCCGACAGCGAGCAACGCTACATCTCCGTTCCGCTCGAAGCGCCGCGGGCGATTCCGCTCATTCGCGATCCATACATGATGACCGGCGCCGTTCTGCCGGAGACGAACGGATTCATCGTGGAGACCTCCACGCCGGCCACGCCGAGTTTTTGGCTCTCCCACGTGGCGCTCTCCGGCGAGAAGACGCGATTGACTGCAGACAATGCATCGTACGTTGGCCCGACAGTCACCAGGGACGGCTCCGTCATCGCTGTTCTGCGCGCGGCGACGTCGGTGAGCTTGTGGCGTGTTTCCGCGGATGGGATGTCCGCTCGCCTGCCGATGGGATCCGATTCGAAGGACGGCAGCGCGGGACTCCATGCGGGCGCCGATCACAAGATCTATTTTTCGTCGAAGTCGGCCGGGTCGAGCGATGTGTGGGTGACGGACCTCGACGGCACCTCACCCCGGCGGATCACCGACGACGACGAGGATGGCGAGTTCTATCCGACGTCGACGCGAGACGGCAGCGTCATCATCTATGTGAAGCGGACGACGCGGGCCGGAAGAAACGTGACGCTTTCGCTCTGGCGCTGCGATGCGGACGGCTCGCACCAGAAGCAATTGACGTCCGGCCCGAACGATGGATTCGCGACGATCAGTCCGGATGAGCGCTCGGTCGTCTACGTGGCTGAGGATGGAATCCGCAGAATGCCGATTGACGGTGGTGCATCGGTCCTGCTGCAGAAGGGTGAATTCGGCTGCGTTGCGCAGAGCAGCAGCGGTGAGATCTTCGCGCGCGTGAATGCGGGCAACCAGGAGGTCCGGCTTCTGGCGTTTCGTTCCGATGGAAGCGCGTTGCGAACCATCACGCTGAAAACGGGCGGCTATCCGGGAGATTTCTATCGGAATTTCTCCGTCGTGCCGGATGGCAGTGCTGTGATCTTTCCCGAGTTGCGGGATGCCGCGGAAAATCTCTGGTTGTATCCGCTGAACGGCGCTGGTCCTCATCAGTTGACGCGTTTCAGCAGCGATTTGATCTATCAATTCGATCCGGTGCCGGATGGAGGGTTCGTCTGCGCGCGCGGTAACGAGACCGATGACGTGGCAATCGTCTCGCTGGAGAAGCCTGCCGGAAGCTGATCAGGCTGAGCCGGCCTGCTAATCACTCCGGATGCACTCGAGAATCCCTGCGATCAACTCTTCCGGCGCCTCATCGACGAGGACCATCGGCGGGTTTGCCGCCGTCTTTGCCACGAGGATCGTCTCGCGATACGACGCGAGATACGCGACGCACGACGGACAAACTGCAAGATGGCGTTCGAACTCGTGAAGAGTCTCGGCATCGAGTGCGCCTTCGAGGTAGTCCGCGATGAACGAGATGAGCTGCTTGCAAGTGATGTAAGGCTTGCTCATCGCGCCACCTCGCGCATTTTGGGATCGAGCAGGGTGCGCAAGGCCTGACGCGCACGGTGCAGGCGGATCTTGACCGCGTTCGCCGTGATGCCGAGGAGCTCGGCGGTCTCCTCGGTCGACAACTCTTCGATGTCGCGCATCAGAAGTGTCTCGCGATACGAATCCGGCAGCTTGTCGATGCATGCGCGCACGTGCTGGCAGAGCTCCGTCCTTTGCAGCACGCTCTCGGCCGATTCGCACCACGGCACGCTGGAGACGGTCTGATGACCATCCTCGAGAAACTTCGGCAGGTAGTTTTCGATGTTCTCTTCAGGATGGCGTTTTCGCGTGCGCAGTTTCATCAGGCACGCATTGACGGCGATGCGATGCAGCCACGTCGACAAAAGCGCGGAGGACCCGAAGTTGCCGATCGAGCGGAAGGCGGAAATGAACGCGTCCTGCACGGCATCGCGCGCATCCTCTTCACGGTCCATGAAACGGCGCGCAACGCGCAGCAGTTGCGCGGTGTGCTGCCGGACGAGTTGTTCGAATGCTCCGGAGTCGCCCGCCTGCAGCCGAGCGACGAACATCGGCTCATTGACGTCGAACGATACGCTCGGATTGACGCCGCTCATGGTCGGAAGTTGTAAGAAGAAACGCAAAGAATTCTACCGCACAGATCGCAGCGGTTCAGGCAATGGAATGAAGCGACCGATCTTTCGTCGTCCCGAGCGGGCGACGTCGCTGCGCGACGCGCCGCGACTGAGAGAAAGAAGCCAAGGCCCGCGATCGCATGACGGGGATCGGTTATCGAGAATTAGTCACAGTGAAACACTGAATAGTCACGAGGTCCTGAATCCTGCATTTCGCTTTCGTTTCAAGGCGGCCCCGCGCCCGCTTCCCGGTTTTTCGCCGCAGTAAATCAGGGGGTCCTTCGCTTACGCTCACAGCCGTGTGAGGAAATCGAAAAGCGAAATGCAGAATGCAGAATTCAAAATGCAGAATTCAAAATTGATGTGGCGCTTCGCGCGTCATTCTTCATTCTGAATTCTGTGATTCTGAATTCT
>JACXTT010006046.1_pt1 | contig 17386 bp, 12 predicted proteins | sample 9270951 | NCBI WGS metagenome assembly JACXTT01 (sample SAMN15532306, study PRJNA645909) | rock metagenome | isolation source: weathered quartz diorite | place: Puerto Rico | collected 2017-06-21 | reverse complement strand
AATCAGCTTCGGACTCGGATAGCGCGCCAGCACCACAAAATCGTCGGCGTAGCGCACCACCTTCGCCTTGGCCCATTGGGCGGGCCCGTCCCTTCGGTGAAACACCTTGTCAAACCAGTGCAAGTACAGGTTGGCCAACAAGGGAGAGATCACTCCTCCCTGCGGTGTTCCTTGCTTACTCCGGCTCACCTTCGGCGTCCCACCCTTCGCCCCAGGCGGCTCCACCACCGGTGTCTGCAACCACAGGCGAATCAGCTTCAGCACCTGCCGGTCGGCTATCCGCATCCGCAAGCAGGCCATCAGCCGTGGGTGCGGGATGGAATCAAAGTAGCCTTTCAGGTCCGCGTCATACACCGCCTGATACCCGGCCTCCAACTGACCACGTATCTCTTCCAGCGCTTGATGGGCCGAGCGGCCCGGACGGAACCCATAGGAACAATCCTCAAAATCCGCTTCGAAGATTGGCTCCAGTATCAACAGGGTCGCCATCTGCACCACCCGATCACGCACCGTCGGAATGCCCAGCGGTCTGAGCTTCCCGTTCGCCTTCGGTATGTAGACACGTCGTACCGCTTTCGGCTGATAGGTCTTGGTCCGCAACGATTCCTCGATCTCCTCCAGAAATCTTACCAAGTTCTCGCCGGTCGCCTCGATCTCATCGATCGTGACTCCGTCGAGGCCGGGGGCGCCTTGGTTAGCTCGCACCCGATCCCAGGCAGCTTCCAGCGTCTGGCGTTCCAAGATCCGGCCATACAAGCTGTAGAACCGGAACCTTGGTTCCTGCTTGGCCTTTTGGCCCAGCTTCTGTCTCAGCTGAGAAAGTTTCCTCGGTAGCCTCCGTTCCTGCTCCCTCGCGGGCAACAGGCCTTCCGACCCCGATTCCTCCGTAGTGGGACGTGGGTCCAATCGGTTTTCTCCTCCTCTTACAGTCGCTTGCTTCTGCTCAGGCCCCTTGGCTCCACGGTCGTTACCCGCTTCCCCGCTACTATGGGCCTGTCCGACTCCCGACCGGAGCCGCTCCCGAGGTTATGTCTTTCCTCAGAGCGTTGGCCAAGCAGGCTTGGCCGCCCCCTCGGGTCTCCCAGGTTCCTCGACCGATCTGTCCACGTGCGCTGTCCCCTCTCACCCCGGAAAGCCCAGCGGCTGCTCCCACCCGTTGCTTCACCGCTGGTATCAGGCTTCATCGCATTCGGAAGACTGGCCACTTTCGCTTGGTGTAACGAGGCCGATATGGGTTCGCTTGCGCTACAGCTCACGTGTTCGCCTCGCAAGGCTTCGCCCACCGGATTACTCCGGTCCGCGCTCGCTCGGCTACTTGTTGAACGGGTAATTTACAAGGTAAACGCCTTTCAGTTTACTAGATCGGCCAGGCTTAGTCTGGCGCTCCGAAATCACACGAATCCGCTATCGAGGTCCATTCACTCTAAGGGGAGGACAGACAAATTCTTCGTCGCACCATGAACGCGCTGATCGGATTTTGAGGTTTTCGTCTCGATTCGTGTGACTCGCCGGCCGTCCCAGACTTGTACTTGGAAGGAACGAGTTGTTCTACCCACATAGACAGAGACCGGGTGTGCTAGCAGGTGTAGTTGTGGCCACAACTGACTTCCTTTTGCACACCCAGACTACTTCGTCGAACCTGTCCTTCCAGCAGTGCTGCAGGTTATTTCTGTTAGAGCATTCAGCAATATCTTTTTCTTCGATCTCACACCAATTCCAGATCTTGTCCAGAAATTCTGCTTCATACTTTTCCCAGCTTTCGACATAGTCGTGGGCCATAATGTAGTCGCCGGCCTTAATGTATTGGCTGAGTATCCTGAATTCGCCAATCTTGTTCAGCCCGTCACACAATACGAGTGTGCATCCGTGGTCCTGAATGAAAGGCACTACCTCATGCGGGTTTTCAAGACGAGAATATGTTTCGTGAAACAAATTCAGAATTCTGGCATCGATGCCGTTCTCTCTTAAGACTTGATCGCAATCGTCCTGAACTACATCGTAAGTTCTGATAACGGAACTCGTAAGATTTATTGAGTCAAGCACCTCCCGTACAAATAAAATGAACCCACCTCCACCAGTCCCGATTTCCAATATTCTTTTAGGTTTGATTTCTGTCAAGAACCCGATGAATATTCTGAAAGCGCTGATGTGCTGTTGTGCGATTAGCCCTTTGTAGGTTGTGTAGCCAGTTACCATTCTAGCAAGCACGTGCGGCCTCCACACTTTCGTTTCACGGTGCAGGTTTTGACTCTCCTGCCGAGTTTCGCGGCCAACTAGGCAAAGGCTTCGCCCTTGATATGCCGGACTTGGGTAGCTTCCGATTGCGCTTTGTGGTAATCGTGCGCAGTTTGCCTTTCGCGGAAATGCCTGTGATTAGCGGAATTCTCGTTTGACCAGGCACAATCGAATGCTGCCCAAGCCTTCTCTCACTTTGATAGCCGGTTCCCTGAATTCTAACTAAGGCTTATTCTCAGCTTTGTGCCAGAGACCTATAAAAATCCAAATCCTTGCCCATGACTTCCCGAATGTCGCCCTGCCAAGGCAGCCAATATGATGACAGTGAGTATTTGGTGTAATCATCAGTGTTGCATGAATGGATCGTAGCCACGTAAAGCCGACAGTCAGAAACCATCACGGCGTGGTCCTGGCGACCTTCCCCGCTGATAAAAGTCATGTCCTGACCTAATCGAATATCCGGGAAGGGCGACTGGGACCAGTATTCACGCCGGTACAAGAAAGAAGCCCCTGCGGGCAATGCATTCCACAGACGGGGGTGTAGCAGAGCTGGTTTTCGCCAAAGCCAAACATCACCGCTGGCGATCACATAGAACAATATCGACGGCAACCCGCAGAATTCTGCGTCTTCCGCCAGCAGCGCGGCGACTTGCGTTTTCAAGCGGTCCGGGTGCGACCAGTCATCGTCGTCGAAGTGAGCGATCAAATCCCCCTTTGCTCTCTCGCACCCTAAATTGAGTTTAGTTCCGATGGGTTGGCGGTTGCGACCCAGATAAAGGTAACGGATCCGGTCATCGCCAAGCGGGATGAGATCGGACATATCGTCCTCTCCGTCGCAAAGCATCACTAGCTCCAAATTGGGGTACGTTTGTCGCTGAAAATATCTGATCGCCTGTGGCACAAAGCGCCTTCTATCGCCGGTCGTCGGCATAATGCAGGAGACCAGAGGAGGCGCTGTCGTCTTGACCGCTCTCAGGGAGTACGTGCTCCCGGCGGTCCAGCGTGAATGTGGGGCAGATCGTAACCGAATCGATCTGGCTTTTTCGAAGTCTCCGTCAAAGTAGAGTAAGCCAAAGGCTCCAAATTTAGTGTAAGTTCTTCCGAATCGAATGTCGTACAACAGATTACCTTCGAACCCGATCCCACTGACGGCACAGTAACCCGGTCTGGTTCTCTCGGGGGTGTGCCAAACAGCCACTTCTCCAAAATCCCTCACTTTCGTCCATCGCAATGGAACCAAGATTTGCTCCCAGGACACTTGGTCATCAAAACCATCGGGGGATGCAGGAGCTAGTGTGGCATTAGGATCGACCCATGCATTCAGGCACCTTACACTCTCCAACAACAGCTGCCGCTCATCTTCTGTAATAGTCGGAGCTTCGGAAAGATCCCGGCCAACCCAATCATAGGCGTCGTAGAAGTCGCCGAAGGCGGCAGGTAAACCTGGCAATACGGTCCAGTGGCCCTCCCCGTGAACAAACGCGAGCAGTTGCAATCTTACTGTTCCAGGTTCACTCGGAAATTCAAACTGAGCTAGCCGCATGTTTCCTCTGGTAGGATTGGGACAGCGATAGTACAGGCGGGTCCTGCCTCCAACAGTCGACTTCGCGGTAGGGAGCTTTTCCAGTAAGTACGCGCCACCTTGCAAGATTACCAGTTGGCGAAAAAGCTTGACCACAGCGGCATAGGTCAGATCCAAGCACTCCAGTCCACCACTAATGTTGCCAAGCACGGCTGCCAGGCCGAACTGTCGATCATCTGCAAACCATTCACGGAGCTCCTCCGGGCTCGCAATCCGCTTTTTGATATGTTCACTGCAGTCAACCGGAATGTTCTTATTGCCATTTGCCCCAGGTGTGTCGTCGGGCGAAATCGGGATGATCGAGATACCGGCTTTGGTATAAGCCAGAGCTAGTTCAAAAAGGCTGGGAGCGCTCATTTGTCAGCTTCGCCGAGAGAAAGGTAAAAGTCCAAATCGCTGCCCATGATTTCCCGGATGTCGCCCGGCCAAGGAGACCAGTACGATGATTTCTCAGCGTAGTTTGGCGCGTTCGAGCTATGAATCATAGCCACGTAAAGCCGGGAGTCGGAAACGGACACGGACCTATCTCGGCGTCCCTCTGCCGAGGTAAAGACTATGTCTGAATCGCGGGAGAAATCTGGAAACGGCGAGCTGGACCAGTAAGTGCGCTGGTACAAATACGAGGCCCCGAACGGGCAGTAGTGCAAACTAGGGTGCAAAAGGGCCGGCGTTCGACACAGCCAAACTAGTGCAGTGCCGATTTCAAGGAACAACAACTGCGAAATCCCACAGAGCTCGGCCCCTTCTGTCAACAACGCACCGACCTGAAAGCTCAAGCGGTCCGGATGGAACCAGTCATCATCGTCCCAGTGGGCGATGAGGTTCCCCCTGGCTCTCTCACACGCCTCATTGAGTTTAGCGCCGTGAGTGTGGCGCCCGCGAACCAGATAAAAATAATAGATCCTCCCATCATCGCGCGGGATGAGATCGGACATATCGTCTTCCCCGTCACACAGAATCACCAGTTCCAAATTCGGATAGGTTTGTCGCTGAAAACACTTGATGGCCTGCGGTAGAAAGCGCCTTCGATCGCCGGTTGTCGGCATGATGCAAGAGATGAGCGGAAGTGCTGTCCTTTTGAGGGCTCTTAAGTAACGGCTGCCCTGCGTGGTCTCCCAGCGAGAGGGTTGAGCTGGCTGCAGCCGGGCCGACTTGGCTTTCTCGACATCACCACCAAAATAAAACGACACAAAGGCGCCAAACTTTGTATAAGCCTCCTCGGTCCGGACGAGGTAAAGCAGGTCACAGTTTAAGCCAATCCCACTGACGGCGCAGTAGCCTGACTTCGTTCTTTCAGGACTCTGCCAAAGGGACACTTCGCCAAAATCTTTTATTTTTCTCCAACGTAACGGGACTAGGATCTGCTCCCAGGTGACTCTATTGTCAAACCCATCTGGGCTGGCGGGATCCAGAATGGCATCTGGATCCACCCAGGCGTTCAGACAGCTGGCACTTTCCAACAATAACTGCCGCTCGTCTTCCGTAATGGTGGGGACCTCAGTAAGGCCCGGGCCGATCCATTGATGGGCCGTGTTGGATCCGTCACAGAGATGACGTGACTCTGGTAGTACCGTCCAGCTATCCTCCCCGTGAAGGCAGGCGAGCAGTTGCAAGGGGGGCGCGACTCCGGGGCCAGCAGGCAATTCAAAGAGTGCAAGGTGTCTTTTGCCAGAGGCGGGATTTAAGCAACGATAGTATAAGCGGGTCCTACCGTCAACGGTCAACTGTCCAGCAGGGATTTTTTTGAGCAGATCCGCCCCACCTTGGAAGGTCACCAGTTGCCGAAAAAGCTTAAAGACCGCCGCATAGGTCAGATCCAAACATTCCAACCCGCCGCTGATCGCGCCGTGCACGGCAGCCAGGCCGAACTGGCCATCGTCTGCAAACCAATCGCGAAGTTCCTCCGGGGTTGCTATGCGTCGCGAGATGTACTCGCTGCAATCAAACGGAGTGTCCACCCTGCCATCTGGCCCCATTGTGCCATCTGACGACATTGGAATAATCGAGATGCCGGCCTTCGTATAAGCCAAGGCTAGTTCAAAAAGACTGGGCATGATTCTTTATCGATGAGCGCAACGCGTGATGGTGTGGGAACCGCCAAGAACGCTAGGAGAGAACGGACCAACAACTGCGAAGAAGCGGAAGACCGCGTTTCATAGCCGGGAAGGATTCGGCCAGCTTGGCAGCTACATGTTTTTGCCTTGGCGTTCTTCGCGTTCTTTGCGGTTAGTTTCCCCTTGAGGTACGAAGTCCCTTGAGACTCTATTTTTTCAAGACTCTAAATTGGTATGTGGACACGGCCTCGAAATTACCGCTGGGGGTCATTCCACTCAACTTCAGGATGTAGTCTCCACGAGGCAGGAGCTCGGCGGGGACAGTCAAAACCACCTCTTCAATACCATTTCCTCTCTTGATGCTGGGTGTGATCTGGGTCGAAATTTCCTCATCATTATCCTTCTGGAGCACTGCCTGGTACTTTTTGTAATCACTTGCTCCCAGATTAAGCTGCACCTGGACCCAGTTTGCGCCTGCAGGAACGACCACTTTCTTCATGCCGTCCATGCCTCTCACCACACGAGGCATGAGCGCGAAAGCAACCATGGATGAGGTCGAGTGTGGAAGCGGAGAAGTTTTCAGGGCGGTCAACTCCTGTTCCAGAGCGCCACGCTGCTTTTGCTGTTCCTGAAGTTCGCGAGCGAGTTGATCGTTCCGCTCGCGTAACCCAGCCAATTCCTTTTGCAACTCCTGCCGCCCCGCTTCTGGGACCCTTGGCTGATTTCGAACCTGTTCGAGAGTATCCTGCAGCAGCTGGACCCTGACACTGAGCCAGGAGCCCCCCACTACCAGCAACAATAGAGCGGTCGCCATTGACCATCCCCTGACTACGTAAGAAGCACGCAGAAAGGACAACGATAGTGGCCAGCCCCAGACTGTCCGCGGCTTCTCCCTATGAACTGAAACATACCTCTGTAGTGACCTGGAGAACCTTAGCTTCTCGCGCCGCTCGGGAGTGCACAAAAAATGATCGTTGAATTTCTCCTGCTCCCGAGACGAGAGTGTCCCCCGCAAGTACTCATCAACCAGTTCATCCTCAGCGATAAGTAACCGCTCAAAATATTCATCGCTGGTCATGAGCTGCTTTTCGAATTGGTGCTGATCTTCCTCCGTCAGCTCGCCCAGCAGGTATTGTTTCATTGAGATTTCACTCTCAACGTTTTCGGTCATCAACTCTCCTTTGGAATCCCCCTTGAGGGGAAAGCGCCGGAGCCCCGGCGCTGGGGGATGTCCCTTTCGTCAGGCCGGGTTCGCCGGTCGGGGACATCCCCCTCGCGGTCGCTGTTCGACCGCTGTCCCCGTTCAAAGGGGGAATCACTTCGCCTCACCCTGCAGCCATCTGCTTGATGCATTCGAACACACATTCCTGCAGGGTGGCTCGGATCCGGTGTGCCCTGATCCTCAGCGCATTGACAGCTATGCCCAACCGATTGGCCAGTTCCCGCCTTCGATCGATCTTGGCCTGTTTCTCTTCCACATAATACTCGAGGACCAATTCACGATTCCTTGACGTCAGCCGCTTCATACACTGCTCAAGACACTCATACCGTTGCTCAATCTCCTGTGGCGGGTCCGACGCCGGCGATAGCACAGGGTCTGGTTTCCTCCGACAGTACTCCAGATGGACCTTATGCGCCACGTCATAAAAGTAGAGCGAAGGATCGCCCGAATAGTGTTCGATTAACTCTGGTAACTTCCTGGCCACTCGGTTGATGGTTTCATCGGCCAGATCCTCAGGGCAGGTGCAACCACGGCAGGTGAGGATGAATATGAGCTTGTGGCGAATGGCTTCATACTTTTTGCCGGCCTGATCGCGGTCCGGGTTGAGCCAGCCAAGCAGCTTTTCGAAAGCCTCTTGCGTTAATTCCCACTTTCCCATTTTGGAAGCCGGACTACTCAAGATTTAAAAGACCCTTTTCCCCAGTTAACATGTCATCGGCGCACCGGCAGGCAGACGCCGTATTAAAGACTCCCTCTCCCGTTCGTGGGGAGAGGGTGGCCGAAGGCCGGGTGAGGGGTGGCCGCCTCACTTATACTCCCCCTGCAGCTGAAACGCAGCCCAGTAATAAGGCGCGTGCCACCTTTTCTGTTGCCACATCCCCACCTGGGCGGCGCGGAGGGCTGCTGCCGGACTCAATCCGCCCTGCAACATCTGCTGGTAAAACCGCTTCATTAGCTCGGCTGTGGCCTCATCATCCACTTTCCACAAGCTCGCCACCACCCGCGCTGCCCCCGCATACATGAAGCCGCGCACAATGCCGACCAGCCCTTCACCTCGGACATCTTTGCCCAACCCCGTGCTGCAAGCGCTAAGCACCACCAGATCGGCTGGCAGATTCAGGTTGTAGATGTCATGGAGGCGGAGGAAACCATCTTGCGGCTTACCCTGTTCGTCCACCAGTGAAAGCACCAAGCCGGACAGCTCGGGATGTTCGCTGTTCAGCAGACCATGAGTGGCAAAGTGCACGATGCGATACTGGCCCAACTCAGGGCTAGTGGCCGTCGCTCGACTGGCGTTAAAATCTGTCGCCTTCATGCCCGCACCTGCAGCAGCGGCGATGATAGCTTCTGCCTCCTGCCGCGACGACAGCAGGCGCGCCATGCTGAGGCCACCCTCTCTCAGCATGCCCACGTCTCGTAACGCTCTGTGCAAGTCGGAGACTTCCGTGGGACGCGGGGACACGCTGACACGGCGACGGGCAGACGCGGAGACAACGGGGAGCGGGGAGTTGCCGGCGATGCGCTGGTTCCCCGCGTCCCCGCGTCTCCGTGTGGCCGCGTCGCCCGCGGTGTCCCCGTGTCCGCCGTTCCTCGGGTGACCGTTTCCCCGCGTCACTGTGTCCGGGGCCTTCGCTGCTACCCGCGGATCATCGGCCTCGAAGACGGGATCAGCAATCACAGCGACTGCCTTGCTGGCCGGTCGCCGATCGCGGATTTCATTCCGTAAAACCGCCAGCACTGACGCCGACGGCAAGTTGATAATCTCATGATTCACAATCAGAGGAACCGCCCCATCCGCGCGTCCCCGTGTCTCCCCGTCGCCACTGCGTGGTAGTGGCAGAGACTGAAACGGCACATACTGCAATGCTCCTTCAGCAACGATCAATAATCGCTTATTTCCTAGCTGCTCGGCCACCGGCCCAAGCAGCATCTGGCTCAGAGCCGCGGCTTGTGTCCAGTATTGCGAGTCAGCCTCTCGCACGCGTGTCTGATACTGCCTGGCTGTTTCTCCTGCTTTCGGCTGGGGCGCAATCAGCTGTTCATAGACATGGCGGGCTGCCTTCTCTATCTCGGCGCGCTTGGTCAGGGCGTGAGGGGTCATTCCGGTTTTCGTGACAGCCCAAAGATAGCTGCGCTCATCGCCCAAGGCGTACTCCAGCAAAAGGGAATTGTCATCCAACACCTGCTCCTGGATATGCTGGAGACTTAATGGTTGCGGCTGGGTAAGGGCCGCGTAGCGTGGGCTTTTGCTTTTGATTTGAGCTTGGACCTGATCGTATTCGGTTGTCAGATCGCGAATCTCTTTAGCAAGAGCTTCGGCCTCTTCCTTATTCGGCTTGTCGCTCGGCAGCTGCATCTGGCGGTCCGCCTTAGCACTCAGCGACTGTCGTAGCGAGCGCTCGTGCTCCAGCAAAGCAGGGTCGATACCCTGACGGATGTCAGCACGGCCTTCGGATAGGCTTTCCGCCAAAGAACGGGCGCGTGCTCGCTCGCTCGCCTGTAGCGCATCAGCAGCTATCCCTTGTGCCGGGCTTCGATTGTGCAGTTGCATGAGCAGATCGATATAAAAATCGTAGCGCTGGTGCTCAGAGGCAAAGTACGAGGAGCGGAGTTCCTGACTAGCTACTTTGGTGCGTAAGGATTCAATGATTTTCAGCGCCTCCTCAAGCCGAGAGCGAGCTTCAACCAAATTCCCACGCCCACGTTCCGCTTGCGCAATGTTGTAGAGCGTCAGAGATTCTCCAAAACGATCTCCCACTGACCGGTTGATTGCCAGCGCCTGATTGTAATAGCCGAGCGCCTTTTCCTTTTGGTCCTGTCCGTAGTAGATATGGCCAATATTGTTAAGGGTGTAAGCTTCGTCTCGTCGGTTCCCAACGGCCCGATTAAGCGAAAGCGCCTGGTTGTAATTGACGAGCGCCTTGGTCCTGGCCCCGCGAGACTCATAGACCACTCCAACGCGGCTGCGCAGCAAAGATTCTATTAACTTGTCGCCTGAGCTCAAGGCTTCCGATAAGGCCTTTTGATAATAATTTAGCGCTCTCCGGGCATCTCCCAATGAATAGTAGGCATCGCCTAGGTCGACGAGCTGGAGGTTTTCCCCTACTCGATAGCCCACAGCTTGAACTTGGCGTAGTGCTTGTTTGAAGTAGTCAATGGCTCTTTCCTTTTCGCCAAGTTCCCTGTACACATAGGCTATACCGTTGAGTATGTTAGCCTCACAGCGCTTGTCTCCACTTGGTTTGACGAGTTGCATCGCTTCTTCAAATAGGTTTAGTGCCTGCTGCTTTTCCCCCGCTCTTGAGTAAAGATGGCCCAGAACAGTGAGGGTCTGCGCTTCCCCTCGACGGTCATTGACGGCGCGCCAAAGCGCAAGCGCATGATCAAAAGATTCCATTGCTTTTTGTGTATCACTCAAAACGTAGCAAGTATAGCCCAAGTTTAAGAGTGCCTGTGCCTGACCTCGGCGATCACTCAGGCCACGCCAGAGCCGCAATGCCTGCTGGTCGAGCTCAAGAGCCTCCCTGTTCCGGAAGTCTTCAAAATAAATGTCACCCATCACGGTCAGTGCCTGAGCCTCTCCCCGGCAGTTACCTGCAGCTCGGCTCACCTTCAGAGCCTGGGTGCAATATTCCCGGGCTTTCGGTTTATTCTCCAAAAGGAGATAAGCATTACCGATGTCGCTTAGTGTTTCTCCCTCTGCCTGGTGGTCACTGAGTTCCTGAAAAACTTGAAGAGCCTGGTTGAAGTATTTGAGTGCCTTCTGGGCATTGCCTGACAGCTCGTAAGCTTTTCCTATGCGTTTGATTGTGTTCGCCTCTTCTTGCCGGTTACCGGCAGTCCTCCAGTACGACAACGCTTCTTCATACTTCTCGATTGCTTTCTGCTGGGATTCCACGCTCCATTCCGTGTTGAGCCGTTCTCCCTGCGCAAATGCGTTTTCAGCAGTAATCCGATGTTTGTCGCTTGGCTCTACCGGTCTAATTTCTTCGATCTTCACCTGGTAGCGCCCACGGAGTGGATCCTTTTCGAGCGAGTGTAACTCCAACCGGTAAGTCCCCGAAAACTCGGCAATAAGTGATACTGGGGTCGGTCCGTTTTGCCGACAGCCCAGTTCAGTAAGCTTCTGACTGTCCCGCGAATAGAGCGTTACAGCCAAATTTATCCCCCATTGATCGACAACTATACGAACGTATTGACCAGAGTCAACCGCGATTCGATAAGAATGAACCTCACCCGCTGAGAGTTCTCGTTGAATCGGCTTGTTCGGCGCGAGCAGATCCCCCCCTTTGTTAAGCTCAGCGCTCTCAGACCCCACAAGCGCAGCTTCCGCTAAGACGCGGAAACTGGCGGTAGTCAGACGGACCGACAAGAACAGCGTGAGAGCCAAGACAGTCGCATGGATTGGTGAACGAATCAACAGCCAAACCACTTAGTACCCCTTGAAAAAGGAGTCCTCTCCTCGGTTGAACCTCTGTTGAGAAGGGGAGCTTTGATCTTCATCCTTGTAGCGTCGCCGAAGACGACTTGAAGGGTTCCTTAATGAGTCCCTTTCCCGGAGGGGCGGTCACGAGCCTGCGGGAGTTTCTGTCGCACTAACCTAGGTGGCCAGACGAGACTCCCTCTATGCCGCTCTCAAAGGGAAATATTTTCATCTTATCCGCATTTGCCTCGCTGCCAGTCCGTAGGTGGGTTTTTGGTGCTACCTATAGAAGACGGTCCTTTCGGGTTACCTGATGTGCCAGCACGCACAAGCAATAAAGTTTCCACTATTTCATTATTTGGATTCGGATTGAAGTGGCCTATTCTTTTTTGGCCGGCGTGTTGTGTGCGCTCTGGGCGACGCGTTTTGTCAACGTATTTGTTGAGAAACTTTCCCCAGTTGCTTTCCTGAGCAAAAATGAGGTTCTCGTATGCATCCAAATCATCAGATTTGATCCAGGGAAAGTAGACGGAAAGGCCGTGAGAGTACTGGAAGGCAGGACCAGTGTAGCATGACAGCTGAACGACACGCCTGATAGCCTTTTTCGCCTCCGCGCTGGTTTCTATCAGTTTTATGGCGGCTTGAAGAGCTTCGCTAACCTTTACCGTTTCTTTCGGAAAAGCTAGCGGAAGTTTCTCCAAGATTTCATTATCGTCTTTTGCCCCTTGCAAAGTCCCCCCACCGGGGAACTGTTCAATGCAGCGTCGCTGCAATCTATCGCAGAAATCATAAAGATCCGTGTACTGTTCAGCCTTGTAGGATTGGGCTTCCCAGTGGGCCAATACAATCTCGTCCCTGAGCAGATCGTGTTCCAGGCCCTTTATGAGCGCTTCGGCCAGATTCGCAATTCGGGGGATCAGCGCCTCTAGTCTTGCGAGCTCACAAACCGATTGATCCGTAGAAGCCCCGGCTGCCTCATAGTCGTCATAGTAGGAAATGTATTTTTTGACCGTCTCTCTAGCTAAGTTCAACGGTGGGGCCGCTGGATTTAGGTTCAGCGCTTCAAGAATCCTGTGGTAGGGCCAACCAGTATTCAACACGAACCCCTCAGAACCAACCAGGTAGTCCACGTGGCCCTTCAGTTCGTAGCCGATCTCCGCCATGCTCATCAGACAACTGTCCATGCCAAGAATATCGATGTTTTCCCCAATTTCTTCGAACACCCGACGCAGACTGGGTATACTAAGCGACTGGATCTGTGCACCGGTGTCGGGGTTAGTGTCAGCCAGAAAGTCTCCCAAGGCTCCACTGCCGTGGCCTGATAAAACGACCATGTAATGGTGAGAAGGAAAGTAATCTATACTCTGGCGGATAAACTGCTCTAGTACTTTGGGATCAGCCGAGTTTTCAAAGTCAAGCCTAGGGAGCGGCTTCCGCACAGGCAAGGGGCCCGCAGTCTCAATTCCCTCGTCCTTGCCCTTAACAACTGGTTTCTCACTTAAGTTGGGCGTCGCCGTTTGACCCTTCTCTTCGGGCAATGGGATCGCTAACTCCTCAATAATACTGCCATCAATATCGAGACCGATAGCGTCTCTGCTCCGGTAGCGAGGAAGCGTGGAACTGGCGTCGCTTCGTTGCTCGCGAGCCTTAGCATCAACATCCGCATCCGTGATCCGGATACGGTTACTAACTTCAATTGGATTGCCCCCGCGTGTCCTGCAACGCAACCTTCCTAAGCTATTCGGGACGGAAGCGGCTATCGCTTTCGGTATAGCAGCGGCAACCTGTGGATACTTCTTCTCGTCCGAGTAGTTAACACTCGTTATCTCTACTTGCCTCCTTATTGAGGCAGTGGCGATGGTCGGCTTCTCCAAATCTTTGGTAAGCTGTTCCCGACTGATAACGTAGCGTCGAACCGGAGAGCCGATGGCGCTGGGGTCGAATTGTACGATCACGTCGACATCCTCCGTCACCCCTACCCTGTACATTTCCTTGATCGCGTAAATCATCTCTTCGCTCAGATTGTTATCCCCTGCGAAGTAAATCATCACGGTCCATTGCTTTCGCTTTCGAGTTGGATCTGCTTTCCAAGCATTAGCCATGGTAGGTTCCTCCCTTGTTTGATTGGATTGAGATGCCTCCGCAAAGCGGATGGCTTTAAGAAGATTGCCAAAACTTCATCCAGTTCACGACCGTCCGTGCTCCCTAATGTGAGAAGCCAAACCAAACAGGCTCCCACCACGCCGAATGGCCGATTGGCCAGCCCGCCGTGATCCGTCATGAGGCCTCGACACCCTCGGTTTTTGGACATGTAGCTCTATTTGCAGTTGAGCTCGGCCATTTCCGCCGCCACCCCGAGGAGCTCTGATGATGCCGATCGTTAAGAAGTTGGTCAGAAAAAATGAGAAACTAACTGCATATCACAGTTTCTCAAAACGTGTAAAGCGCTTTTTGCGGTCAGTCGTGCCTTCGAAACCCACAGTTGGCAAAGGCACACGTCGACCGCGGGAGGACGGGAAATCGAAGCTCCTTGGAAATTGAAACGGTTTCCCCCTCACCCGGCCGTTGGCCACCCTCTCCCCAGCGGAGAGGGAGAAAGAAATTAAATGCGAGCTCTCCCGAGTTGGGAGTGCTCGAACCAATGCTTCGGCGCTATACCATCCAAAATAATTGGGCTAACAATATTGAGTTGTTCGCTAGAAGACCCTGCCCAGCCGTCCCACACTCGTTCGGCTCCTCACCTTCTTATGATCAAAAAGGACAAAACATTTCATTGGGTCAACGCGCCTCTGCTGTTTCCTCAAACAATCACATGGGAGCGTGAGTTCTCAATCGGTTACCATTTGAGATGCTTGATGCATGTTTAGGGTGGCTTGGTCGAGCCTAAGATGAACCCCCTGAAGTCCCCCTTGTTCAAGGGGGTCACTTGAAGGCAGATTGCAGATTCCATGCAAGGAACGATTAAAAGCGTAGTGACACGTGACCTGGTTGCTGCTCTTACGTTTGACGATGGGCCGCATCCTGAATACACCTCTCGTTTGCTCGAGATCCTGAAGAGGTACGAAGCGCAGGCGACGTTTTTCATGGTTGGCAAGGCTGCTCAGAGGCATCCAGAGCTGGTGCAGCAGGTCGCTCAGGCGGGACATGCTATTGGCAACCATTCCTGGGATCACTCATTCTTTCCATCGCTTCCAAAACACGAGCCACAGAAGCAGATCCGTGCTTGCGAGCGGGTTCTGGGACCTTATGGCGTACGACTTTTTAGGCCTCCTTACGGTGTAGAGAACTTGGCATCACACCTCGATGCGCTCTCCCTCCGTTATCAGGTCGTCAACTGGAGCCTGGATGCCGAGGACTGGGAGGAGCACGATCCAGCTTGGATGGCCGACGTGCTCACGCGCGGCATCAGACCGGGGAGTATTGTGCTTCTCCACGATGCTATCTGTGGCAGCCAGCAACCCGTTCCGCAATACAATCGCGAGCCCATGCTGGCAGCGCTTACTCTGTTCCTGGAAGCGCTCCGCGGCCGTTTGAGCTTTGTCACAATTGCTGAGCTGCTCCGGCATGGAGCTGTGCAATGTGACAACTGGGATGTGGGACCGATGGCTTTTCCGGAGGAGCCGTCGCGTTGAGGCTAGCCAAAAATTCAGTTGTCCCCCCCTCACCCGCCCTTCGGGCACCCTCTCCCTCAGGGGGCGAGGGAGTTTAACATTGGTTTTCCCTTACCCTGTTAGCAGCAGTGTCGTGTCGCAGATTTTTCTCGTACCAATTCCTGCGCATGTCCTCCCACGCTGGGGAGAGGGGAGCCGAAACTTTTCTGGGATTTTGGGGAGATTTCACACGAGATTAGAGACTCTTGGAGCGTCAAAGTCGCTCTGAGGATAAAGCTACCCGATTTGGATAAGGTCGTGTGGCCAACGAGACATCCCCCAAGGCAGCCCCGTGGCTGCTGCCCCCTTCAAAGGGGATTCTCAAACCTTTTATTTTTGCAGCACTCGGAAGGAGTAGCTCCCTATTTCTTCCGGATCACCGTTGGCGGGGATTCCACTTAGCTTCAGGATGTAGTCTGCGTGCGGCAAGAGCTGGGCGGGAAGGGTCAAAACAACTGCTTCGACGTTATCTGCGGTTTTGATTTTGGGCGTGGTCCAGGTTGAAATTTCGTGATTCTCTTGCAGGAGCACGGCCTGGTATCTGTTGTAGTCGCCGCTTCCTAAAGCGAGTTGTAACTGCACCCAGTTTGCGCCGGTGGGAATGGTCAGTTTGTTCATTGCCCCGATGTCTCTGACCCGGCCGGGGATGAGCGCGAATGCCACCATAGATGAGGACGAGTGTCGAAGCGGCGAAGCCTTGAGCGTGGCCAACTGTCGTTCCAGCTCACTGCGCTGCTCCTTGTGCAGCTGAAGGTCGCGAGCTAATTGATCGTTGTGCTCACGTAACTGGGCTAATTGTCGCTGCGAGTCTTGGGGCTGACCTGCCGGAGCCATTGGTTGATTTCGAACCTGCTCGAGCGCCTGCTCCAGATGGTGGATTCTGAAGGTGAGCCATGAACCTCCCAGGACGATCAGCGATAGAGCAGCTGCCAGCGAACACTCCACAACTCGGTGGGCGAGAAGCTGAAGGCCTGAAAATTTCGGCCAGCTCCACAGCGTTCGCGGTCGCTCTCCATTCGTTAGCAAATACTTGTGTAATGATCGCGAAAAGCGGAGCATGAGATTTCGCTCAGGAGTGCACAAAAAGCAATCGTTAAATCTCGCCTCCTCGCGAGCTGAGAGAGTTCCACGCACATACTCGTCAACCAGTTTATCCTCCGCAACCAACAATTTCTCAAAGCATTCATTGCTGGTCATAAGCTGCTCTTCCAGATCTTGTTGCCTTGATTCCGTCAGTTCCCCCAGCAAGTACTTTTTCAACGAGATATCGTGCTCAAGGCTTTCTGTCATTGGCGCTTCCTCTTTTTCTCTTGAATGCTCTCCATAATATTATGAGCCGAAGCCACTATCTATTTCGTCCTGCTGTTTTCGTTTGATGCATTCGAACACGCACTGCTGAAGGTTGGCTCGGATGCGGTGCGCCCTGATGCGCAAAGCGTTGAGCTCGATTCCCAGCCGATCAGCCAGCCTCTTTCTTCGATCGATCTTGGCCTGCTTCTCGTCCTGGTAATACTCCAAGACCAACTCGCGACTCTTTGATGTGAGCCGCTCCATGCATTGTTCCAAGCATTCGTAGTCTCGCTCCATATCTTCGGGGGGGTCCGGCACGGTCGGCAGCACGAGGTCACGCTTTTTGCGCGCGTACTCCAGGTGAACTTTATGCGCTACACCATAAAAATAGAGTGCCGGGTCGCCGATGTAGTTGTCGACTATCTCGGGAACTTTCCTGGTAACGCGGTTGATGGTTTCGTCTGCTAGCTCTTCAGGGTAAGCACAACCACGACAGGTAAGAATTTTGATGAGCTTGCGGCGAATGTCTTCGTATTTCTTTCCGGCCTGCTCGCGATTGGGATTAAGCCAAAGGAGCAGCCTCTCGAAAGACTCCGGGGTTAGGTCCCACTCTGCTTTCCTGAAGGGTACGCTACTCAAGGTTTCGTCTCCTGTCCCAGCGCGAAGATAATCCCACCGGCGCCGATGATTTGCAGGGCATGCCTTAGCAGACCAGAGGTGGTCTGTTAATTTTCTTGGTCTTCACAAGTCCCGCTGTAGATTCACTGCCGATTCCAGACGAGCCGGGGGGAAGTAGCAGTGTGTCGCTGTGAGTGATGACCCACACCATATGCGCTACCTCGCCAGCAATTTCAGCAGCGCAAACCAGCAAAAGTAGTTGAGCTATCGACATTGATTTCACCAATAACAATCTGTCTGTCGTCGAAGGGG
>JACXTT010006045.1_pt1 | contig 17389 bp, 16 predicted proteins | sample 9270951 | NCBI WGS metagenome assembly JACXTT01 (sample SAMN15532306, study PRJNA645909) | rock metagenome | isolation source: weathered quartz diorite | place: Puerto Rico | collected 2017-06-21 | reverse complement strand
GCGGTCACCGGCGAACGGCTGCCGTATACCGGGCTTTTCCAGGTGACGATACTCCTTGCGAATGCGCCAGCCTACATCGAGTCCGGCCAGGTCGAGGGTGGCGAGCGGGCCCATGGCCATCCCGAAATCGTAGAGTGCCTTGTCCACTGCCTCGACGCTGGCGCCTTCTTCCACCAGAAAAGTTGCCTCTCGCACATAGGGATGGAACATCCGATTGCCCACAAAGCTGCGACAGTTCCCCACCAGCACGCCAACCTTGCCCAGCCTTTTCGAGAGCTGCATGCAGGTCGCAATCACTGCTTTGCTGGTCGCCTTGCCACGCACGACTTCAAGCAGCCGCATTACGTTGGCCGGACTGAAAAAATGAGTGCCAATGACCGATGAGGGGCGCGAGGTATCAGCCGCGATCTCGTCGACATTCAGCGTGGAGGTATTGCTGGCGAGAATTGTGCCCGGCTTGCATACGCGGTCGAGTTCGCCAAAGACTTCCTTCTTCAGCGCCATGCCCTCGAACACCGCCTCGATGACCATATCCGCTTTGCCGAAATCGTCGTAGCTCAAGGTTGGTGCAATCAGTTTTAACCTCTCATCCACGAACTGCTGGGTGAAGCGCCCGCGCTTCACTGAAGTGGCGTAATTTTTTTGGATGTTCGCGAGTCCGCGATCCAGCGCCGCCTGGTCGGCTTCCTTGAGCAATACGGGAATGCCGGCGTTGGCGAATACCATGGCGATGCCGCCCCCCATCGTTCCCGCCCCAACTACCGCGGCGGAATTAACCGGGATGACAGGAGTTTCTTTGGGCACATCTGGAATCTTCGCGACTTCGCGTTCCGCGAAAAACACGTGGACGAGGGCTTTCGACTGATCCGAATAAAGGCAATCGAGAAATAGCTTGGCCTCAGCCTGGCAGCCCTCCTCGAAAGGCAGGCGGGTGGCAGCTTCGATGGCCTCAATGGCTGCGAGCGGAGCGGTCAGATTGCGCTGCTTTTTGCGTACTGCATCTCGGGCAGCGGCAAAGATCGCCGCATTTTCCTCCGGCGTGCCAAGCTTCTGATTGCGCTCGCGGGTCTTGGGAGCTGGCTTTCCCGCACGCTCGCGCGCGAAGGCCACGGCGCCGTTCAAAAAATCACCGTCGATCAACCGATCCACGATTCCAACATCGAGCGCATCCTGTGCCTTCACCGGGTTCCCACCGGTGCACATTTCAACCGCTTTTGCGACGCCGGCGAGCCGGGGCAGGCGCTGTGTGCCCGCCGCCCCCGGAATCAGCCCCAGCTTCACTTCCGGCTGGCCGACCTGTGCACTGGGCGCTGCCACCCGGTAGTGGCCGGACATGGCCAACTCCAGGCCTCCACCAAGCGCGGTGCCATGAATTGCCATCACCACCGGCTTGGAACAGTTCTCGATCTTCAACAGAAGGGGAAGCAGCCCCGGACCAGGGCCCTTGGATTGGGTCATCTTGACGAATTCTTTGATGTCAGCCCCGGCGACAAAAGTGCGCCCGCCTCCGATGACCACAACGGCTACCGCGCCCTGATCCATCTCGGCTTTATCAACTGCTTCCGAAATCCCTTCAGGCACGCCCGGACTCAATGCGTTCACCGGCGGGTTGTTGATGGTGATGACTGCGACATTGCCATTCTTTGTAAATTGCACCAGGTCGTTCATTTCGGTGGCTTCTCTCCGGAAAAGCTCTGACCAGTTTCTCGCGGATGGGAATCGTGGCTGATCTCAGAGAACGTACCAGCACGGACGCAACCCTGGATCATATGATTAGAGCGGAAAAGCCGTCAATCATGGCGCGCGGCCGTCCTTTGAAAGTTCTTTGCGCCATCAACATCGAGCGTCCAGCATCCGCTACCAGGGCGAATGGCCGGGTTCCCCGGCAGCATTCTTCAATCCTGCGGTTACAATAGACGGTTCAGGAATCTCCTGTTTTAGTAATCTGAGGATCGCTCATGTCATCTGCTCGCCCGATTGCGCCGAAAACCGTTTCCGAGGAGATCCCTCCCGTTCCGCTGACCATCGAGGGCTATAGCGTGCTGCACCAGATGATGCGCATTCGCTGGGCTGCCTGGCGGCAACTGCCTTCAGCTGAAAAAACTGCGGCGGTTGAGGAAGCCGCCGCTGTTCTCGCCCGGATGGAAACAAATGCCGGAGGGCAATCCGCGCTGTTTTCGTTGCTGGGGCACAAGGGCGACATGATGTTCATTCATTTTCGGCAGTCGTTTGACGAGCTGAATCAGGCGGAGCTGCAACTGGCGCAACTGGCTCTGAACGACTTTCTCGAACCCACGACGTCATACCTGTCAATCATCGAACTGGGCCTGTATGAATCCACCATCAAGGCCTACAAGGATCTGAAAGACCGCGGAATTGCGCCACACTCGGAAGAGTGGGAACGGGAAATTAGCAGCGTTCTGGCGCGGCAGAAGGAAGCGATGCATCCGCGTCTGTTTCCGGAACTTCCCAAACACCGTTACGTCTCCTTCTATCCCATGGATCGGCGCCGGGGCGAAGCCAGGAACTGGTACACCTTGCCCATTGAGGAACGCGCCCGTCAGATGAACGAGCATGGGCTGGTAGGCAGGCGCTATGCCGGCGAGGTCAGGCAGATCATTACCGGCTCGATCGGCTTCGACGACTGGGAGTGGGGTGTCGATCTTTTTGCGGACGACCCGCTCGTGTTCAAGAAGTTAATTTACGAAATGCGCTTTGACGAAGTGAGTGCGGTTTATGCGCTGTTCGGACATTTTTATCTGGGTGTCCGATGTCCTGCAACAGGTTTAGGTAAACTGCTCGGCGGAGAATTGCCGCCGGGCTAGAAGAGCTTTTAACCGCAAAGGAATTCCTACGCGATCAAAAGGTTTTCTTTGCGGCCTTTGCGGTCCTTCTTGGCGACCTTTGCGGTAATCTCTTGACGTTCTTAATAAGCATCCCGGAGAGAATATGGCAACCCTTGGCCTCATTGAATACAAAGACGCAAGCCCGGAAGTGCGGGCCGTTTATGACGACATCATGGCCACCCGCAAGACCGACTGGATTAATAACTTCTGGAAAGCCATCGCCCACGACCCCGTGACCCTGAAGCGCACCTGGGAAGACATCAAGCAGATCATGGCCCCGGGCTCGCTCGATCCGCTCACCAAGGAGCTGATTTATTTGGCGGTGAGCGTTAGCAACCAGTGCGGCTACTGCATTGCTTCGCATACCGCGGGGGCGAAGAACAAGGGCATGACGGATTGGATGTTCAAAGAGTTGATGGCCGTAGTGGGCATGGCCAATGAGACCAACCGGCTGGTTGCGGGATATCAGGTCGAGATCGATGAGCAGTTCAAAGTCTAGGAGAACACATGGCGCATGAATTGACCACCTCCTACCTACGTGATTCGCTGACCCTATTCCGTTACTACAAGAAGCTGACTGAGCGCGGGATGGAGCAGGTAACCGACGAACAACTTTCCGCCGTCCTGGACGGCGAGATGAATTCCATCGCAATCATCGTCAAGCACATCGCGGGCAATATGCGATCGCGCTGGACAGACTTCCTCGTCAGCGACGGCGAGAAACCGGATCGCAAGCGCGACACTGAGTTTGAGAACCCGCCGATAACCAGAGCGGCGTTGATGAAACTGTGGGAGGAAGGGTGGAATTGCGTGTTCGCCGCTCTCGAGCCGTTGTCGGATACAGACCTTGACCGCACGGTCGTGATCCGCGGAGAGCCGCACTCGGTGATGCAGGCGATCAATCGCCAGATCGCGCACTACGCCTATCATTGCGGACAAATCGTATTCCTGGCGAAGCACTTGCAAGCCACGCAGTGGAAGTCGCTCACCGTGCCGCGAGGTAAGGCGGAAGAGTTCAATCGAAAAGTCGCAGCCAAGGAAATCAGCCAGCGTTAGTCATCCGCGCGGGCGCGAGGCGCTGCGGTAAATGTGGGGCGGACACTCCCTTCGCGCTTTCTTTCTGGCTTTGGGGAATTTGTGTTCGTGCAGTTTCATGTCAACCTTGCGGCCTCGGAAGGCGACCCCTTCTGCTTCTAGTCGGAAGCGCTGTTCGAAAGCGTAATCCCCACGCAGCTTTATGGCGCCTCCGGCGCCCAGCACCCGTTGCCAGGGCAGCCCGACCGCGCCCTGGAGCGCCGCCACCACCTGGCGGGCAGCGCCGGGAAATCCGGCAGCTTTTGCGACCGCCCCGTATGTGGAGACCTTGCCGCGAGGGATGCTTCGGATCGCCGCCATGATTTTGTCGCGCATTCTATCTTTCAATCAGCCTCCGCTGATGTTACGAAGCAATAGATCTTACAAAGCAATCCATCCCGCCCGGATCAGCCACAGCGAGCCTGCCGAAATCAACAGCCACAGGATCACTCCCTGCAGCAGCGGTCGAGGTCCAACCTTCTTGATTGTAGCCAGAGAAATGCCGGTGCCAATCAGATACAAAGTGGCGGTCAGGCCGATTCTTGCGATCCTGGACACAAGACGGTAAGTCGCAGCCCCGCCCGGCAGATAAGTATTGCAAACCGCGGACAGGCAAAACAGCGCGATGAACCACGGCCACTGAATCTTCGCCCTTGCGTGCTTGATCAGCGCGGCGGCAATCGACATGGGCACGATCCATAAGGCTCGCGCCAGCTTCACCGTGGTTCCGACTGCTAACGCAACCGCGCCATACTTGGCTGCGGCTCCTACCACTGAACTGGTGTCATGGATCGCGAGTGCTGCCCAGAGTCCGAACTGCGTCTGGGTCAATTTCAACGCGCCCCCGATGGGAGGAAAAATCAAAAGCGCAACGGAATTGAGTACGAAAATCGTGCCCAGCGAGACCGCCATCTGCTCGTCGCTGGCCCCCGTGATGGGACCGACCGCGGCAATGGCGCTCCCGCCGCAGATAGCAGTGCCGGTGGATATCAGAAAGGCCGGGGTTCGTTTCATCCCCAGGAACGTGCCCAGGCCCATGCCGGCCAGCATGGCAAAGCTGATGCCCAGCACGGTGTAAACGAATCCGCTGCGACCCGCGCGGATGACGTCGTGCAGGTTCATGCCGAAACCGAGTCCGACCACCGAAGCCTGCAGCCAATAGCGCGAAAGCTTTTTCGCGCTTTGGTCAAAGGGATGGGGAAAGGCGAAACCAAAAACCAGTCCCAGAGAGAGCGCCCACGGCGGCGAAACCAATCCGCTGGCGGCGAAAGCGAGGCCAAGGAGAAAAACGGCTTTCGAGATCATGCTGGCGGGAGCCGACCTGGCAACACAAGAAAGACCAAAATCCCTCGACTTAGCCTGAACGCGGCCCGGTCCATGCCCGGGCCTGCAGGCGTGAACGACGGAGAAACTACGCAGCCGCGCCCTTCCCGAATGACTGGATCGCCTTTTCCTCGCTGTCGTACACCTCGAACACGGTCAACAGCTTGGTGACCTGCAGCAGATCCCCGACGCGCTGTGTAAGATTGGCCAGCTTCACCGCGCCACCGGCATTTTGTGCCGTCGTGTAGAGCGCCACCAGGGTTCCCAACCCGCCGCTATCGATGTAACTGATGCTGCCCAAGTTCAGTACAATCTGGCTGTTTTCCTTGATCATTTTCTTCAGCGTGTCGCGAAGAAGCGCCGACTCTTCCCCAAAAACAATGCGGCCATTGCAATCCACAATGGTTACTCCGTTGACAACCCGGGTATTCAATTTCAATTGCATGAAGGTCTCCGCGGTTTGGCTTGAGCCAACCCAGCCCAAAAGCCTATTCCTTGGGCGAATTCTTCGCAAGGGGACATTTCACGGGCGGTGGCGATCAAGGCATTGAAATTAACCGCCGGCCGCAGCCTCTGCACAAGAATCCATCACGTATAATTAAGCGTTCTCCTCAACATGAGCTACCAGGTTTTAGCGCGTAAGTACCGTCCCCAGAGGTTCTCCGAGGTCATCGGCCAGGAACATGTTACCCGGACCCTGAAGAACGCCCTCGAGCAGAGCCGAACGGCGCACGGATACATCTTCAGCGGGCATCGCGGGATCGGCAAGACTACTGTCGCGCGCATTCTGGCCATGGCGCTCAATTGCCGGTCTTCGGACAAGCCGGTTCCGGAACCCTGCGGAGTGTGCGAAGCGTGTACGGAAATCCGCGCCGGAAATTCCGTGGACGTGATCGAGATTGACGCCGCCACCAACCGCGGCATCGATGAAATCCGCGAATTGCGCGAGGCTACACGCTATCGCCCGGCACGCGATCGCTTCAAGATCTACATCCTCGATGAGGCGCACCAGATTACGGATGCGGCTTTCAACGCCCTGCTGAAAACCCTGGAAGAACCGCCCAGCCATGTCGTGTTTATGCTGGCGACAACCCAGCCGGAAGACATTCCGCAGACCATCCGCTCCCGCTGCCAGCATTTCAGCTTTCGTGCCGTGCGCTTCGAGGATATCCTCAACCAGCTCAAGGATCTTTCCACCCGGGAAAGGATCGAAGCCGATGAAGACGCGCTGGCCCTGCTCGCCGAAGCCGGTGACGGATCGATGCGCGACGCGCTCTCCATTCTGGATCAGGCCATCGCTTCATCGACCGGACGTCTGACCGCGGAGCAGGTGAGAAATCTGGTGGGCGCAGCGCCTTCCGGGGTGCTGGAAGAAGTGATGCATGGTGTGTCCCGGGGATCAAGTGAAGACGTCTTGCGGCTGGTGGACCGGCTGATTGGCGAAGGACACAGCCCCACCCATTTTGCCCGCCAGATGGTGCGATTTCTCCGCAACGCAGTCGTAGCCAAAGTGGCCGGCGGCGATTCTCCCTTATTGCAGATCTCGACCGACGAGCGCCAGCGCGTGGCCCGCGTAGCCGACCTGTTCTCCGAGGAAGACCTGGCGCGGCATTTGCAAATCATGCTGCGCACCCACAGCGAACTCGGCTACCGGCAGGAACAACGGTTTCATCTGGAGCTGGGCCTGCTGAAAATGGCGCACGCCCAGCGTCTGCTGCCGATCGAACAGTTGCTGAGCGAAGCCGGCGTGACCGTGAGCGCGCCCCGGCCCGGGAAGCCGTCGGTAGTGCCGGAAATCAAGAGGCCCGAATCGCCGTCGCTTGCCCGTTCCACCAATGTTTCGCCCTTCGCCGCCGATTCGGCGCGCAAGAGCGGATCAAAGCCGGAGCTGTCAACTGCAAGCGGCCCTGGTTCGCACGCGGTCGCGGGCGGAACGGCGAGTGTGGTAATGGGATCGGCGGCGCCGGCGGTTGTCGCTCAGCCGGTTCCAGAGATAGCTACTTCGCAATTATCCGCTCCAGAGATATCCGAGGAGCCGCAAAGCCCTCCGGCAGCGCATTCTGGCGATGTTCGCGGCTCCGTTCTGACTGCGCTCGCCGACTCCGGGCAGCGCGTGTTGAGTGCCATGCTCGAATCGGGCGAGTGGCGGGTCGAGGGCAATGAGCTCGTCATCACGGTGGCGTCATCTGCCACGGTGATTGAGATGTCGCTGAGCGCGGACGCAAAGCGGCTGATCGCCGCTACCGCCAGCGGAGTGCTGGGACGGCCCATCAGGCTGAAAGTAGTGTCAGGTGGCGTTCTGCAAAGTCCGCCGAGGGATCCGGGACCAACCAATGGCAGCGGCCGCGGCCGTGCCGAACAGGATCCGGTGGTGCACCGCATGAAAGAAAAATTCGGCGCGGAGATTCGTACGATTATCGATTACAGGCAAAAGCGCTAGGTCAAAGCCGGGCAACGCAAAAACGCCTGCAAAAGTCGGGGAGTAACGGAATGGGCGGATTCAACCTGCAAGAACTGGTGTCGCAGGCCAAGCGACAATACGAAACGCTGCAAAAGAAAATGGAGGAGACCGTGGTTGAGGGTTCCTCTGGCGGCGGCACCGTGACCGTCAAAATGGATGGCCGCAAGCAGGTATTGAGCATCAAGATCGACCCCGAAGCGGTGAAATCCGGCGATCTGGAGATGCTGCAGGATTTGATCACGGCAGCGATCAACGGTGCCGGCCACAAAGTGGACGAGGCCATGAAGTCCACCATGGGCGGGATGCTGGGCGGCATGGGCATCCCGGGACTATGAAGATTGAGTAATTGTGGAATTGAGTAATTGTGGAATTTAGTAATTGAGTAATTTGAAAACAAGTGCCCAATCACCCAATTCCATAATTACCCAATTGCCAAATTACCCAATTACTCAAATTCCCTATGTCTAAATTCGCAGAGCCGATGGCGCGGCTGATTGATGAACTGAAGAAGCTGCCTGGCATTGGCAGCAAGACGGCGCAGCGGCTCGCCTTTCATATCCTGCGCTCCACCGACGACGATGCCGAGGCCCTGGCAACAGCGGTCCGCGACGTCAAGGCCAATCTCCGGTTATGCTCCATCTGCAACAACATCACCGATGTCGATCCCTGCGTCTACTGCAGCAGCGCCACCCGCAACCTGCGATTGGTCTGCGTAGTGGAAGAGCCTACCAACATTGCTGCCATCGAAAAGACCAAGCACTTCAACGGCGTCTATCACGTGCTGCACGGACTGATTTCTCCCTTGCACGGCGTGGGGCCAGAGCAGTTGCGGATTTCCAACCTGATGCGGCGGGTGGATGAGGGGCAGGTGGACGAGGTGATCCTGGCCACCAATCCCACGGTCGAGGGCGAGGCTACCGCAACTTATCTTTCCGGGCAACTGCGACGCGCGGGGCTCAAAGTTACGCGCATTGCCATGGGTATTCCCGTGGGCAGTGACATTGAATACGCCGACGAGATCACCATGCTGAAAGCCATGGAAGGGCGCCGCGAATTGTAGCCGGTACCCGTTCGCTCTCCCAGTTGGGAAAATCTTTTCCCTCCCAGGTGCGTTCACGCGGAACGGAGTTCGAGAGCCTCAACCAGGGTCGTTGCGCCAACTCTTTATTATTGAATAACTTAGGAGAGACCAAGGAAGTTCTGGACGAGGTTCCGGATGGCATGGGGCTTGCACTAGCCAAGGCACTTGATCTTCTCGTCTCCGTCTCCGATGAGTTTTAGCTGGCACGAGGACCGCAGTGACGTTTCCGGCCAAACCGGCCGGAAGCCCTTGTCGCCAGTTCGCGCCGCGTCGTGATGTGACCGCATCACAACTCGACGCCACTAGAAACCGGGCCAACCAGCCCGGTTTTCTTTTTTGGGCGTCGCCAGTTGGACCTCGGATCGGACCCCACTCCTTCGGCCCGCGGACTTCGGCTTGGTCAACCCTTCCCGCCAGGCTGCGAGTCTCGGCCGACCAACTGTCGAGCTTTGCTCGACTGGACAGCCGAGGGCGGCCGTCCCTACGTGTTGCTTGCTGATTCCAGAAAATAATTATGCTCTTCCTGAGCTGGTTCCATGCCGGCCGGAAAGGTGCCTCCGTTGTAGTGCTGCATACGGTTTTTCCACCTGAGAAAGTCGGTAATAGTCTGGGGCTCAATGCGGATTTCTACCCGCCGCAGGCTGGCCAGCAGCAAATTCATCTCATAAGCCAGCCCGGCGGCGGTGCGGAGGTCGCGCTCTGACCGGCGAACCATTTCGACCTTGCGTTTGCGGACCTCGAGCAGTCCCCATCCCGGTGGCAGTTCCTTCGCTTGCAGCAGTTGCGGTGGCGTGAGGTAGAAGCGCTCGCAGCCCAGTCCGAGGTCGGGCTTTTGACGGAACGGCTTGTCCCGGTCAGCCAGAAAATCGGCACGGGATATCTTGCACTCGACCAGAACCGAGTGCGAGGCACGCTTCCACCCGATGGCGTCGGGCATCTCTCCGCTGATGCAGGCTTGTTCGGAGAGAACCACTCCACAGCGATAGCTACGCAGCCAGGCGACGGCTTGCTCCACAAGTTGCGCATGAGTCATGGTGTATCTGTACTTGGCGACGTGGAAAGATGGAAGTGACTGAGTAGCTTCTAGCTGCTAGCTTCTGGCTCGGAGCTTTCTGGCGTGCTTTGCGACTCCTTTGCGGACTTTGCGGTTAACGGCCTTAGCTCTCGCCATTCTCATTGCCCTTACCATCACCGGTCGTCGATAAACTGTTTCCAGTAGATGGCGGGCCGCGGCAACCGCTTCCGCGGTGCGGTCGCCAGGAGAGTAGCCCTGGGCGCCAATTTGCAGAAATCCGTTTTCGCTTTTCACTTCCAGGCGCCGGATGCGGCCGTCGCGGGAGGCGTCAAAGGCGTTTGCCAGGCGAAGAATTGCCGCCAACCGCACTATGTCTTTCCGTTGGCTGGAAGAGAGGCTCCGGAAGGCTTCCTGCCCGGCGCCAGGCAACGCCCCGCGATGATATCGGGCCACAATCCCGGCCGTGAGCAGGTCTTGGCGTGGCCATCCCAGCGGTGGGGCAAGGCGGCGAATCATCCGGTGGGAAGTCTTATGGTGCCCTTTTTCATCTTTCGACCGGCCTACATCATGCACGAGTGCGGCTACCCCCAGGATGGCGCGCTCCCGAGGATGCCTTCCCGGGGATCCTCCGTTTGCCGCCAACCCGTCATAGAGCTGAAGAGAGAGTCGAGACACGTGCGTGGAATGCTTGAAGTCGGGGTCAAGGAGTGAAGCCCAGAGTCTCAGGCGCAGCAGCGCTGCGGACTTGATCTGATTTCCGCTGGGCAGTTCAGCCCGCCAGATCTGCCATAGCGATCCCTTGCCTATCATCTTTTTCCCGTATGCTTCGATTCTTTGAACGCGCTCATCATGGATCCTTTGCTGCCAACGTGCGCGCGCCTCAGCATCTGGGAAGACGCTCGCCTGCACGGCCACCGGCCACAAGACATCAAGATCGTGAACTTCGCCCAGCAGGTCCTGCATGTGCTTGAGATCGTCGCTCCAGGCGGCGTGCTGGAGCGGCAGAAAGTTTTCCACAATGTAGCGAAACCGTTTCAGGCCGATCCGCAGCCGGTGCAACCCCGCCGGGGATGCCTTGCCCACCGTTTGGCGGTGCAGCCTGTAGGCTTCCGTCCACCGCTCGAGAGAGAGGTGGCGGAAGACCAAGCTCCCCTGCCGCAATCTCGCCATCCGGCGGGGCAACGACTGGCTCAAGCGTTCCCATTGTTTACGGTCGAATTCCTGAAGAGCCCGTAAAGCCTCTTGTTGCTGTTGTGTCTCTCGGGTAGTGATGTACTGCAGCAGTGCTCCCGTTACTGGATCGCCTGGACGGTCGAGGCGGTGAACCCAATCCTGCATCACGTGTACGTCGCGCAATTCTCCTAGCTTGCGGAACAGCCGCTTCCCCGCTTTCTTCATTTCTTTCCATGTGGGATCAGGATCAATGGCGCAGATCCCGTCGGCGATGGAGCAGCAACGCCGCAACGCCACACGCAGGTCGTGTACCGGCTCGGGCGAGAAGGCTACGCTCGCGCGGTCGCACTCTTCGATGACACGCTGCATCCAAAAAGCGAGACCGGATTTTTTCTTAACTTTTCTTGTCGGCATGGTTGGTTACAGGCAAAAGCTTCCCGGCTAGCACAGCATGGCGCATCCCAGTTTCGTCGAGACACGCTCTTGGCGACCCCTCAGGCATTTGAGTCGGCCGCCAGCAGGCCATAGCCCCGAGCCCTTCGGAGGCGGGTGAATGCCCGAACATGGGCGGCAGATTGCCCCGCCAAACGCCACACGGCAGCGTTACCTCCGTAATGTGCATCTTCTCATGGTTTCGCATTACCCTTGGCGGGTAACGGGAATTTCCAGGAGTCACGTTATCCTCACGGCAGACACAAACAAAGGTAGTCGGATCGCCTCCGCGCGGGCATTCGTCCACAGTTTGAACATACTGGTGAAGTATGTTCGCCTGTATGGCCTGGATCACAAGCGAACCGAAGGCCAGTTCGAGATCGCCTGGGATGAATTGCAAGAGGGCCTGCCGAAGGGAACCGATGGATCTTTCCTGCTGGGTGTCTCGGAAAACAAGCTGCTGCTGGACGGCACGCCACTCGAGACCGGGCAGGCCGAGCGCAGCTTCGCCCAATTGCTCACCACAGCTGGTCTGGCCAGCATTCATTTTTCGAATCATGTCACCAAGGAAGAGTTTGTCCAACTGGTGCGGGCTTTCGCTCTCGGCGGCTCCAGAGCCCAGGATGTGGTCCGGGAAATCAAAAACACTTTCGGAGACAGCAAGAGCGCTTCGATTCGCATCAATGAAGTCAAGTTTGTTGCCGCTGATCCCTCTACTGGCGAGATTAGCATTGCAGCACAGATCGCCGCCCAGACTCTGGGCCCGGAATTTAGGCAATGGCTTAACGACCCCCAGAAATTGCTCCAATTGATCGCCGCAGCGGAAGGCGCGAAAAGCGGCGCTCCCGGTGGCGCCCCAGGCAGTGTGCCCTTGGGCAGTGTCCCCAATGTTCGCGGGACTGCCGGCGAGGCCACTGCCGGCAGCAGCGGCGGCAGCGGCACCGGCGGCGGTGGCAGCAGCGGCGGCGGCTGGACGGGCGGAATTGTGCCCTTGCAGGAAGAAGAAGTCATCCAGACCATTCGCCTGCTGACTAGATTTGGGGAGGTTGGCGGCGATGCCGACGCCGATACCTCACAGTTGCAAAAGGAACTCAGCACGGTTGACCCCAATACCAGGCTCAACCTACAGCAGTTGCTGGGCAGTCTCGCGGCTCAGGCCTCGGCCGAACAGGCCGACAACACCCCCCTGTTGATGAAAGCGGCCGAGCACATGGCCATCCGCTTCGCCCTGGAGCGTTTCCAGAAGGGCGAGGTCAAGGTCAATGCCGTGCATCAGATGATGGAGCACATGAGCCGGCAGATGGACACCTTGCGCCAGATCCTGAAGCTGCAGGAAGACAAGATGAGCAAGGCCGGCATTCTGGTGGAGTCTCATGCCGACATCCTGGATCGGATGTTCTGGGCGGAAGTGCCCGAGGCCGGCAAAAAGAGCGTGCTGCTCTCACATGAAGCACCCTGCGTGCCACCGCGCAACGTGCGTCAATTTATAGAAGTCTTGCTCGACCGGGGCGATAAGGAAACCTCCGCCGCCATCCTGCAAAACTACCTGAACTGTCTGGATGCCAAGGAAAGCGAGGCCCGGCGCAAGATCGCGACCGGCCTCAGCCAGCTGGCGGACTTATTCGCCGCCACTGGCGGAGACTTGATGGCGCTCTCCATAAAGAAAATCGGACAGGCGATCGGGCAGGAGTCCGACCCCGAGCTGCAAAGCCTCCTGGGTGCGGCTTTTGTACGGTTCAGCACGGAAGCCAGCGAGCACAAACAGTTTGGCGCCTTAAACGAGCTCTGCATCGCCATGGAAAGCATAGCCCGGCAACGGCCCGTCCTGGCCACCGACTTACACCCTCGCATCGGCGTGGAGAACCGCCTCCCTGAGTTCATCGAAGAAGCCATGCAACTGCCGCCAATGCCCCCGGACCTGCTGCAGGTTCTGCGCCGCACCTCGCAAGCCGCCGTGGAGCATCTTTCCGAGAGGTTCTTCCGCTGCATGCGGCGCGAAGAGTGCGACCGGATCGTGGACATCGTAAAAGAGCTGGGGGGCCCAGCGCAGGAACAGCTCCGCCAAATGCTGCGTACCGGGCAGCCACGACAGGCAGCCGCGGTGGTGGGGCTGCTAAGCCGTCTGGATGTGCCTACTTTGCTAGAGCTCTTGCCCGGGCGTTTGCCCGAGTGGAACCGCTTTTATCACGACGTGGTGGTGCGTCAGGTGGCCTACGGCGCCGCCCATGATCGTGGCCGTTCCCTGCTGGAGCTTCTCGAGATCCTGGATCCCCTGGTTGTGCCCCAGGCGATCGACGAGATCGGCATGAGCGGCGATCGCAGCGCGGTTCCTCCCCTGGTTGTTATGGCTGAAGCCGGTGAAACTCAGGGACGCTCTCCGCTATTGCAGCTGAAGGCGGTCGAGTCACTGGGCCGCCTGCGCGAGAACGACGCGGTGCCGGTACTGCGCAACCTTCTGGAAACGAAAAAGATGTGGCGATTCGCCAACCATCGCGAGATGCGCATCGCCGCCGCGCAAGCCCTGGTGAAGATCGATCCACGCTATGGCAGCCAGATCATGGCCGAGAGTGGCCTGGAACCCGGAGAACTGGCCGTCGCCGCGCTGGACGCTGCACCCGCCTGTCCCTGGGTAAGGCAGCGGCGCTATGAACGTATTGTGTTACGGAAAACGCTGTCTGCGATCATCAGCAGTTCCTGGGGAAAATCCAGCATCGTGATTCGGGAGCTGAGCCTGGGCGGCGGCATGGGGACCAAGGAGGACAACCTTCGCGTGGGCTCGGAAGCCAACATTGAAATTGCCGCCGGCGTCCGCCGCGTGCGCGGCCAGGTGCTGCTGCGGCGCGCCCGGGTGAACGAAGTCGGCTTCGAGATCGTCAATACCGACCTGGAGAGCCGCTACCGCCTGCGCCGTATCCTGATGGACTCGCTAGAGAGCTCATCCTGGACCACGGAAGGCGAGTGGGACGGGCAGCGCAAGGAGTAAGCAGCGCAAATCAAAATCATCTCTAAAAAGCCTCTGCTCGCGCAGAGGCTTTTTAGCTTTCCGCAACCCTTTCACTTCACCTTGGCAAAAATAATGACCAGAGTGTAAAGCGCCAGCGACTCGATCAGAGCCAGACCGAGAATGAGCGCGAACTGAATACCGGAACGCGCCGCCGGATTGCGGCCCAACGCTTCCGCCGCGGCCGCCGTGGCTCGCCCCTGGGCCAGCCCGCAAACTGCGGAAGCAATCGCCATGGAGAATCCGGCCGCGATGGCCACCCAGTTGACTGCGCTGGCAGCTTCCCCGCCCTGCGCGAAGACCGGCGCCGCCAGAAACAGAAAGGCCAGCGCCATGAATAAATAGCTCAACAATCTACGCATTGTGTTTCTCCTCGAATGAATTCCCGCCAGTGGGTGGTTGACGTCATCCTCGTACAGACGCCCTCACGCTGAACGGGTGTGGCAAGTTTCCAGTTTCTGGTTTCCAGTGGAAGTTACTGGAAACCAGAAACTCGAAACTAGAAACTATGAGTCTAGTGTTCTTCCGCCACCGCGCCCGACAAATACACCATGGTCAGCAGGACAAAAATATATGTCTGCAGCAGTGAGACGCCCAGGTGGAGCGCCAGAAAAATAATGGGGACACCAATCGGCACCAGCGAGAAAAACACCCAGGTCACCATGTCGCCGGCGAACATGTTGGCATAAAGGCGCACCGTGAGCGAGAGCATGCGGGCCAGATGGCTGATGATCTCAATGGGAACCATAATGATTGCCAGCCACCACATCGGTCCCATGAAGTGCTTGAGATACGCGATGCCATGATGTCTGAACCCCTGGCTCTGGTAGTACACGAAGGCACAGACGGCGCAACCGAGCGGAACTACGGGTACCGCTGTGGGCGACTCAAATCCCGGAATCAATCCCAGCAGGTTGGAAATTAGAATGAAAAAGGTCAGAGTCATCAGAAAAGGCGTAAACTGCTCGCCGCCATGTCCAATGATCTCGTGACTTTGCCCCTCGACGAAGCCATGAACGCCTTCAAACACATGCTGCAGGGCGCCAGGATTGTCCACAGAAAGCTTCGAGCGCACCACGGCGAACAGCACAATCAGAAACAGGAATACCAGAAACTGCATCGCCACAGCGTTGGTAATTGGCGCTTGGGGGAGTTGGGGAGCAATATGGAGCGCTCGCAGCAATCCCGTAGCCGGACTGGCGAAAAGGCGATTCAGTATCTCGGTAAACCACAGTTGTTCAGGCATAACCCAGGCTTCTCGCTACTAGCTTTCGGCTACTAGCTCACAACCCCAACAATCAGCGCTCCAAATGGAAGTATCAGATACCGCGCGCCAGAGCGACCCAGCCCTCATAGGCGGCTTCGCACGCGATGGCTGCTACGGGCAGAAACAGGCCTGCAAAAAGCCCGTAGAGACTCGCGGGAGAAACAGTGAATATAACATAGGCTCCGAGAGCCATCAAAACGTAGCGCAGCAGGAAGCGCAACACCATTCCCTTGTTTGATTGGGTCGCTCCAGCTTCCGTGGCGCGATCGGCCAGAGCCGTCACGACTCTCTTCAGCCAGTGAAAATTCAGGTATGCAACCGCGCAGCCGCAGACAAATCCCAGAGCGGCACGCCAGCCGTATCGCCACCAGCCGGCAACGCTCAGAACGACTGCCAGCACCAGCATGAGGCGTGAGATACGCCTGAGCGCGCCGGAGTAGAAAACCTCGCTCTTGGTATCAGGAAACAAAGGCTCGACAGCAGTCATTTGGAGTCCGCGGAAAGCGCAACCCGGATCAGCTCGACGAATCCGGCAACAATGCCCAGGATCAGCCCGGCGAGGTAGAGCCAGGTCGTGTGCAACCAGCGGTCCAGAGCCGCGCCCATCAACCACCCCGCGACGGTTGCCGCCGGAAAGACGAACGCCAACTGGCTATACTTCGCGAGCTGAACCCAGCCATTTTTCTTTTCGGATTTGTTGTCCTCGGGTATATCGCCCTCGGGTTTTTCGTCATAGGCTGACATGGAAGCGACGCTTCGTAGTAGAGACGTAGCTTGCTACGTCTGGGTGCGTGGCCGGAGACGTAGCAAGCTACGTTTCTGCCAGGTTCCTTACCGCATCAGATCGGCGACCGGCGTGGCCTGGACGATGCCCAGTGACCAGTTCACCATGCGGATGAATTGCTCAGGGAAAATTCCGATGTAGACCGTGGCAAAAGCCGTAACCCCAAGCGCCACCCTCATCCCGGCGCTGACCGGGAGCCGAGTCTTGTCCAGCGCTTCGCGCATGAACATCTGGTTGGCGATGCGCATGTAATAGTAGAGACCGAACACGGCGTAGAGCACGGCCAGCGACGCCAGCACGTAGTGACCGCTCTCGATCAGGCTGAGAAAGATAAAGTACTTTCCGTAGAAGCCTGCCAGGGGCGGGATTCCCGCCAGCGAGAGCAGGAAAATGAGCATCAGGACAGCTTCGGTGGGGGCGCGAAAATACAGGCCGGCGATGTCGTCCAGCTCGTCGCCAACCACATTGCGCTGCCGCAACGAAGCGATCACCGCAAAGGCCCCCAAATTCATGAAGGTGTAAACCAGCAGGTAGAGAAGAATGCCCTTCAGTCCGTCAAAAAACGCCGGCGCCGGGTAGGTTACCGAAGCCAGAGCCACCAAACCCAGAAGCATGTAGCCGACATGAGCGATAGAAGAATACGCGAGCAACCGCTTCACGTTGGTCTGGGTGAGCGCGGCCAGGTTGGCGCCGGTCATGGTGGCGATGGAAACGAAGATCAGCAGTGGTACGTAGACCGTTCGAAGCGGATAGAGTCCCCAGAGAAAGATACGCAGCAGCATCGCCCAGGCCGCCGCTTTTACCGCAACTGACATGAATCCGGTGACTGTGGTCGGAGCGCCCTCGTAGGCATCGGGCAGCCACTGGTGAAACGGAATGGCGGCAATCTTGAAAAACAGTCCCGTGGCCACGGTCAGCAGGGCGATCACCGC
>JACXTT010006044.1_pt1 | contig 17390 bp, 16 predicted proteins | sample 9270951 | NCBI WGS metagenome assembly JACXTT01 (sample SAMN15532306, study PRJNA645909) | rock metagenome | isolation source: weathered quartz diorite | place: Puerto Rico | collected 2017-06-21 | reverse complement strand
GGTTTTTTTATTAAAATGTTTTTTAATTTGCAGCCCAATTTCAAACCCTGTTTTTTCCATTTCCACCCAGCAATTCTGGCCGCCGAATAATTCCTCGGTTATTTTTTTACCATCTTTTGCTGCCGCGATAGCGATAGCTGCGTCAGGGTGCAGGTGATCGATATGCGCGAATGGCAAAAAGCCATGCAAAGGCGTATCAATAGATGGCGCCTTTGATGCAAGGTCGAAAATGCAATGGTTAAACAGTTCAACCATTTCATCCTCGTGTTCTACACCGCGGTATATATTTTTAAGGCTGCGTAAACGGTCAACGTAAAGTGCTGCAAGGCCGCTGGCTTTTAGCGTACCTAAGTCACCTCCCGAGCCTTTCACCCACATTACTTCGGTTTCCTGACCGGTTAATGGGTCTTTTGCCATGGCCTTGCATGATGTGTTACCTCCACCATAGTTGGTCAGGCGCAAATCGGCTCCTAATAAATTTGAGCGGTATATTAAAAGGGCAACTTCGTCGCCAGCCAATTTAGCTGCTTCCGCTTCGTCCCATAAATAGCTCACGTGCTTAAATTGTTTTGTAGTAGACATTGTGTGTTGTTGTTATTTGTGATGATTTTTTGTTTTCAATTTATTTGATTTGTATTTGTGCTGTTTTAGGAGCAGCTTCCTTTTCCTTATCGTGGAGATAATTACCACGTCCTACTAATAAAATTGATGCTGTAAGAACAGCTATTCCTATTATTAAGGTAGTAAGCGCTTTCTTGCTCACACCTTTCCATTCTTTTAAAACTATGCCCCACATGTTTGCAATGAGTATAATGAAGGCCATGTGTAATATCCATGAGCTTGCGCCATTACCTAATTTGCTGGCACCCATTCCGTAAAAAAAGAACTGCAGAAACCATGTGGTACCCGCTATTGCCGAAAAGATATAGTTTTTTAATAATGGTGTTTTTTTGTCGGTATAGTTACCAAATGTTTTGTTGCGTGCGTTCAATATCATACACCAAACAAAATTGGTGGTTAAACCACCCCAAAGTATTACCACATAGATAACATTGTTTTGAAACAAAAAGCTATCGGTAGTATGGTGTGCAACCTGCCATAAGTGGTTAGCGTCATCGGCCATAGCCTTACCTGCTTCCTGACCAAAGTTAAAGCAAGCGCTTAATACGCCCGAAACTATCGCTACAAAAATACCCATTCCAAAACGGTAATCTTTGTTCTCGTTAGCAGCAGCACCTTCTTTTGAAAGATCACGTTCTTTTAGAGTTCCGGCTCTTCCGCAAATAATAATACCCACAACGCATATCAGTATACCTATTAATACATAATGTCCCCAATCACTCGAGGCCATCAGTCCAAAGTTATCTTTGCCTGGCTCCGGAAAAAACTGGTAATAAACCGCGGGTACCAAAGCTCCAAATACAGAGCAAAGACCCAATATAATAGTACTGCCTAATGATACGCCCAAATAGCGTACACCCAATCCATAAGTAAGGCCGCCTATTCCCCATAATAGTCCAAAGAAATAAGTCAGGAATATGATTTTACCGTTAGTTGCCCTGATTATTTCGGCAAATGCCGGGATGGTTAAATAAGCAGCCAATGGCGGAACAATGAGCCACGAAAATAAACCGCCTACGATCCAAAAACTTTCCCAGGCCCAGCCTTTAACTTTTTTAAATGGTAAATAAAAGCTACCCGAGGCGAAGCCGCCAAAAAAGTGGAAAATAACACCAAAAATTACTTGCATCTATTAATTGTTTATACTGGTTACAAAGAGGTTTTAAAAGTAGAAAAGTAGGTTCAAACAGCCGTCATGGTCTGTCATGTTTTTATACGTTTTTAACTGTCGATTAATTTTACTAACCAAACATATCTAAAATATAAGCGTCGGGTAACATTTTTCGTTAATTAAGGTAGATTTGTTAAAATTGCAAAGCAAAAAAACGCGTTTATATAAGTAGGAAGTGTATTTTTTATTGTAAAATAATTACTACCCTTCACCTGTTTTTTGCGAAAACTATGTAAACTTGTCGTTTCAACCAAATTATATTGAGTTTTAGGTCAGCATTTATTCATACTTAACCGTATCGCCTATCGTTTAATTTTTACCAATACACCTGTTAATGAAACAACCCCCTATTTTTGAGTGTATCTTTATCGACTACTATTCCTCAACGCCAAAATACCTGCAACTGGCAAACTCAATTATTACAGGTATTGGCGATGGTAAGATACAAAAAAACGATATACTGCCCTCTATCAACGAGTTAAGTTATAACTTCGAAATATCGCGTGATACTGCTGAAAAAGCATATAAATACCTCAAAAAAATAGGCCTGTTGGGCTCGGTGCCGGGCAAAGGTTATTATGTTAAAAGTACCGACAGGAGCCATAAACTCAAGGTATTTCTACTCTTCAACAAGCTTAGCTATCACAAAAAGATAATTTACGATTCGATAGTTGAGTCGCTGGGCGAAATGGCCGCGGTCGATCTTTATATATATAACAACGACTATACCCTTTTCAAAAAACTGCTGCAAAATAAAAGCGACGATTATACGCACTATGTCATCATCCCCCACTTTTTAGAGGGTGGCGAAAAGGCGCACGAGATCATCAATACTATCCCTAAAGAAAAACTGATATTACTGGATAAGATCATTCCCGGTGTAGATGGCGACTTTGCGGCGGTGTACGAAAACTTTGAGCACGATATTTACCACGCGCTCGAACTGGCGCTTGAACAACTGAGCAAATACCACACAGTAAAGATCATATTCCCCGAAAACTCATACTTCCCATCCGAAATATTAAAAGGCTACTACAACTTTTGCCATCAATATGCCTTTAACTGCAAAGTGGTACATAACATTGCCGCCGAAGATATTGGCAAAGGAGAAGCTTTTATTAACCTGATGGAGAACGACCTGGTGACACTGATAGAACGCATCATATCCACCGACCTTAAAGTTGGCAGCGATGTTGGCGTAATATCTTACAACGAAACACCTTTAAAGAAAATCATACTCAATGGCTTAACCACCATTTCATCCGACTTTGAGGCAATGGGTAAAAAAACAGCCGATTTAATACTAAATAACTCAACAGAACATGTTGAAACACCTTTTTACCTGACTTTGAGAGCTTCTTTGTAAAAAAACCACCTCTTTCGGGCTTAAAACCGCTCGAAAAAAATTTTTTTTGGCTTTTTTTCGTATTTTTTATTGCATTTTTTATTTTTTCATTAATAAATCTGCGTAAAATTGATTTTTTAGGTCATTTTTTTGACGACTATTTCCATATAATATATCCTGTAATTATTTTAATTTTGCGGTAACCAATAATTTGATTTTCTTTATATCATAATTTACTGTTTTATAGATATATGCTTTCTAAAAAGACGAAGTATGCAATAAAAGCTTTGGTAAGCTTAGGCAAAAACTCCGGCAATCCGCCTGTACAAATATCCAAGATAGCTGAGCAGGAAAAGATCCCTAAAAAATTCCTCGAACAAATATTGCTTGATCTGCGGAATGCGGGCTTTTTGTATAGCAAAAAAGGCGCTGGTGGTGGTTATAGCCTTAACAAAGACCCTAAGGACATTTACCTGGTGCAAATTATGCGTATTACTGACGGCCCTATCGCCATGGTGCCATGCGCCAGCCTCAATTTTTACCATAAATGCGAGGAATGCAAAGCCGAGGGTACCTGCGGTATACGCAGCGTATTTATTGATGTACGTGATGCGACCCTGCAGATATTAAGCGAGACCAGCATTGCCGACATTATTAATCGCGAGATCAACCTCATCGCCGACGAAATTTAAGTTATCCCAACGTCACAATTTTGAAATAATTTAAAATAAAGACTATCTTTTCTATATACTTTATATATATTTGTCGGATAAAATCAAAAATACTGCGATTGCCAACATTCAAAGCTGTATTTTTGCAGTGAAGAAGGAGTTAGACAGGAAAGCATTAAACTAACACCTCTCCGGTTTTAAGCCGAAGAGGATTTTTTTTAGATAAGCACTTAGAATATAATATGCAAAGCTTTAGAACCGAGTTAGAGAATCCGGTTGTTGAAAAGGACATCATCGATCTTGCAAATAAGATCCAGCTTTTTCGTGATGGTAAGATACACGACGAGAAGTTCCGCAGTCTGCGTTTAGCACGTGGTGTTTATGGTCAGCGCCAGCAAGGTGTACAAATGGTGCGTATCAAGTTACCATTTGGCAAGGTTACCTTCAAACAGATACTGAAGATTGCCGATATATCCGACGAATATGCAAGCCGCAACCTGCATTTAACCACACGCCAGGATATTCAAATCCACTACGTTAGTTTAGAACGCACGCCTGAATTGTGGGCAAAACTGGAGCAGGATGATGTTACTTTGCGTGAAGCCTGCGGTAATACCGTTCGGAACGTAACCGCCTCCCCTACATCGGGTATCGACCCGCAGGAGCCGTTTGACGTATCGCCTTATGCTCATGCAGTATTCGAATACTTTTTGCGTAACCCGATATGCCAGGAAATGGGCCGCAAATTCAAAATATCCTTCTCGGCAACCGAAGCAGATACGGCTTTCTCATTCATTCACGACCTTGGCTTTATCCCGAAAGTAAAAATTGAGAACGGCGAAGAGAAACGCGGTTTTAAAGTGATGTTGGGTGGCGGCTTAGGCGCACAACCTGCCTTGGCGCATATCGTACACGAGTTTTTACCCGAAGAGCAGCTTATCCCCTATACTGAAACCGTTATCCGCGTGTTCGACCGTTACGGGGAGCGTAATAACCGTAACAAAGCCCGCTTAAAGTTTTTAATAGCGAAATTAGGCTTAGGCGAAGTTTTGCGCTTAATAGAAGAAGAACGTATCGCGATAAAAAGCAAAAGCTATATAGTTAACAGGGATACCGTTCCGCAACCTGCAGCGCCGTCAAATACAAATTACCCTGAAGCCGAAATAACTCGCCCAACGCATTACAAGCATTGGTTAGCGACCAACGTTTTCGAACAAAAGCAAAAAGGATTTTACGGCGTATATATAAAGGTAGAAGTTGGCGACATCCCGACTGACCAGGCACGTGCTTTGGTTAAAGCCATTAGCCCTTATGTGGCCGATGAGATACGCATCACCCCTAACCAGGGTTTATTGCTAAAGTATGCTACTAAAGAAGGATTGCCGCATTTATTCAATGCCTTGTCTGAATTAGGTTTAGCTAAACCTGGTTTTGACAGCGTTGCCGATGTAACTACCTGCCCCGGTACTGATACCTGTAACTTAGGGATATCGAACAGTATGACATTCGCTCGTGTACTTGAGGATTTGATCTACAGCGAATACGAAGATTTGATCTACAACCGCGAGATAAAAATTAAAATTAGCGGCTGTATGAACAGCTGCGGCCAACACGGTTTGGCGCACATTGGCTTCCACGGCAGCTCATTGAAAGCACAAGGTAAAGTATTACCATCGATGCAGGTATTGTTGGGTGGCGGTATTGTTGGCGATGGCGTTGGCCGTGCCGGCGATAAAGTGATAAAAGTACCCGCAAAACGTGCTACTGATGTTTTGAGAACAGTTTTGAACGATTACCAGGCCAATACGGTTGAAGGCGAAACTTTCCTGTCATACTACGACAAACAGGGCAAGGATTACTTTTACCAAATGCTAAAACCTCTTGCCGACCTGACCAACCTGAAAGACGAGGAGTTTGTTGACTGGGGCCATGAAGAAACCTTTGAGACCGCTATTGGTGTTGGTGAATGTGCCGGTGTGGTGATAGACCTGGTTGCTACCCTGCTGTTCGAGGCCGAAGAAAAATTTGGCTGGGCACAGGAAGCTTATGAAAAAGGTGCATTTGCCGATTCGATATACCATGCCTACAGTACGTTTATAAGTGCTGCTAAAGCATTATTGCTGGATAAAGGCGTTAACAGCTCGACCCACGCCGGTATTATCCGCGAGTTCGACGAGCGTTACGTAGCCACAGGCGAAATTGAAATTGACGGCACATTTAACGACCTGATATTGCAGATCAACAAAAACGAGCCATCAGAAGGGTTCGCCACACAATATTTACAACAAGCTAAAGTGTTTTTACAAACCGTAGCAGATAAGCGCGAAGCATTAATTCAAGCATAAAATACCCATAAATACCCATGAGTTCGTTACCAAAAAACAATGCGCAAACATTGGCTCCGGAAATAACGCCGGAGGGTAACCAACTATTTCCGGTATTTTTGAAATTGAACGAACTGCATACCCTGCTGGTTGGCGCGGGCAATGTAGGTTTTGAAAAGCTTGGCGCGATACTGAACAACAGCACCGAAGCCAGGGTTACCATTATTGCCGAGCGCGTATCGGATGAAGTGTATACGCTCGCAGAATATTTCCCTAAAGTGAGCATCTTTAAAAAGTCGTTTACCGAAGATGATCTGAAGGATGTGAACATCGTGGTGGTTGCAACAGGTAACGATGAACTGAACAACTACATCCGCCAACTGGCAAAACAACATAATTTACTGATAAACGTGGCCGATAAGCCATCATTATGCGACTTTTACCTGGGCTCCATCGTACAAAAAGGAGACCTGAAAGTTGCCATATCTACCAATGGCAAATCGCCAACGGTAGCCAAACGACTGAAAGAAGTGCTGAACGAAAGTATACCCGAAGAATTAGATACCACGCTGCAACAAATGAGCGCCCTGCGCGATACGCTGAAAGGCGATTTTGCATCAAAAGTTAAAAAGCTGAACGAAGTAACCGCGGTACTGGTTGAGCCTGTTGCAAAAGAACCGGATCCATCCGCAACATCAGAAGCTAAAAATTTTAAATGGATAATCTGGTGCTCCATTATGGCATCGCTGGCCATTACCTTTTATGCCTTTTGGGCGAAGGACCCGGCTTTCCAAAGTTATGTTGAAAATATCCAACCCGTATTTTATTACTTTTTAGCCGCTGGTTTTGTATTTGCCATGATTGATGGAGCCATCGGCATGTCATACGGAGTAACATCACAAACCTTTTCGCTTACCATGGGTATTGGCCCTGCCGCATCGAGCATGGGTGTACACCTTTCGGAGATATTAAGTAACGGCATTGCCGGCTGGATGCACTACCGCATGGGCAACATCAACTGGCGATTGTTCTGGATATTGCTTGTTCCGGGTATCGCGGGTGCTGTTTTAGGGGCTATTATCATATCATCGCTGGAGCATTATGCCATGTACACTAAAGCGGTGGTATCCATCTATACCTTAATATTGGGTGGTATCATCTTATCAAAAGCATTCAAACCCAAATACAAAAGAGCTACCGGCAAAATTAAACGTATTGGCATTTTAGGCTTTGGCGGTGGTTTTATTGATGCGGTTGGCGGCGGCGGTTGGGGTTCCATCGTGTTATCATCTTTAATAGCCGGTGGCCGTAATCCAAAGTTTTGTTTGGGAACGGTGAAGCTATCGAGGTTTTTTGTGGCCCTGATAAGCTCGGTAACGTTTATTTATATGCTGGCCAACAATCATTCAAAATGGGAAGCAGTTTTTGGCCTGGTAATTGGCAGCGCGCTGGCATCGCCCATCGCCGCAAGGGTATCTAATAAAATGTCGACAAAAGCCATTATGGTATCCGTAGGGGTTATTGTAATTTTGATCAGTTTATACAGCATCGAAAAGTTTGTTGTTAAAGTATTCTAAAAATGGAAGCTGCGATAGATAAAATAAGAGAACAAATAGCGAACCTTGACCCTGTTGAGGCGTTAGGACTGCTTGCAGATCTTTTCCCCGGAAAATTAGTGTTTTCGACAAGTTTTGGCTGGGAAGACCAGGTGATCAGTCACATGATATTTGCCAATAAGTTACCTATCAAAGTGTTCACACTGGAAACTGGCCGTCTTTTCCCTGAAACATATTATACCTGGGGACGCACTTTGGAGCGTTACGGCGAGCATATCCATGCTTACTACCCAAATACCGAAGCGGTTGAGCAAATGGTAAGCAAAAAAGGCCCGAGCAGCTTTTACGAATCGGTGGAGAACCGTAAGGAATGTTGTGGTATCCGCAAGGTTGAACCATTGAACCGCGCCCTCGCCGGGAACGATGTTTGGGTAACAGGCATTCGTGCCGATCAATCGGCCAACAGGCAGCACATGGATAATTTGGAGTGGGATGAGGTACATCAACTCATCAAGTTCCACCCTATTTATAATTGGACGCTCGACGACGTAAAAGCATACATAAAAGAATTTAATATACCCTATAATCCGCTTCATGACAAAGGTTTCCCGAGTATTGGTTGTGCGCCTTGTACGCGCGCCGTGAGGGAAGGTGAAGATTTTCGTGCCGGCCGCTGGTGGTGGGAAGATCAATCGAAAAAAGAGTGTGGTTTGCATGAAGTAAGTACTGAACAAAAATGAGTAGAAACAAACTGAATTATTTAGACGACCTGGAAGCCGAAGCAATATACATTTTGCGCGAGGTGGCCGGGCAGTTTGAAAAACCCGCCCTGTTGTTTTCGGGCGGTAAGGATAGTATTACCTTGGTGCGATTGGCTGAGAAGGCTTTTCGCCCGGGAAAATTCCCTTTCCCGTTGGTACATATTGATACCGGGCATAATTTCCCCGAGACGATTTCTTATCGCGATGAGATGATCGAGCGCATCGGCGAAAAGCTGATCGTGGGTTATGTGCAAGATGATATTGATGCCGGCCGTGTGATAGAGCAAAAGGGCAAAAATGCCAGCCGTAATGCATTGCAAACCGTTACACTGCTTAACACCATCGAAAAACACAAATTTGATGCCTGTATTGGCGGCGCGCGCCGCGATGAGGAAAAAGCAAGGGCCAAAGAACGCATTTTTTCGGTGCGAGACGAATTTGGCCAATGGGATCCAAAACGCCAGCGCCCCGAGTTATGGAACCTTTACAATGGCAAAATACACAAAGGCGAGAATGTTAGGGTATTCCCGATAAGCAACTGGACCGAACTTGACGTTTGGAACTACATTCGCAGGGAAAATATCCCGTTACCTTCTATTTATTTCGCACACCAGCGTGACGTAATTACCCGCAACGGCCAGTTAATGGCTGCTGCCGAGGCTTTAAATATGGATAGCGAGGATGTGATAGAACGCCGCAACGTACGTTTCCGCACGGTTGGCGACATGACCTGTACCGCAGCTGTAGAATCGGACGCATTTGAGATTGACGATATCATCAACGAGATCAGCGAATCGAAAATAAGCGAACGTGGTGCCCGTATGGACGATAAGGTATCGGAAGCGGCGATGGAAGACAGGAAAAAAGGCGGGTATTTTTAAGTCAAAAGTTTAAAGTCAAAATTTATCGCGTAAGCGAATAAAAACAAAACTCGAATAAGCGAATGGATATTCTAAAATTTTTAACGGCAGGTAGTGTTGATGATGGTAAAAGTACCCTCATTGGCCGTTTGCTGTACGATAGTGAATCGATATTACAGGATCAGTTGGAAGCGTTGCAGGCATCGAACCGTAAGAATGACGACGGTACGATAGACCTTGCCATTTTAACTGATGGTTTGAAAGCCGAGCGTGAGCAGGGCATCACCATTGATGTGGCTTACAAATACTTCCAAACCGAAAAGCGCAAATTCATTATTGCCGATACGCCGGGGCACATTCAATACACGCGTAACATGGTTACAGGCGCTTCAAATGCCGATCTGGCCATTATATTGATCGACGCGCGTAAGGGTGTTATTGAGCAAACTATACGTCACTCTTATTTGGTATCATTATTGGCCCTTCAACATGTGGTTGTCGCGGTTAATAAGATGGATATGGTGGATTACAGCGAAGAGGTATTTAACAAAATAGTTGCCGATTACCAGGCCATGGCCGCCAAACTAAACCTTAACGAGGTGACTTATATCCCGGTTAGCGCCTTGAAAGGCGATAACATCGTTCACGAATCGCTGAACATGCTTTGGTACAAAGGCAAAAGCCTGCTCGACCATTTGGAAACTGTACCCGTTGATGTTGATGACAGCACAGACCACGCGCGTATGCCGGTACAATGGATCATCCGCCCGCAAACCGATGAACTGCACGATTATCGTGGCTATGCCGGGCGTGTTGCCAGCGGTTCGTTCAAAGTTAACGACCGCGTTACTATCTTGCCGTCTGGTTTTAGCTCAACCATAAGCAAAATAGAGTTCTTTGATAAAGAGCCCGAGGAAGCATCGGCAGGCATGTCGGTGACGGTGCATTTGCAGGATGAGATTGATATTAGTCGTGGTGATATATTGGTCAATTCGAAACACCAACCCGCACTATCGAAAATGATAGAAGCTGACTTGTGCTGGATGGATACAAAGGCTATGGATACGGAATTGACCTATTTGATACAGCACAACAGTAAAACCACACGCTGTAAAATAAGCGAAGTGTTGCACAAAGTGAACATCAATACCCTGGAGAAAGTTAGTACCGATAGTTTTAATTTGAACGACATTGGCCGTATCATTATAAAAACCGCTGACGCACTTCCTTTCGACCTTTACCAGGACAACAAAGCCAATGGCGGTGCAATTTTGATAGACAGCCGTACTAATCTGACGGTTGGTGCACTGATGTTCAGAGCAAACGCGGATTAATCCCCGACCTTCCGGAAACGGAATACAAACATCTGAAAACAAATTTTAAAGAGGCAAACACTGCCTCTTTTTTTATGTTATATGTTACAACAAATAAATTACAATCAAATTACATGTTGTAACATCTATTTACATTACCTTTGTAGTGTAAAAACAAAAAAACTTAAATAAAAATATCATGGCAAACACAAAATGGGTTTTGGACCCAATGCACTCAGAAGTACATTTTAAAGTAAAACACTTAGTAATATCAACGGTAACCGGTTCATTCAAAACATTTGAAGGTACCGCTACCACCGAAGGCGATAGCTTTGAAGGCGCCCAGGTTGAGTTTTCGTTAGATGTGAACAGCATCGACACCAACCAGGAAATGCGCGATGGCCACTTGAAAGGCGCTGAGTTTTTTGATACCGAAAAGTATCCTAAGATCAGCTTCAAATCAACATCATACAGCGGCGATAAACTAACCGGCGACCTGACCATTAAAGACGTAACCAAACCCGTAACCTTAGACGCTGAATTTGGTGGCCTGGCTACCGATTTCTATGGCAATGTAAAAGCAGGTTTTGAAGTAACCGGCAAAATAAACCGTAAAGAGTTTGGTTTAGTTTGGGATGGTATTACCGAAGCCGGCGCTATCGTATTGGGCGAAGACATCAAACTCATCATCAACGTGCAATTAGCAAAACAAGCGTAAACATTAACTGTCCTCTATATATTTAAGGCCATTCGGTAACGGATGGCTTTTTTTGTGGAATATTTTTATCTTTAACCCAATGACAACCAAGACCCCAATAAGAATAAAGTTTTTCCTGATCTTTTCTCCCATTACGATAGTGGTGGCTGCATTAATGTTTTATTTTATTTTTAATGAACCATTAAAAGCTACTATTATCAAAAGTTGCATTACCGGCATATTAGGCAGTATTTTGGTTTATATCCAAATGCTATATTTTTTGAAAAGAGAGCTGCGAAAAACCCAAGATAAATAACCATCTGAAAGCCATCTGCTCTGATGGCTTTTTAATTACGTAGCTTTGTGAAACACAGGCGATGTATTGCTTGTTGAATATCTATGCTAATACGAATATACCCCGAAAACCCTAACGAAAAGGCCATCGAGCAGGTGGTTGATGTTTTACGAAAGGGCGGCCTCATCATCTACCCCACCGATACTGTTTATGGTTTGGGTTGCGATATAACAAACCATAAAGCTATCGAGGCTATTTGCAAGATACGTCGTATTAAGCCAGAAAAAGCCAATTTCTCGTTCGTATGTTACGATCTGAGTCATATATCGGATTATATTAAGCCTATCGATAACGAAACCTTCCGCGTACTTAAAAAGGCGCTACCGGGGCCGTTCACGTTTATATTTAAGGCTAACGCCAATGTACCTAAGCTGTTAAGTTCAAGCAAAAAGACGGTCGGTATCCGTGTGCCCGATAATAACATTGCCCGCTGCATCGTAAAAATGCTGGGCAACCCTATCCTATCCACCTCTATCCACGATGATGACGAGATTATGGAATACTCTACCGACCCGGAACTGATACACGAGAAATACGAAGAACTGGTTGACCTGGTGATAGATGGCGGCTATGGCGATACCACACCTTCAACTGTTGTTGATTGTACCGAGGGTGATTTTGAGATCATCCGTGAGGGTAAGGGTGAGTTAGAGTTATATCTGTAAGATAGATTCAGTAATCAAGACCTTTTATTTATTACGTCATTGCGAGGTACGAAGCAACCTCTGCGCGACTGGTCTCCGACAGGCCTCATCGACGTGCATATTCAGAGGTTGCTTCGCTATCGCTCGCAATGACGTGATTTTTTATTTCAACAAAGCGTCCTTCTCCTTAGCAAACGTCTTATACACCAATTCATCCAGTTTTGACGGTATAAATTTGCTTAGAAACACGGCCAGTTTACCTTGCGTGGTCATGATGAGTGTACGTTTGCGTTTCTCCACGCCATCTACAATGATCTTTGCCACCTCTTCGCTCGACATGAGTTTACCTTCATCCATATGCGTTTCTCCTTGCTGGCTACCATCTTTTGCTAAAGCGGTATTGCGGATATTGGAGTTGGTAAAACCAGGACAGGCGGTCAACACATGTACACCTGTTTTCAGGTTTTCCACACGTAAGGAATCAAGGAAACCATTCATCGCAAACTTAGATGCAGAGTAACCTGTGCGGCCCGGCAAACCTTTGTAACCTGCTACCGATGATACGCCAACTACGCTGCCTTTGGTTTTCAACAATTCGGGCATGGCGTATTTGGTGCAGTATACCGTACCCCAAAAGTTGATGTCCATAATCTGTTTCAAAACCTTCAGGTCGACATCTTTAAACAGGGCGCGCATGGATATACCGGCGTTGTTCACCAACACATCTATCCGTTTAAAAGTTTGAACGGCCTGGGCTATCATCAACTTGCAGTCATCCTCGTGCGATACATCGCACTGCACCGCTACGGCACGTATACCATATTGTTTTTCAAGCGATTGTGCAATATCACATAAAGTAACATATTGGCGGGCGGCAAGTACTAAATTAGCACCTTGGCTTGCAAATTCTTCGGCAAGGGCCTTGCCTATACCCGATGACGCACCGGTTATTACTACAACTTTATCCTTAAAACTCATATAGATGGCGTTTCCAATTTATGCATGGCCGCAAGGCGTGGCATTGATGATTTGATGAAATACTTTGCGCCAAATATAAACATGGCGCCGTAAAAGTTGGAAACATACTTCCAGGTAAATTTCTGCAAGCTTAAACCTCTTAAATGGATGATATAGGTTTTGGGGAAATAGTAGTTTTTATAACCTGCTAAACGTATACGATACGAAAGATCAATATCCTCGCCATAAATATAGAAACGCTCATCAAGCAAACCTGTTTTGGCCAGTACGCTGCGGCGGATAAGCATAAAGGCGGCACTCAATATATCAACCTCCGCGGTTTCAAACTCTTCTACCCAATCTGCATGGTAACGGTTAATTAAGCGTGATTTGGGGAACAGCCGGTACAAACGCGTCATCCTGAAAAAGAATGCCCAGGGTGTAGGCAAGCCGCGTTTCGATTCAGGTAGAAATTGCCCCTGCCCGTTGATCATCCGAACACCTAAGCCGCCCGCTTTTGGATGTGTATCCATAAAAGCAAGGGTTTTGGTCAGCGTATCATCGTTAGTAATGGTATCGGGATGTATCAGTAATACGTATTCGCCTTGTGCAGCACGTAAACCCTGATTGGCAGCTTTGGAGAAACCCACGTTCTTGGCATTCTCAATTAGCTTGACATCGGGGTACTTACCTTGTATCATGGGTTGCGAAAGGTCGAGCGAAGCATTATCAACCACAATGATCTCGTGCTCAATGCCCGTTGTTGCATTTTGCAGCGAATTAAGCGCCTGGCTGATCAGGTCGCGGCGGTCGTGATTAACAATAATGATAGAAAGCTTCATGTACCTATTTTGCCATTGCGTTATCGTACGGCACGCGGGTAGTTATTGAACGGCCCAGCGTAATTTCGTCTACGTACTCTAATTCTCCCCCAAAAGCTATGCCACGAGCAATGGTTGATATGGTAATGTTGAAATCTTTTAGCCGTTTGTGTAAATAAAAGATGGTGGTATCGCCTTCCATGGTAGTGCTTAGCGCGAAGATAACCTCTTTAACTTCATCTGTTCGCAGCCTTTCAATTAAACCATCCACTTCAAGATCGGCGGGGCCTATCCCATCCATGGGCGAAATTAAGCCACCCAAAACATGGTACAAGCCGTTGTATTGGCTGGTATTCTCTATAGCCATTACATCGCGTGTATCTTCAACCACGCATATCAGGCTGCGGTCGCGTTTGAACGCCGAGCATATCTCGCATACCGGCGTATCCGAAATATTATGGCAGGTATTACAAAACTGTATCTCGTTACGTAGTTTACTAATGGCCGCGCTGAAACGCTCCACCTCGTCCTTATCCTGGTTCAATAAATGCAAAACCAACCGCAATGCGGTTTTCTGCCCCACACCCGGCAATTTCGAAAACTCGGCGACCGCCGCTTCAAGCAACTTTGAAGAAAAGTTCATTTTGCGAATTTAATGATAGTTCATGGTTCATAGTTCATGGTTCATAGTTTTTTTTAGTGCATAACATACTTTTTAACTCGTCATTGCGAACGATAGTGAAGCAACCTCTACATGTGCTATTCGATAATGCCTATCGCAGACCTATCGCGGAGAGGTTGCTTCGTGCCTCGCAATGGCGCGACGGTTAGTTTATTGGACGAATAATTAATCTTCAAAGAATATTTCATATACTTGATTTCAAATATTGGCCTATGTCACCAGCAGTACTACTCTCTTTCATTATCGGTTACTTTCTGGTTTTGATTGTGATATCGTTCCTCACCTCGCGTAAATCATCCGATAATGACACCTTCTTCGTGGCCAACCGTAACTCAAAATGGTATCTGGTGGCTTTTGGTATGATTGGCACTGCCTTGAGTGGTGTAACTTTCATATCCGTTCCCGGGAAGGTTGGTGCGCCAAGTGGTGATCAGTTCGCTTATTTTCAGTTCATATTGGGTAATGCGGCGGGTTTCATCATTGTAGCTACGGTATTGCTGCCATTGTATTACCGATTGAAACTCACCTCAATATACGGTTATATTGAACAGGCTTTAGGTACCTGGAGCTATAAAACCGCCGCGGGTATATTTCTCATCAGCCGTACAATTGGCTCGGCATTCCGACTTTACTTGGTCGTTATTGTATTGCAGAAGTTCATTTTCGATCATTACAATATCCCCTTCTGGCTTACAGTGCTGATATGTTTGGTGCTGATATGGAGTTACACCTACAAAGGTGGCTTAAAAACCATTATCATTACCGATAGCTTGCAAACGCTGTTTTTGGTATCATCTGTATTCCTGTCCATATTTTTTATTTGCCGAAGCCTGCATTACAATATTTTTGAGGCTGCCGATGCCATCAAGAACAGCAGCTATTCCAAAATATTCTTCCTGAACGATTTTGTAAGCAGCAAACTTCACCTCGGCAAGCAATTTTTGGGTGGCCTGTTCATCACCATTTGTGTTGTAGGATTGGACCAGGACCTGATGCAGAAAAACCTGAGCTGCAAAAACATAGGCGAAGCACAAAAGAACATGTTCAGCTTTACCGGCGTGTTTGTGCTCATCAATATCTTTTTTTTAAGCGTGGGTGCGCTACTGTACATTTATGCCGCTAAAAATGGCATCACCGCAGCAAAAACCGACTACCTCTATCCTACTATCGCTTTAAATTATTTGGGTTTGATACCGGCAATTGTATTTATGCTGGGACTTACGGCTGCCACCTTCGCCACCACCGATTCTGCTTTAACAGCCTTAACCACATCCTTTTGTGTTGATTTTTTAAACTTTGGCAAAAGTGCCGATATCAATAGCAAAAAAATGGTGGGCCTGCGCCATACGGTGCATATTGCCTTTTCTGGATTGATGTTTTTGGTGATCATCATCTTCAACCAGATAAACGATGATGCTATTGTAACGGCAATTTTTAAGGTAGCATCGTACACCTACGGGCCTCTGCTGGGCTTGTACTGCTTTGGTTTGTTTGTAAGCAGCAGGCAGGTGCTGGATAAAGCTGTACCCTTTATCTGCTTAATTTCGCCCGCGGTATGCTACTATTTAAGCGCCAATTCCAAAACATTATTGGGCGGCTATGCTTTTGATAATGAACTGATCATAGTGAACGGCTTAATTACGTTTGTTGGTTTATGGATCACGAGCAAGAAGAAAGCACAAGTTTTTGTAACCCAATAACACATCTTCCATTTTACATCATCCATCTTACATAAAAACTATATATTTGTTCCCTCTAAATAAAAACCTATGACTGGTGAAGATAAAATAAGACACGCATTTGAGAATAAGAACTGGCAGGAAATTAAGGTTACCGATAGCTGGCAGATATTTAAAATAATGGCCGAATTTGTTGACGGCTTCGAGAAAATGGCCAAGATAGGCCCTTGTGTATCTATATTCGGTTCGGCACGCACCAAACGTGATAACCCTTACTACAAAACATCCGAAGATTGCGCGCGCCTGTTAACTGAGCGCGGCTACGGCGTAATATCGGGCGGTGGCCCTGGTATTATGGAAGCGGCCAACAAAGGCGCTTATGAAGCCGGTGGTAAATCTGTGGGTCTGAATATCGAGCTGCCTTTTGAGCAATTCCACAACCCATACATCGATCGCGATAAGCTGATGGAGTTTGATTACTTCTTCGTGCGTAAGGTAATGTTCATGAAATACTCGCAGGGCTTTATTATACTCCCGGGTGGTTTTGGTACGATGGATGAGTCGTTCGAGGCGATAACTTTGATACAGACAGGCAAAATAGCTCGTTTCCCGATTGTTTTTGTGGGAACCGAATACTGGGGAGGCCTGTTCAAGTGGGTGGAAGAAACCATGCTGCACGGCGAGCATAACATCAGCCCGGATGATCTGAACCTGTATCGTTTGGTTGATACCGCCGAAGAAGCAGTTGAACACATCTTCCGTTTCTACGACAAGTATGTATTGAAACCGAATTTTTAATAACACTGTACATCAATATGGAAGCCCCCTGCGTACAGGGGGCTTTTTTTATGAACAATTAACTCTAAATCAATCTATAATCTTTATTTTGCAGCAATGGAAACTTCAGCTAAACAAAAGCCACAGCCGGCTATA